>Ga0335070_10000270_pt1 | contig 60319 bp, 57 predicted proteins | sample Lox_Sample_13_FD_206722 | JGI IMG/M metagenome (GOLD analysis project Ga0335070, IMG submission 206722) | Soil microbial communities from Loxahatchee National Wildlife Refuge, Florida, United States - Lox_Sample_1.3 | ecosystem: Environmental > Terrestrial > Soil > Wetlands | place: USA...
CCGGAGATGTATATGGAGAAAAAGTTATCCTTGGCGAGAAATCCTATGTTAAAGGCAACATCTTCGCTAACCGCATCTCAATTGCCGGTAAGATTGAAGGCCGCTTGAAGGTAGGCGGAGTAGTTGAAGTCAAGGAAACGGGGTGTATTTCCGGGGATGTCGTGGCAAGAAGGATGTCCGTGATGAAGGGTGGAATCCTTAACGGCATATGTCGTATGGGCGATGCACCTCAAGTTCAAATCGAAGAGACTGTGAAGAAGGTCGTTGAGTTCACAGCCAAGGAACGATAATTTTTATATGTCATATTTCCTATTGAAACTTTGTCATGAAGGCTGCATCCCATTGGGGCCAAGCACCATATCGGAAATTCTGATTTTTAACTTCGGAATTCCTGATGTGATCTAAGATGGTCTGAACACTCATTAATCCATAAAACCTGTCGATTTTTCACCTATACTTGAAATGTTAGTATTCAATGATTAAATTGTTTTAAAGTACAATCGACAGGAAGGAATATGAAGAAAACACTTAGTTTTTTATCGACTATGGGCTCCGGCGATGCACAACCAGCATCTCACGGCAGACATCATACTTTTGATGATGAACTTCTTGATGCGTACTCACAGGCCGTTATTTTCGCGGCCGAGAGAGTCAGCCCATCGGTGGTGAATATCGAGGTTCAAAAGAAGGAGCGGGGTAGGCAGACAGGCAATCCACGGTTTTCAGAGAAGATGCACCAGACCGGATCGGGTTTCATTTTCACGCCCGATGGGTTTACACTCACAAACAGCCATGTGATTCACCATGCAGACAGTATCGATGTTACCCTCGCAGATAGCCGGCATTTTCAGGCCAATCTTATAGGGGATGATCCGGATACAGACCTGGCGGTCGTTCGAATTAATGGATCAAACTTCGTATCCGCACCACTTGGCGATTCTCAGAAGATCAGGGTAGGTCAACTCGTGATCGCCATCGGTAATCCTTACGGATACCAGTGCACAGTGACTTCAGGAGTGATCAGTGCTCTTGGGCGCTCACTCAGGTCAACATCAGGCAGGCTGATCGATAACGTCATGCAAACCGATGCAGCGCTCAACCCGGGGAACTCCGGCGGACCGCTTGTGACTTCACGGGGAGATGTAATTGGTGTGAACACTGCCATAATTCTCCCTGCCCAGGGTATATGTTTCTCAATTGCTATTAATACTGCCAAATTTGTTGCAGCTCGTCTCATCAAAGAAGGCAAGGTCATGAGGAGTTTTATCGGATTAGGGGGGCAAAATATTCAACTTCATCGCCGCTTGGTGAGGTTCTATCGTCTCCCCAATGAGACTGGCGTTTTCGTGGTTTCAGTCGAGGCGAACAGCCCTGCCCACAAGGCTGGTATTCTAAAAGGGGATGTCATCATTGGATTTGACAATCAGACTGTTGCAGAAATAGATGACTTGCATCGGCTTTTAACAGAGGAGAAGGTTGGCAAGCAGACGACGCTGACCCTTGTGCGGGGAACTGAAAAGCTATTCCTTGATATTGTCCCCGGTGAGTCGAAACGAACAGACGATTAAATTCTTCTCCCGAAGGAAGGAAGGTAATGACAGCCCTTCGACATGCTCAGGGCGACAAAGGGGCGGGAATGAGGGGGATGAAGATTTAATAATCGCGGTTTCTATATTTCAAATACGACCTGACAGGGGATCCCCTCCTTTTCAAATGCCCCCCTCAACTCTTTACCTTTTTGCGAAAAGAAGCTGTCTTCACTGGCGAATGACAGCCCTTGCCTTTTGTATACCCAGTCTGCGTAATGATAATTCAGTCTGTCAAGAATCACATAATTAACTTTACCCTTAAGTTCCTTAACCAGCCCTTCTGCGCCCGGAAGGATCGGGGCTATCATGGCAAAAGTTCTGATCCCTTTGGAATGAAGCGTCGCCAGTGCCTCAATTCTTTTATTGACTGGTGAAGCATTCGATTCAAATATCTTTCTTATCTTCTCGTCCGCCGTGGTTATGGTAAATCCTACCTCGCTATCCTTTGCCCTCTTCAGCGTTTCGATGTCTCTTATGACAAGGGCGGATTTAGTCTGAACCGTCAAAGGCCAATCATTTTCCACGAGGATGTCAAGGCATTTCTTTGTGATCATATACCTTTCCTCCAGGGGCTGGTAGGGATCGCACACCCCGCTTATCCATACCCTCCCGGTCTTTTTCTTCTTCACCTCCTGGGCTAAAAGCTCAGGGGCATTTATTTTTACGTTCACAAACTCTCCCCATTTCTCCCTGTGTCCTGTAAACCTCTTCATAAATTTTGCATAGCAATAGACACAATTGTGCCCGCAGCCGACATAAGGGTTCAACGTATAATCATAGACCTGGGATTTAGACAGGATACTCTTTACTTTTATCTCGCTGATCTTCATCAATTGACCTGCTACCGGAATATGTACCATATGTCAGGCTAAAATTCTGCCATTTTATGTCGGAACTTCAGCCCATGGCATTAAAAAAGTGCAGAAGTCATACTAAAGATGTGGTATGAGTTTCCGGCAGAGGTCAATTTTTTCCACTTTCCGATAAGCATGGCTCTGGAAGTCTCTACTATGAGAAAGCAGCCTGAAGACAAGTTCATACGGACAGACAGCCTGCGGCTTCATTATCTGGAGTGGGGGCGCGATCAAGCCAGGACCATGGTCCTGCTCCACGGCATAGGAGACACTGCACATATTTGGGATCATTTTTCTCGATCTGCGGCAGATCGATGGCGGATAATCGCTCTGGATCAAAGGGGCCACGGCTTGAGCGATTGGGCTGTACCACCGGCATATCGATGTGATGATTATGTGTCTGATTTGGACAGGCTGATCCGCGACCTTCAGTTGACCGGGATCATCCTGATGGGGCACTCAATGGGGGCCTTGCATGCAACCCGCTATGCCTCCCTCCGGCCTGAAAAGGTATCCGGCCTCATTCATGCCGATATTGAGCCTTGCCCGCCGGAATGGAATAAGAAGTACCTTCTCAACCTCTATGAAGAGCTGCCGGCATTTTATGAATCAGTCGATGAATATGTCGAGGAGGTCCGGAAGAACAGTCCTTATGCCGCTCAGAAAATGCTTTATGAGATCGCCTCATTCGCTCTCAGGCGCGGAGATGACGGCAGATACCGCCGCCGGTATGATATGGAAGTCCTCTCACATTTTGACGAATATGATTTGCGGCCCTGCCTTGGGGATATCAAATGCCCCTCCCTTATAATCCGGGGTAAAGAAAGCCGGGTTATGGGCGATGAGATTGCCAGGGAGATGAGCCGCATGATCCCTCTGGGTAGATTCGTCGAATTGCCGCTGGCCACCCATCCCCTCCACACCGATAACCCGATTGAATTTCAGCGGGCAATATGTGATTTTTTGGCTGTGTCGCTTACCGGCAGTCAATAGTCTTCTTATGCTCGTCTTCTTCCAAAAAAGTTGACCATCAAATTTTCTTTTTTTATTACAGATTTAGAGCAAAAGTCCCGATAATTGTTATAGTAGTAGTGGAGAATTCTGTGTACTGTTGAAATCTCGTAGTCAGAATGAAGGGGTTTTATTGTTAATATCTAATTTTAACAAGTGAGCTGTTGCTATGAAAGATGAAGCAAAGACAAAAAAACAACTTATAGAAGAGTTAGCAGAAATGCGCCAGCGAGTCGTCGAGCTGGAAGAATCAAAAACAGACAGCAGGCATGCGGATGAGAAGGTTCGCTGGGACAGCAGGCTTGAGCCTCTGGTTCTGATATTGAATAACAGCATCATGGGGATCTGCTTAGTGCGCAACCGCATCGTTGAATGGGCAAACCCGAGGCTTCCCGAGATGCTCGGCCTGACAATGGATAAACTACTGGGTGCCAGTTCAAGGATCATCTATCCCTCCGATAAAGCGTACGAGGAAATGGGGTGTAAGGCATACGCAGCCCTGAGCAGAGGCGAAAGTTTCGACTTCGAAGTTGTCATGCCGCGCGCCGACGGGACCACCTTCATGGGTAGGGCTATTGGTAAAGCTCTCGATCCCTCTCACCCTCAAGAGGGCTCTGTTTGGATGTTCGAGGACATTACGGAACGCAAGCGGGCAGAGGAGGCACTGCGTGACAGTGAGGAGAAGTATCGCCTCGTAGTGGAAAACGCGAGGGAAGCAATTGCGATCATTCAAGACGGGATGATGAAATTTGTAAATCCACGTGTTGTAGATATGTTGGGATTTTCTGTGGAGGAATTAAAATCAAAGTCTTTTATAGAATTCGTTCATCCGGAAGATCAGGAATTGGTGTTTGAACACCACATGAAAAGGATGAATAACGAAGAAATCCCTTCTGCATACAGATTCAGAGCTATTACCAAAGATGGAATGGTTAAATGGGCGGAAATTCACGCAACTGTTGTTTCCTGGCATGGAAGACCGGCAGCCTTAGGTTTCTTCATTGATGTCACGGATCGCAAGCTGGCAGCGGAGGCGCTGCGTAAGACAACTGAACGCCATCGCACAATTTTATCCCAACTCTATGTCGGAACATTAGTTGTCAGTGAAGACAACCGCATCGAGTATGCTAATCAGACCTTTTGTGATCTATTCGGCTTGAGGGATCTTCCATCGGAGTTGATCGGATTGACCGCGGAGGAAATGATCGAAAAAATGCGTCCTGCCTATGCTTATCCTACTGAGACTTTGGACCGAATCCGGGAAACTGTAGCACAGGGACGACGTGTCGTGGGAGAAGAGGTGCTGATGAGCGACGGACGGATGCTTCTCGTGGACTTTGTACCGATCGTGGTTGATGGAAAACAAAGCGGCAGAATGTGGCAGCATCGTGACATCACCGAGCGGCGGCGGACAGAGGAAGCACTACGGGAGAGTGAAGTGAAGTTCCGCGCCCTCGCGGAAAGTTTGTCTTCCGCAATGTTTCTTATTCAGGGTACAAAATATATCTACACCAATCCTGCATTTGAGGTGATAACGGGCTACACAATAGATGATCTTGCTGATATGAATTTTTGGGATGTTGTACATATCGATTTCCAGGAGTTGGTCAGAGAGAGAAACTTCGCTCGACAGCGGGGAGAATCCATGCCATCGAGGTATGAGATCAAAATAACGACTAAAAACAATGAAGAGAAATGGATCGATCTTGCTGCAACGTTTATAGAATTTGGGAATAAACCCACCGTCATGGGGTCAGCATTTGACATCACCAAGCGCAAGCGGGCGGAGGAGGCGCTGCGTAAGGCAGAGGGGGAAAAGGTCGCGATTCTGGACGCTATGTCCGAACTTGTTATTTATCTGGACACTGATATGAAGGTAATCTGGTCAAATAACGCTATGAACAGTCAGTTTAATATGACGTCCAGTCAAATGGAGGGGAGACATTGTTTTGAAGCATTGCACAAATTAAACAGACCCTGCAATATCTGCCCGGCGGTGGAGGCTATTGAAACAGGCAGACCTTGTACGATTGATGACTTTTCGTCTCTTGGCAAGAGATGGACGTTGCGCGCTTATCCTGTCAGAAATGAAGCAGGAAATCTTGTGGGAGTGGTTGAGATCGTCACAGACATTACAGAACGCAAACGGGCGGAGGATGCCCTAAGAACCACCAATAAACAACTGCAAGATATTATCGAATTTTTGCCCGACGCTACCGTTATTGCCGATAAGGATAATAAAATAATAGCCTGGAACCGTGCCATGGAGGAGATGACCGGTTTATCCAAGGCTTCGATAATGGGTCAGCATCATCACCAGGCTACTATCCCTTTCTATGGCGAAGTACGCCCGTCCTTGATGGATTTAGTCTGCGTTGATGACAGGGAGCTGGCAGCTAAATATTCCGGTGTGAGACGCATCGGCGCTGTCATCCATGCCGAAGCATTCACCCCCACGCTCTATAATAACAGAGGTGCCTACGTCTTTGCGGCAGCCAGTCCGCTTCTTGATGAAGCGGGCGACGTTGTCGGCATCATCGAATCGATCAGGGATATCACCGAGCGCAGACGGGCGGAGGATGAGCTTCGAAAGGCCCTCCTTGATCTTCAGGAGCTCAATTTCATTGTCAGCAAAAGTCCAGCTATCGCGTTTCTATGGAGTACCGTAGAGAACTGGCCGGTGGAATTTGTCTCGGAGAACATCGTCCAGTTCGGCTATGTGCCCAATGACTTTACGAGTGGAAGAATTTCCTATGCCAAAATCATTCACCCTAATGATCTTAATCGTATTGTTGATGAGGTCAAGTGTTATATCCAGGAAGGGCGAACGGAATACACGCAGGAATACCGCATTATCACCAAATCCGGTGATGTCCGCTGGATTGACGACCATACATGGATCCGTAAGGATGCGAATGGCCGAATTACCCATCACCAGGGGATTGTAGTTGACATTACCGAGCGCAGAAGGCTGGAGGAGCGTTTGCATCGCGCGGAGAAGATGGAGGCCTTGGGCACACTGGCAGGGGGTGTAGCCCATGATCTCAATAATGTCCTGGGCATTGTAGTCGGGTATTCAGAACTGCTGCTCCTTGATAAGACGGATGAATCGAGTGCTGTAAAATCCCATGCCATGAATATTATGAAGGGTGGTCAGAGAGCTGCCGCTATTGTACAGGATCTGCTGACGCTGGCAAGAAGAGGAGTTAATGTAGAGAAGATTGTCAACCTCAATACCGCAATCAATGATTTTCAAAAATCGCCGGAGTTTGAGAAGCTATGTTCATTTCACCCCGACGTTCGGATAAGAACGGAACTAAACCCGGACTTGTTAAACATTAAGGGTTCCCCTGTCCATCTTGCCAAGACGTTTTTCAATCTGGTTTCCAACGCCGCCGAAGCGATGCCAAATGGCGGCGTGGTTACAGTTAGTACTAAGAACGAATACCTGGACAGACCCATTCAGGGTTATGATGATGTCAGGGAGGGCGACTATGTTGTTCTTTCCGTGTCGGACACTGGAGAAGGTATATCGGCTGCTGATCTGAAGCGTATCTTTGAGCCGTTTTACACTAAGAAGGTCATGGGGAGGAGCGGAACGGGGCTCGGATTAGCTGTGGTTTGGGGTACGGTGAAGGATCACAACGGGTACATTAACGTTCAGAGTCAAGAGGGAAAAGAAACTACTTTTACACTGTATTTTCCTGTGACAAGGGAAGAGGTGACCAAAGATCAAGTATCCATACCTGTGTCTGAGTACATGGGGAATGCTGAATCCATACTCGTGGTTGATGACGTTGAAGGACAGCGCGAACTTGCTTCTCAGATGCTAAAGAAGCTGAATTACAACGCAGTAGCTGTCTCGAGTGGAGAGGAGGCGGTAGAATATTTGAAGAATAAAAAAGTAGATCTCGTCATTTTAGACATGATTATGGAGCCCGGCATTGATGGTTTGGATACTTACAGGAAGATTCTTGAGATCAACCCGAAGCAGAAGGCGATTATCGTGAGCGGGTTTTCCGAGACTGTCCGTGTCAAGCAGGCCCAGGCACTGGGTGCGGGTGCATATATCAGGAAACCTTATGTGCTGGAAAAACTTGGATTGATAGTCAGAAAAGAGCTTGATTAAACCATGAACTTGGGTCATTTATATTAAATATCAATTGGCAATAATCGAAAAAAATCCGCAGAATTCTGAGTCAGAATATGATACATATCCCCGTAAAGATCATTTAAGGGAAAAGTGTTTGTCCCCGCGGTTAACAGGCACATTATAAACCGCGCACGGAGGGTGTTTATGAGTATAAAGCAAAGCGGGCGAATTATGCATCTTTGTTTTTTAATCGCCTGCATAATAATAACATCGATTCTAATATGCGGGTGCAGTCGCTCCAGGTCGGCCTTGAAAGAGGCGAATGATTTTATGAGTCAGGGCAACTACAAGGCCTCACTGGGCAAATATGAGCAGATTATCGCGCGATACCCCACAGAGAGTGCCAGGGTTCTCTTTGAGATGGGCGTCATTTACGCATTTCCAAAAAATCAGCAAAAAGATTATCAAAAATCTCTGGAGTGCTTCCAGAAACTCGTGAAGGATTACCCGGAGAGCGAGTACAGGCGGGACAGTGAAGTTATGATATCTCTTATCAACGAAGTCATCAGGAAGACATCTCTTATTAACGAGGTCACCAGCGTTACGCAGCAAAAGCAGATTGAGACGCTACAAGAGGAGGTTAAAAGCAAAGGTGATCTGATGATTACACAGCAAAAGCAGATTGAGACCCTCGAACAGGAGGTCATAAGCAAGGGTAGTAAGATTGTTACGAAGCAAAACCAGATCGATACTCTGGAACAGCAGGTTATGAATAAGGGTGATAAGATTTTTACACAGCAAAAACAGATTCAGACCCTCGAACAGGAGGTTATAAGCAAGGGTAACAGGATTTCTGCGCAGCAAAAACAGATTGAGACGCTCGAGCAGCAAGTGAAGGAGCTGGAAAGGAAAATAGGGCAGATAAAAGAAGTTGATATGAATTTAAAAGAAAAGAAAAAAACATTTCCTGAAAAACAATAAGGTCAGTTGAAAAAGCGGCCGGAGCAATAGAGCAGGCGCTTGTGAAAAAGAAGCGGGGTTTGTATTTGAATGGTAATTTATTTTATTAACCGGTGCATGGTGAAATGAGGAAATAAAATGAAAAAGATCCTATCAATCATAGCTATAAGCCTTTTATATGTCACACCATGTTTTGCGGAATCAACATTAGAGATACTTTTAGCGTGTAAAGGCTTCTTAAAAGATAATGAGCAGAGAGGAACAAAAAAATCATCACCCGCTGCCAGTGATTCGGAACTATGCCGGGGTGCATTCATGGTTATACAGAATATACTCTATTATTATGAAGCAGATGGGACACCTATATTAAGGGCATGCGTGCCGAAGGAAGTTACACGCAACCAGCTTATTTCAGGGTTTATTAAATATTCTGAAGATAATAAACGACGGTTGCGTGAGGATTTTACCATGACTGCCGTAAATTATATACAGGATACTTACCCCTGCAAGAAAGTAAGCAAAGACAAAAAGAAGAAGAAAAAATAGACGGTTTTGTTAGATTCGGTCGATATGCCGATAACATATGAGTCTCGACACTGGATCAAATTATGGTAAAAATAGTGAACAATAGATCGGAATGACCTCTTGAATAGCCGTCGCATCATCAATATTCTTATTCTAATCCTGATTCTTGCCGTAGGAATCAAACTTTTTTTTCACTATAAATATTATGCTTACTTCGCATATTATAATCAAAAACTAATTGCTTTTATCGAATCTTTTCATCCATACGATGATATCGTTTTCATTGTAATTCAAATATTCCAGGTATTGGTCGTAGGTGCCATACCTGCCGAAATATCGGGAATCGTCGGCGGCTATCTCTATGGCCCCATAGTGGGGGCAATTTATTCTACAATAGGCCTCAGTATGGGTTCCTGGCTTGCCTTCCTTCTCTCGCGCAGGTATGGATTGCCTCTCGTAAGACGGGTAGTAAACCCCTCAATTATGGACAAGTACGATCACTTCATAGAAGCGCGGGGTCCTTTAGTTTCCTTTATCCTTTTTCTGATTCCTGGTTTCCCTAAAGCCGCTCTCTGTTACATATTGGGTTTAAGCCAGATGAATATCTGGACGTTTATAGGCGTTTCGACCGTAGGCAGGTTGTTCGGAACTATTTTGCTCTCCTTGACCGGAGATAGTATCAGAGCCATGCGGGTCGTACTTATCTTCATAATTCTGGGAATCGTAGCCATTATTTATCTGGTGGTATACATCTATCGGGAAAAAATATTTCAAATGACGAGGGAAAATAGGAAATAGGAAATTCACTGAGAAACGGATACCAATATTTATACAGACCACCTGATTGAAAGTGTGAAAACATGGCATACGACGAAGGATTGGCACAAAGAGTAAGGGAGCTGTTGGAGGAAAAGCCGGGATATGCAGAAAAGAAGATGTTTGGCGGCCTATGTTTTCTGCTTCGTGGGAACATGGTCTGCGGCATAATAAATGAAGATCTTATTGTCCGGGTTGGTGTGGAAAGATATGAGGCTTCTCTTAAATTGCCTCATACCCGGAAATTTGATATTACCGGTAAGCCAATGAAAGGCTGGGTAATGGTTTCATCCCAAGGGTACGAAACGGATGAAGATTTATTTAAGTGGATTCAGCAGGGCCTTCACTATGTCTTGTCCCTACCCCCCAAATAGCGGGATAATTCGTTAAATAATCATCAAAAAATCTAAAAACCCTTTTATTAACTACATTGCACTCCATAAAAAATATTTCTTGACAAGTAATAGATGTATTATTATATATGTGCACACGCATATATAGCAAAAATTACATGGAGAGATGAAAATGTCATTACCACATGCTTTATTAGGTCTTCTGAATTACCGTCCTGCTACCGGTTATGATTTGAAGGCATCTTTTGAAAAGTCAATCAATCTATTCTGGAACGCATCTTTGCCTCAAATCTATCGCACCTTGAACCAGATGGAGAAAAAAGGCTGGTTGTCTTTTAAGGTTGAACATCAGGATGGGAAGCCCAGCCGCAAAATCTACAAACTGACTGACGCTGGAAAGAAAGAACTGCAGAAGTGGTTGAGTACGCCGCCTGAATTTCCACAGATGAAAAATAATATGCTTGCCAAAATATTTTTTGGAAACAGGATGGACAAAAAAGACCTTGCCGTCAATCTCCGAAAATGGCGCGAACGATATGTGGCGTTGCTCGAAAAATTGGAAACTGAAGTTGAATCAGCGGCAGAGCATTATGCGGCTAAAACAGGTTCCAGGGATGACATGCCTTTTTGGCTGCTTACTGCGGATTATGGGCGCAGGTACGCTAAAATGGTCATAAAGTGGTGCGATTCTGCGTTGGATGTTGTGGAGAAAGGTAAAAACAAGTGAGGTCAAAGAACTAAGGCTCATACGGATGGGCTTAATGAAAAGATATTGATGTCAATGCAATCCAGGAAATAAAGGAGGCAATCATATGAGCACCGTTGTGCTGGCCATCTCTGGCTCCATGAGAAAAATGTCGTTCACCGAGAAGATGCTCGACTTGTGTATCGAGGGGATGGGGGAGAATCTGGAGGTACACAAATTCTATCCACACAAGATGAAGATAGGCCCTTGCACCAGTTGTTGGTCCTGCTGGGGCAAGCGGAGGCCGGGCGAGTGCGTTCAAGAGGACGACTTCCGGCAGATACTTGACGTGTACAAGCGAGCAGACTACTTCCTGCTTGCTGCACCATTATATTTCTTTGATCTGCCGGCAACAGTCAAGAACGTGATCGATAGGTTCTTTATTGTCCTGGAACCTGCCCAGATTGGGTCGGCGAGGGGGGACACCGACCACCCTAAGCGGCTTGACCGACACCCCAAGGCCGTCTTGATCTCGTCCTGCGGCTTTCCAGAAATCGAGAGCTTCGATGTCCTGAGACATCATTTCCGCGTCATCTCCGAGCATATGGACTGGAGATGGTCGGGCGATATACTGATCTCCGCGGCCGGTGCGGCGAATGCACCAAAACTCTTTAACGGGAAGTATGAACTGATCAGGAAGGCTGGAGCCGAGTTGATCAAGGGAGAGATCTCGCAGGAGACGACAGATGCGATTGCGGCTCCCGTTATGCCGGCTGAAGACTACCGACGTATGACCACATTGAGCTTCGAAGGCGGACTGGTTGCGAGAGCCAAGATGGCGGCAATCGCTATGAAGGCAATGCACCGCTGAGCAAAGACTCCAGCGCCCCACCAAGGTATCCAGGCGTGATCCGGTGGGTATAAGAAGCAAGGGGTATGGCCCCCGCTACAACTTAAATAGTGCCGGGAGATAGGTCGACAGCCAGGGGAAATATATAATGATAGCCAATGCCACAATCATAATGAGAATGAATGGGAGAACCGCTTTTGAAATCTCTTCCAGACTTATGTTGGCGATGTTGCATACCACATAGAGATTCACGGCCACAGGCGGTGTCAATTGTCCGATGGCCAGGTTGACCGTCATAACGACGCCGAACCAGATAGGGTCCCAGTTGAAAACTTGGATAAGCGGGATCAGTATGGGAAGAAAAATGTAATAGATGGAAATTGCATCCATGAGCATACCGGCAATCAGCAGCATAATGTTGATCAATATGAGAATGAAGGCGGGATTTGTGGACAGGGAGATAAACCAGTTGGATAATTTGTCCATTACCCCTATGGTAGAACCGGTCCATGCATAGAGTCCGGCAAAGCCTACAATGATCATGATAACTGCTGATGATAGGATGGTGTCGCGAAGCAGCTCGTAGAGCGCACGATAGTCAAGCTCCCGATAGATCACCATGCCTACGAACAATCCATAAAATACTGCAACGACTGCCGCTTCCGTCGGTGTGAATATACCGCCGTACATGCCGCCGAGGATGACGAATGGGGCGATAAGCCCCCAGAATGCATCCTTGAACGCTTTCCAGATTTCTTTCGGCGTACCCCATCTCTCACCTCTCCAGCCCCTCTTCCTTGAGATGATATAGGATGGGATCATTAAAACAAGACCGGTGAGTATCCCGGGAAACACCCCCGCGGCGAAAAGGGCCGGAATGGATGTACCTGTGATGACGCCGTAGATGATGAACGCGATGCTCGGAGGAACAATGATTGCCAGAGAACCGGACGCGGCGATCAGGGCAGCGGTGAAGTCCTTTGCATATCCTCTCGCGGCCATGGCTGCAATAAGAATTGTCCCCAGGGCCGCTGTGTCGGCCGGGCCGGAACCGGAGATCCCCGCAAAAATAAGCCCGACAACGATTGCCACCAAAGCAAGCCCGCCGTGGACAGGCCCGATGATGAGGCTGATCAGGTTGACCAGCCTTTTTGAGATACCGCACCGATCCATGATCAGACCTGCCAGAATAAAAAAGGGAATTGCGAGGAGCTGAAACTTGGCAATACCGGCATAAAAATTTGGAGAGACGCCGGAAATGCCGAGATCGAACAGCCAGATCAAAAAAAGAGAGACGGCGCCCAAGGCAATGGCGACAGGAACTCCCGTAAAAAGAATAAGAAGGAAAAGGCCAAACAGAAGAAGACCTTCCATCAGTCACCGTTTCTCCTCAGATTATTGACCGTTATTTCAACTACACGGAAGATGACCAGTAACGATCCGGCAGTGAGAGCGATGGTATACCACCACTGGGGAATACCCAGCGCCTCCGTTGTGACCTGGAGTGTCAGCTCATCCTGGATTTGGACGATACTGTAGCGCAGCAGGATACCGAAACAAAAGACGGCAAGAACTGAACCGGTCAAAAGAAAAAGCTTCTGGCCGATGGGAGGGATCTTTGAAGACAGGAAATTAAAGCCCAGATGAATGCCCCGCCGGAATCCCGCTGCTGCGCCGAGCATGGTGATCCATACGAGGAGGGCCACCTCGATCTCCTCCGTGAAAGCGAAGGAATAATGTATCAGGTAGCGGGTGAGGACATTAAGAAAGGCAAACACGGCCATGACAGCCAGGAGAAACGCGCTTACCAATTCTTCAAAATTTGCGTATAGAAACTTAAGTCTGGTCACTTATTTTTTGGATGATTTCTTTTTAGCCGGCGGTTTCTTCTCAGCGTTCCGTATCTCCTTCTCCGCCACCTGCACGAGATCCGCACCAATCTCAGGGGTCCACTTGTCGTAGACGGGCTTCACCTTGTTTTTGAAGGCCTTCATGTCCGCAGGTGTGAGGGAATAAACATCCATTCCATTCTTCTTGAGTGTGTCAAGGGATGCGGTGCTTCCCTCAAGGCCCTCTCGGGCCGCTTTCTTCTGCCAGGCAGACGCCTCTGTTGCGGCTTTGCGGATAATCTCCCGATCATTCTTATCAAAAGTATTCCAGGTTTCTTTGCTGACTACCAGGATCAGCGGGTCAATAACGTAATTCCAGAATGTACAGTATTTGTGCACCTGCCAGAGTTTGTAGGGGATGATGATGCCTGTTACGGGATTCTCCTGTCCATCAACGGTTCCCGACTGAAAGGCGCTCAGTGCTTCGCCCCAGTTCATGGATACAGGATTGGCGCCCAGAGACTTGAAGATATCGATGAAGATGGGAGAGCCGACTACGCGAATCTTGAGACCGTCAAGATCCGCCGGCTTCCTTATGGCCCTTTTGCTGTTCGTGATCTCGCGGAAACCGTTCTCTCCCCATCCCATGGCAAGGACGCCCTTTTCATCGAGTATCCTGAATATTCTTTTTCCTACATCACCGTTCTCGAGGGCATCAAGGGCCTTATAACTGCCGTTGAAAAAAAACGGCAGAGAGAAGAGGTTCAATTCTTTGACTGCAGGCGACCAGTTAATCGTCGAACCGAGAGCGAAGTCGGCCACGCCCTGCTTCAGGAGGAGGAATTCATTGGTCTGTTTCCCGGCATAAAGCTGCCCGCTGTAATAGACCTTGATGTTGATGCGGCCATTGGTCCTCTCTTTCACCAATTCGGAAAATCTGGCCCCTCCCATGCCCCAGGAGGTTGTAGGACCTACCACGATGCTCATCTTGTATTCAGGTTTATAGTTTGCCGAAAAGCCGGTGGCCGCGAGGCCAAGAACGAACGAAAGGACGACGAAATATCCAATCCATTTTCTCATGTCACATCCTCCTATAAAATGTTGAAGAGTGCTTGCCGAATATAGTGCTAAACTGATTATTATTGGTTGCTTTATAAAAGAGTCACACTTTGCTCTTTCTAATAAAAGAGAGTGCATCTGTCAACATAGTATTTTTATTTCTTCAAAAAATCATGGCGGAGTAATATTAATCTTGCTATGCTGTTTATACATTTAGAGATGAGATGTTCGTGCCATGAATACGACCGGTAAACAGCATCGTGCTATTTTGCAGAATATCGCCCGCAGAGTTATGCTTGAGAAAGGACTGCTCCCTGACTTTTCCGCTGAGGCTCTTGCGGAACTTGACGAGATTCATGATTCCTCAACGACTGACGGTGGACACGTCCGTGACCTCAGGGATCTGCTGTGGGCTTCCATTGATAATGACGATACCCGTGACATGGATCAGCTGACTGTCGCCGAAACAATGCCGGGGGACGAAATAAAAATACTGGTTGCAGTGGCCGATGTCGATTCACTTGTCAAGAGCGGTTCGGCAATCGATGAACATGCCCGTCACAACGCAACTTCCGTATATACGGCCGCCGCCGTATTCCCGATGCTTCCTGAAAAGCTTTCCACAGACCTCACATCCCTGAATTTCAATGAGGACCGGCTTGCAGTTGTCGTTGAAATACTGATCGGCGGCGATGGTTCCCTGCGCACTTCGGACATCTACAAGGCGCATGTACGCAGCCGCGCGAAGCTCGCATATAACAGCGCCGGGGCATGGCTGGAAGGAACCGGCATTATGCCTGAAGCGATTGCTGCCGTGAATGGGCTCGACGAGAATCTACGCGTGCAGGACATGGCGGCGCAGCGCATGAAGAATCTCAGGCATAGCCGTGGCGCGCTGAGTTTTGAGACCATCGAGGCAAGGCCCGTATTTGAAGGCGATGAAATTCGTGATCTTGTCGTGGACAAGAAGAACCGCGCGAAGGACATTATCGAGAACTTCATGATAGCGGCCAACAGTGCGGCCGCCCGGTACCTCTCATCAAACAAATTACCTTCCCTGCACCGTGTCGTCCGCACTCCGAAAAGATGGGACCGGATTGTCGAGATCGCCTCTGAACACGGCTTCAGGCTTCCTTATGGGCCGGACCCAAAGATGCTGGAGGAGTTTCTGATGAGGCAGAAAGCGGCCGATCCGCTGCGATTTCCCGACCTGTCTCTATCTATTATCAAACTGCTGGGACCTGGCGAATACGTAGCGGAGCTTCCGGGAGAATCTGACGCATCGGGACACTTTGGCCTCGCCGTCAGGGGTTATGCCCATTCTACAGCGCCTAATCGCAGATATACGGACCTGGTCACGCAGCGCTTACTGAAGGCTGCCATGGAGGGAAAAACGCCGCCGTACAGCAATAGTGAACTGGAAGCTCTGGCCAGGCATTGCACGGAGGAGGAAGATGCCGCCAACAAAGTGGAACGGCAGGTCGGCAAATCCGTTGCGGCGCTGCTCTTTCAGTCAAAGATTGGTGAACAGTTCGATGCGATCGTCACAGGTGCTGCTCCTAAAGGCACGTGGGTCCGGATTCTTCATCCTCCCATTGAAGGAAAACTGGTGCAGGGATTCGAAGGTATGGACGTGGGGCACAGGGTTCGCGTGCAGCTGATTTATACCGATGTGGAGCAGGGCTTCATAGATTTCAAAAGGATCGACTGATTATCAAAGGGCAATAATAAGCACGACAATCAAGCGATATAATTTTTCCAGGGAATCCCTGTAAACGTGATGTGAATCCTACCTTGACAAAATAATGCGTGTGTAGGAATATATGTCGCCTTGAAATTCTATTTCAAGAAGGCAACTCATTTTTTACAAGTCTTGGAGGTTTTAGAAATGAAGAAACGTATAATCACTGCCATTGGCATTGGGAGCATACTTTTAATTTCTATATTAGCACCGGCGGCGACTTATGCCGGGGTTAATGTCACTGTTAATGTTCCATTACCCCCCCTCGTTATCCCCGCACCGCCTGGTTTGGTTGTGGTACCGGACACCTATGTGTATTATCCGCCGGATGTGGACGTAGACATCTTCTTTTATCACGGTTACTGGTATCGCCCGCACCATGGATACTGGTATAGATCCCGAAGCTATAACGGTCCATGGGGTAGGATCGCCGTCAAGAGGGTACCTCGCGCTGTGTACAGGATTCCCCCCGGTTTTCGCCACGGGCCGACGTATGATCGCGTACCTCATGGAGAAGTAATGAGGAATTGGCGGGGATGGGAGCGTGACCGGCACTGGGAAAGAGGAAGACATGAGGAAAGAGGACACTTTAAAGAAGGTGGACACGTAGGACGAGATAGAGGAGATTTTCGCGAAGGCGAGCATAGGGGGCATGAAAGAGGTGAGAGAGGTGAGCGTGGAGGAGGGGAGAGACACGAGCGCTGAAAAGGTGTTTATGGTTAATTCTTCCCGGGCCGTCCGTGTTTCTCAGGCTTCACTGAAGACTGGGTTATGTTCTTATTAGACCCTCTTACAGTATAGGGGACAGCAATGATTCAGAATAAAACAGTGATCCGTTATCAGGACGGGCGCCTGATAAAAGGGATCACTAACGACTTTTTCCCCAACAAAGATATTTTCCATCTGACTCCGACAGATGCTGCGCCCGGCAGCAAACCTTTGGATGTGCGCATCTCCGAGCTTAAGGCAGTGTTCTTCGTCAAAGATTTCGGCGGCAACCCTGAATATAATGACAAAAAGGAATTCGAGCCGGCCAAGCCGGTGGTTGGCCGCAAGATCAAGGTGATCTTCAAGGACGGGGAACTGATGGTCGGTACAACACATGGATATCAGCCCGGCAGGCCGGGATTTTTCGTCATGCCGGCGGACCCTCAATCCAACATCGAACGCTGCTTCGTGGTAACATCGGCAACCCAGGAGGTTTCATTCATTTGATTGCAGGGTCCTATTTCGGATTGGAATGGGACTATATCCTATATTAACTGTAGAGGTAGCCGGATGAAATTGCGGATGGTCTCAGCAGTTCTATGCTTCATCTTAGCATCTCCACAAATCCTATCGGCTGGTGTCTTCGACGATTTACTGAAGGAAATTCAGGAACCATCGATGAAATCCCTTGATGAAGGAACGGTAGCATCGGGACTCAGGGAAGCATTATCCGTAGGGACAGCGACTGCCGTTAAATTGGTTTCGAAGGAAAATGGATATTTCGGAAATGAAGCCATCAAGATTCTTCTGCCCGATAAAGTTCAGGCGGCAGGTGAAGTGCTGAAGAGGGCCGGTTTTGGGCAGGAGGTCGATGCCTTCATTCTCAGCATGAATAGGGCAGCCGAGAAGGCGGCGCCGAAGGCAAAGGATGTTTTTATAGGAGCCATTAAAGAAATGAGCATCCAAGACGCCAACAGAATCCTTAATGGAGGAGATACAGCCGCGACGGATTATTTCAGAACTAAAACCTCTCAACATCTTGCTGAAGTCTTCAAGCCCGAAATATCCTCCAGCATGAATAAAGTCGGTGTCGCAAGGCATTATAAGGCCCTGACGGAAAGATACTTCTCTTTGATACCCTTTGCCAGCATGGAATCCTTTGATCTGGACCGGTATGTGACGAACAAGGCCCTGGATGGTCTATTCCATATGGTCGGCCAGGAGGAAAAAAAGATCAGGACGAATCCGGCGGCACGCACGACCGAGATCCTCAAAACGGTCTTCGGAAAATAAATTAATTTTTCACCCGGCGAGATCTCAGCAAGGCAATAGCGCTGAGAAGTCCGATTCCGGAGAGGATTAAAATAATACCGATAGTCTCTTGAAATGATGGTATTTCACCGAGCTGAATGGCTGCCGAGACAATGGCAATTACCGGGGTAACAAGCGTTGCCATGGTTGCCATACCCGCCTGAAGTCTCTCCAATATATAAAACCAGAGCAGAAAAGCGATGACGCTCGTGATAAAGACATTATAGAGCAAGGCGGCAATGAATACAGTGGTCCACTGTATGGGAGACGCCGGCACCAGGAATGCAATGATTATGAGAGGCCCGGCGCCATAAATCATTTGCCAAGTCGTGACCGATACAACGTCAAAGTCAGGACTCCTTCTCATTATTCGGGCGACGATGGCGCTCCCCGCCCATGCTATTCCCGAGATCACTGCCAGGATACTCGAAAAGAGTTTTGCACCTGCCGCATCAACAGACACAATTAATGCAAGTCCTATAAATGCGAGAATCGCGGCCAGCCATTCAAAGCCCCTGACTCTCTCGCCCAATATAGGCCAGGCCATGAGGATGACCCAGAACGGCATTGTGTACAGAAGTATGGCCGTTTTCCCTGCGCCGCCGCTCACGAGGGACCATATGGGGAGACCTAGACCAAGTGTCGTGGAAAGCAGTCCCAGTATGATTGTCCACTTCAACTGTCACGGATGCCAATCCTTTTTCGTCCATATAAGTATCCCGAAAAGGCAGATGGCGGCAGGGACTACCCTTATGGCAGTAAAGACAAACGGATCGCAGAAACAGAGGGCCTCTTTCATGACGACCCAGTTATAGCCCCAGATGATGGTCATGACTGCAAGGGCAAGAATGGGTTTCCCCGTAGTGGTGTTGGTGCACATCGGCTGTATACTTAAGAGATAGAATCCCTTCTGTCAAGAAATTCTATCGCAGTCGTCAGAAGCTGGAGAAACATCGAGCAAACTTTCCGAAGTCGTTAATTGACGGATTGAGAAAAGTGTGCAAGATTGCAATCCACAAAAAATAAACCTCAATCTACAGCGTCGGGGATGAGTACTCAGCTTGATGATGCTTGGAGGAATCTTCGTTCTTAGCTGTTGTCCGTAAAGGAGATAATGGACAGAAATATTCATACTAAAACCGGTCATTCATCCTATGAGAAGCTGTTAGTTGCATGCTGCGCCGTATGTTTTGCCTGCTATTTCGGCTCTTATATGCGGATTCCGGTGGTCCCTCTCTTTGCCCGGTCCATTGGCGCCGACACATTTCACGTTGGTCTCATTAATTCTTCTTTCCTGCTCATGGCGGGACTTTTATGTTTGCCCCTTGGTATTTTGTCTGACGGTTTGGGCCGGAAGCCCCTTATTGTAACAGGCATCTTCATCACCGCCTGTTCTTCTTTTTTGCTCACGTTGAGCGAAACACCGGATCAGATGATAGGTATATATCTCTTATTCGGTATCGGTGTGGCTGCGTTTGCACCAACGCTCATGTCTCTTGTTGCCGATATCTCACCGCCGACGCACCTCGGCAGATCTTACGGCTGGTATACAACGGCCCTCTATGGCGGCATGAGCCTCGGACCAGCAGCCGGCGGTTTTGTGGCCCAGAACATGGGTTTCATACCCGTATTTTTTTATTCTGGCGCATTCATCCTTATGATATTGGGCGTCGTCTTTCTATCTTTCCCCGACGGACGCTCACTCAGATCATCTACGGCACGCCAGCAAGGCTCCTTCATGTTGTCCATAAGGGAACTCCTGGGAAATTATCCTCTTGTGGCATGTTGGCTGGTTACCCTCTTCAGCTGTTTTGGTCTGGGCATGTTTATAACCTTTATTCCCCTCCATGCCCAGGATCAGGGCGTGAGCATAGGGCAGATTGGCCTGATCTTCGCGATTCAAGCCCTCTTCAATGCCCTCTCCAGGATTCCTTTCGGTTACCTCAGTGATAAGGCCGCCAAACGGGACAAATTGGTGATCGCCGGTATTATAGGATTTTCTCTATCGATTGTGGGTCTGGGAATAGCAACAGGCATCTATTCTTTTCTTTTTTTTGCCGTTGGATTCGGTATCAGCATGGGAGTAATCTTCACCGCCGTTGGGGCCCTGATTGTGGAACTTGTTCATGCTGATTTGCGTGGACTGGCCATGGGAGGCCACAATGCCTGCATATATCTGGGCATGATGCTGAGTTCTGCAGCCATGGGAGCAATCATTCAGCAGGTTGGGTTCAGGAATGCTTTTCTCATCACGGCTTTGATCAATATCTTTTCTGCCTGTTTTTTTGTGGCGGCAGTAACATACCTTGCAAAAACAAAAGGCACTAGAATAGCTGTTAAACAGTAACCCTATTACCGGAGTCTAAAACAAGCCTCATTTCTGAAAAACCTAACTCTATTCCGATTTCTTTTTTTCATAATTCTGAAGAGCTTCAAGGATTAATCGACGAATTGCCTCAGAGCGTGAGGGAATACGATTCGCATAGCGATAATCGTCGATCCGGTCACGAACGTCTTTATCAAGAACTAAAATTATTTTGGGCTTATCTGTTGACATAAAGAATATATAATATATCCAAGATTAATATGCAATAGAGGATATATAATATACCTAAAATGAATATGCAATGAAAAATATATTGACAATATATAATATAAGTTATATTAGATATATCACCAACCTAAGATATAGGTTGTAAAAAAGCCGAGAAGATTGGGATCCGCCAGGATGTTTTGAGACAATGGCTGCACCTTATGCCTATGATAGTACAGGATTTTTTTTAGAGGAATGATAACCAACACGAAACAATAAAGAAAACAGACACATTCAATATATATAAAGCAGCAGTAGAAAAAAACCAGGCAAGGGAAAGAAAAAACCTACGCTTACAGTGTAACAGAAGTCGTCATCTACTTTAAGCCATGGAGAGAGACTGATGCGCAGATATGGAATGGTGTTCCTGGTTATCCTTCTGAGCTGGGGCATGCTGACGATCCCAGATGCCACAGTATTCCCAAAAACGTCCGAATCTTCGATTGCCCACAAAAAATGCTCACGCGTTGAAGTCAGCCGAGCTCCGCGGAAGCTTATTCTACGTTCCGCTTCTGCATTGGTGGAGGATCAACGGACGGGTGAGCTTCTGGTTCAGAAACAAGCGGAAGCGGTGTTACCCATCGCATCCATTACCAAACTCATGACCGCCATGGTGGTACTGGATGCCCAGATGGACCTCCAGGAACCGATCACCATTACGCGTGAAGATGTGGACACCATTCGCCACAGCCGCTCACGCCTGCGGCTTGGCACCAGCCTCACACGCGGAGAAGCCCTTCTGCTGGCTTTGATGGCTTCTGAAAACCGCACTGCCCGCGCCCTGGGGCGGACATATCCGGGAGGCATCGACGCCTTCGTTGCTGCGATGAACGTCAAAGCCCAGTTGCTGGGACTCACTGATACACATTTCGAGGATCCCGCGGGTATTTCCAGCGGCAACGTCGCCTCTGCCATGGACTTGGCGCGAATGGTAGACGCCGCCTACCGTTATCCTATCGTCCGGGAATTTACCACATGCAAAAAGGCCGCGATACGGTCAGGCCGCCGCATGCTTGAATTCCACAACAGCAATCTCTTGATCCGAAGTCCTCGCTGGCAGATCGGACTTTCAAAGACGGGTTACATTGATGAGTCAGGCCGATGTCTGGTCATGCAGGCCAATCTGGCCCAGCGCCCCGTCCTGATTGTGTTGCTGGATGCCCAGGGCAGGCTGACCCGCTTTGGCGACGCTAACCGCATCAAGCAGTGGATGGAAGGTACACCACAGTCGCGGCGAAAGCGGAAAGCTTGACCATTCCTTTATCAAATATCCTATGACGATTTGTGCCGCCTAACTCTATGCCTCCCGCCAGAGGAAAGGAAGAACCATAGATTATCTTGGGTGCTGCACCGTACCGTGGTAAAATTCCTCGCATTTGCCTCCATTCACGAGGCCTTTTGCTTTGGTCAGGAGATTCAGAACAGGTCCGCCGATGGACTGTACCGCGCTTACCGCACCTATCCTGGGGCTGCTGAATGGGCCGCTGATCTTTTGTTCAAACCTGGCGCAGCCCTTGTCGTTGAGAATTGCAACAATCAGATCGTTGTATTTCTCATTGACAAGATCGAGCTTCCCTTTGACGGCAACCCGGTTTCGTTCCGTGGCAAGGGCGCAATCGGCGGCGTCGGCCACTCCGTCTTTTATTTCCCAATCGGAATTCAACTTCCTTATGATGCCCGGTCCTCCATATGTCTGGAGGTAGACATTACCATAACTGAGCCCTTTGGAGGCGGCCATGCCGAAAGGTCCCGCAACGAGGAAAGCACCGATATCGGTAAAGGTGAATTTCTGTGTTTCTTCAAACTTCGATATAAACTTGTCTATGTCCATAGCACGAATGGACAGATTATCGCCCCGAAGCGAAAACTTTCCGTTTAGGGTTTGCATGATCTGGCGGGAGTCTTTCCCGTGCGCTGTAAGGGAAGCTGTCATCGTCCCTTCGCCGCTGATGGTCATTTTCTTTTCCAGCGCTGCGTAGAATTTCTCAAAACTGAATTTAAAAAGTTTGAAATTTATCTTGTAGGATGTGGAACGTGCCGACATATCCGCCGTAATATCGCCTTCAGCCTTGCCTCCGAAGATATCCATAGTGACCGGCGTGATACTGAATATACCTTTGCCGGCTTTTATTTCGGTCCTGACTTTTTCTATGATCAGATTCTTATGTCTGACCTCCCAGCATTTTATGTTCCCATTAAAGGAAACGTCCGTTAAAATATCTTCTCCCTTATCGCCAATCGAAAGGTCATTAATTGTCACGTTTAGATCTTTCAGCTCTGTCCGGTTTCCTGTCTTCTTGTCTAAATAGACGAGGACACCATGAGAAAGCTTTATCTCGTTTATGCTGAAAGAGGCTCGCGTGCTTTCCGAGGCAGATTTTTTACCCACTCTTTCAAAATTGTAACTTCCCGCGGCATCTTTCACAATTGTTACAGCCGGTCGGACAAGCTCAAATTCCTTTACCCTGATTTGCTTTTTCAGAAGGGGCATCAATGCCACGCCGATGTGGAGCTTTTCAACAGAGAGGAGATCGCCTTCCTTGTTCTGGACAAGAATATCGCCGGCGGAGACGCCGAAAGGAAAAAGGGAAAGCCCCATTCTTCCCTTTATGATAACTTCCTTTCCCATTGCCTCCGAAGCCGCAGATTCTATCTTCCCTTTGTAGGAATTGATATCTATCAGGGCGATAATCGAGACAATTGCGATCACGAAAATCGCAATGACCATAACTGTGATAAACAAGATTTTTTTCTTTCGCATGCTCATGTATTTAATCCTGCATTCTTATGATCATATCGGAATAGTGACAGGAGGTTTGATTGAGATTCATCTAAGGTAACAAAGTTGGACCTTAAAAGTTTTTCCCTTGTATTAGTCGGGAAAAGCCTGCGGCTGCGTTAACGAGGAGTTACTTTTTCTGGCGATTCTCCCTCCAGAGCATGTAGGCGAGCACGCCAAAAATAACCGCCGCGACAGCGCTCACCCATAGAGGAATAGGAATACCGTTGACTATAACCTCCGTACAGAAAACGATGCGGAGAATATGTGCAACTGCGATAAGTGTAAAAATTACTATTGCGATAATTGTAAAAGGCTTCATGTTCGCTTTATTTTATCCTCAATATCCATTTGGAATTTACATTATATATATACCTGAATGAAGATAAACCCCAGAGATCCCTCCGGGGCTTATCTTTTAATCAACACAGAAATATTTTTTACTTTTTCTTTGGCGGCTGTTTCGCGATGATCTTGTCTTTTATCTTCTCATAAACATCCGCTGGTATGATTTTCTTTGATTTGAGCTGATCCTTCTTTAGATACGGACGGCCGTCAATTATCTTCTTTGCATACACATCACCGATACCTGGCAGCTTCGTCAGTGTTTCTTTGCTCACAGTGTTGATATCAAGAAGCTCTGCTTTAGCTGCTGCTTCTGCCTTTTTCTCCACGGTTTTTACTTCTGACGGTACGGGCGATGCTTTCTCCGCTGCTAGACCAATTGTACTGACAAATACCAGGGAAAGACTGACAATAAGAATTTTCCATAACATCTTTTTCATCATTTTTTATCCTCCTTAATGCTTTTGATATTGCTACATTAATATTTAAGATAAAATGTTTTGTCAACTAATGAATTGACTGGGTGCGTTTTCCTCTACAGCCGATCCTGCTGTGAATCCGGCTTCTTCGGGATGATAAGCCACATGGCCAGATAGGCTAAAATGCCGAATCCAAATGAAAATAGGATTACCAGAATAAAAAGGATCCTTATCAGTGTGGGATCTTTGTCATAGTATTCTCCTATGCCGCCGCACACACCACCTATCTTCTTGTCAGAATTTGATAGATATAATTTCTTCATATCAGATATCCTCTGGGAATTATTTAACAGTCTGATGTGACTTATCAAAAGAATAAGAGAAATGAGCACATCTGTCAATGAGAAATAGTTTTGCTGCGTCTGAAGAAATGGTCCGCACCGGGCCTGAATGACAGATCAGTGGAAATGCGGGACGTGCCGGATCTCTGCGTATTTGCCATTGACACCTTTTGCTGTTGTTAATATATTTACCCTCTAAGAAAGGACGCATTTCCAAAAGATGGAGCTTCTGTTTCGTTTGATCCAGGCAATGTCGGTTTTTCTTGTAGTTGCCTATCTGTACTGTAAGTCGCCTTGGTTTAAACCCCTGACCACCGACTCCCTCCGCACGCGGGACAAGATCTATCTCTACTTCTTCTTCTCCGCCATATCGATAATGGGTACTTACCTCGGCATACCCATTCAGGATGCCATCGCCAATACAAGGGCTATAGGCCCGGTGCTGGCCGGCATAATCGGAGGACCCATCCTCGGAACGGCCGTAGGGCTTACAGGCGGCCTTCACAGATATTTTCTAGGAGGATTCACCGCTTTCTCCTGCGGTTTGTCCACGACGGTCGAGGGTACCATCGGCGGACTTGTGCATCTCTACCTGCGCAGAACAAACAAGACGGATCTTGTATTCAGCCCCAAGGTTGCCTTTATCACTACCTTTTTTGCGGAAATGGTCCAGATGGCCATTATACTCCTTGTTTCCCGGCCATATGCGGATGCCCTTGCCCTCGTCAAAGTTATTGCCATACCGATGATCCTATCGAGCTCAGTGGGTACAGCTCTTTTCATGAGTATTGGCCGTGACCAGAAAAATGTGTACGAAAGGGTGGCGGCCATCTCATCGGCAAAGGCATTCAAGATCGCGGAAAGGACACTAAACTTCCTGGGCAGAGGGATTAACCGGGAAACGGCTGTAGATCTGGCAAAGATCATTCACGAAGAGACGGGTGTGGGTGCGGTGGCCATTACCGACAGAGAAAAAGTAATGGCATTCATCGGCCATGGTTCAGACCACCATAAGCCGGGCGGTCCCATCGTTTCACCGTTAACAAAGACGGCAATCGCTGAAAATAAAGTCATCTTCGCCGATGGCGAAAGGGAACGTTACATCTGTCCCCTGTCCAATGCATGCCCGCTTAACTCCGTGCTGGTGGTTCCTCTTCATATCGACAATGATGTGATCGGCACAATTAAACTCTATGAGCCCAAGAACAAGCAATTCCTCAATATGAATAAAACACTGGGGGAAGGGATCACTAACCTTCTTTCTAACCAGCTTTTGCTGTCCCGCTATGAGCGGCAGAAGAACCTTCTCGTGCAGACAGAACTGAAACTCCTCCAGGCGCAGATAAACCCTCATTTCCTGTTCAACTCTCTGAATACTATTATTTCTATTACACGCAATAATGCGGCCAGGGCGAGAGAGCTGCTTACCCACCTTTCCAATTTCTTCCGTAAGAACCTGAAACGCGGCAATGAACTTTCCACACTTGAAGAGGAACTCGACCAGGTAAACTCCTACCTGCAGATCGAGAAGGCACGGTTCGACGACCGTTTGATCATACGGATGGATATCGATCCCTCCCTGCTGAAACTGAAAGTACCAACGTTCACACTTCAGCCGCTGATAGAAAACGCCATCAAACATGGGATTTCTAATATGCTGGAACAAGGGACGGCAAAAATTCACGCTTACCGGGAAGATGGTCTGGCATTTATTGAGATCGAAGATAATGCCGGCAGCTTCCGTGAAAATGCAGCAAACGACGGTCTCGGAATAAAGATCGTTGACAGGCGGATCAAAAGCCTCTTCGGCAATGAATTTGGAACGACAGTCACATGCGTGCCGGATGAAATGACACGCGTTACCATTAGAATTCCTCTGGAGGCCCACAAAACGTGATACGCGCCCTTATCGTGGATGATGAGGTACACTCTCGTGATGAACTTGAGGCTATGCTCATAGAGACCGGTGAATTCGTCATCTCGGGAAAGTGCGCCAATGCACTCGAAGCGATTCAGGCAATCAAGAAAGAAAAGCCAGATGTCCTTTTCCTTGATGTCCAGATGCCGGTGGTAAACGGCTTTGAGCTTCTCAGCATGATTGACGAGAAGTTAATGCCGAATGTCGTCTTCGTCACCGCATATGATGAATATGCCCTCAAGGCCTTTGAAGAAAACACCCTCGACTACCTCCTTAAACCCGTGGAAAAAGGAAGGCTGGATAAGACTGTCCTTAAACTCAAGAGGATGTTGAACGAGCAGGAGAAACCGATTTACGCGGGATTGAATATCAAGAAGATTCCATGTATCCTTTCTTCCAAGATCAAACTTATCAATGCCGCGGACGTCGAATACGTAAAATCCAACAAAGCAGGAGTATATGTAATCTGTCCGGGTGGTGAGTTCTTCACCGACCTGACACTAAAGGTACTCGAAGACAGGACCGATCTTGTACGATGCCATAAACAGTTCCTCGTTAATATTGACCATGTTGATGAGATCATTTTTCGCGAAAACATGCTTGCCGAAATCAAAACAAAATCCGGCTGCCATGTGCCTGTAAGCAGGAGACACCTCAAGATACTCAGGGAAAGATTGAATTTCTGAAAGGCGAAACTCAGAATATATCTAACAGGCAGCGAATCCGGGTAAGTGACATGAAGAGCCATCTTATGTCAGTTTATTGATTCAAGATAGACTGAAACTGAGCCGAAGAATAGGTGGTATGACATTTGTCATAAGGTTTATGAATAATGGGAAAAATACATGAATGACGTAAAAAAGACAAAGAAGCAGCTCGTCCATGAACTGAGCGAACTGCGTCGGCAAGTGGCTTTTGCAAAAGAATCAGGAGAGACACACAGAGAAAGAGAGGAGCGGTTTGCGGCAGCCTTTCTAGAAAACTCGACCCCTATGGCCATTACTACCATAAAAGAGGGCCGCTATGTGGAGGTAAATGAGGCCTTTGCACTAATCATGGGGATCAATCGGGAAGAGATCATCGGCAATACATCGACCGGCATCGGATACATCACGCCGGAGCAGAGGAAGATCTTTTTGAATGAGTTGAACACGAAGGGGTATGTTGAAAACCTTGAATTGCAGACGAGAACAAAGGGAAACAAGTTAAGATATGGGTTGTTCAACTCATCGAGAATCAAGCTCCACGGCGAAGATCACCTTTTGACCGTGGTCACAGATATTACAGAACGCAAGCAGGCAGAGGAGTCGCTGCACGAAAGCGAGGAGCGTTCCCGGCTTCTCATTGAAAATGCCGAATTCCCGGTAGTGGTCACATCCATTTCGGACGGACGTTGTCTCTTTTTAAACGACAGAGCTGCGGATTTCTTTGAGGTGTCTGCTGAGGACATGAATAGTCTTCGTGCGCATGATTACTGGGTTAACCCTGACGACCGGAAGCACTTCATTAAAGAATTGGCCAGGCACCAAAGGGTCACAGGTTACGAGTGCGAATTGCAATCCAGAAAAGGTTCCAAACGCTGGGTTCAGGTTTCAGCAAACATAATAGAATATAAAGGCGAGCAGGCTGTCTTCATCGTCTATAATGACATTACGACACGCAGGCAGATGGAAGAAGTCCTCCGTGAAAGCGAAGAAAAGTATCGCCTGGTGGTGGAAAATGCGAGTGAAGCGATTTTTGTCGCCCAGGGAGGGGTTCTGACATTTGTCAACCGGGCGACGGTACAAATACTCGGTTACTCCGAAGAGGAGATAAGTTCTCTGCCCTTTACCCATTTTATTCATCCTGAAGATAAGGAAATGGTACTTGATCGTCATATGAGGAGGATTAAAGGAGAAAAAATTCCTAAAGAATATTCTTTCAGGATTGTGACCAAAGACGGAAGCGTCCGCTGGATGGAAATTCATGCAGTTGTTATTTCTTGGAAAGACGAGCCGGCCACGCTGAATTTTCTTAACGACATCACCGAGCGCAAGCGAGTGGAAGAGGAGCAGAAGATCTTGCAAGCCCGTCTCCAGCGGGCGGAGAAGATGGAGGCATTGGGAACACTGGCCGGCGGCGTGGCACATGACCTCAACAATGTCCTTGGTGTCCTGGTGGGATATTCGGAGCTTCTCTTGCAAAACCTGCCGCAAGAGAATCCCCTACGCAAGCATGCGATGCAGATTCTGAAAGGCGGTGAGCGTGCAGCGGCAATCATCCAGGATATGCTGACGCTGACCCGGAGAGGTGTGCCGATTTCGGAGGTAGTGGACCTGAACAGGGTAATTTCAGATTTTTTGCAAACACCGGAGTTTGAGGTACTGAAGTCACATCATCCCGAGGTCAGATTCAAAACATCCTTGGATGCAGAGCTTTTTAATATTAAAGGTTCACCCACACATCTGGGCAAGACACTTATGAATCTACTTTCAAACGCCGCGGAGGCTATAAATGGCCTGGGGGAAGTACTGGTCAGGACTGAAAACCGCTATGTGGACAAATCTATTCCCGGATGTGACAGTATACGGGAAGGAGAATATGCTGTACTTGCCGTATCGGATACGGGATCGGGGATTTCACCCGCGGACCTCGGAAGGATATTCGAACCTTTTTATACGAAGAAGGTAATGGGCAGAAGCGGTACGGGTCTTGGACTGGCAGTTGTGTGGGGTACCGTTAAAGATCACGATGGATACATTGAAGTACAAAGCAGAGAGGGTGAAGGGAGTATATTTACCCTCTATTTTCCTGTTACCAGAGAAGGCATAACCAAAGCCGAACAGGCCATACCCCACAGTACATACCTGGGCCGGGGTGAGCACATCCTGGTTATTGATGATATGGAGGGCCAACGCCTTTTGGCTTCATCCATGCTGGAAAGTCTTGGCTACAAAGTGGATTCAGTTGCCAGCGGTGAAGAGGCGTTGGAGTTTACAAGAAATCATCCCGTTGATATGCTCATCCTGGACATGATCATGGACCCCGGTATCGACGGTTTAGAGACATACAGGAGGATACTCGAAATCTGTAAAGACCAGAAGGCAGTTATTGTCAGCGGTTTTGCCATGACTGAGCGAGTCAGGCAGGCCCAGGAACTTGGAGCAGGTGCATACGTAAAGAAACCCTACCTTATGGAAAAAATCGGAATTGCCGTGAGAAGAGAACTCGACAAGCAAAATTCCTGATAGAGAAACATTTCCGTAAACCTGATTTAAGAGTCACATCCTTTGCCGATCTATTGATTCATTTTGAAGCATACAATGCCGATAAAAGAAAGTATATAATAAACAAGTACGAATGCCTTGCATATTTGGGTATAATTGCATTTAAAATGATCTATATGACTAGTTACAATTAACATTATGCAGGTTTCCAGGATGAAGAATGTAGCAAAAGCAACAAAGCAACATCCCGATGAGTTGGACGTGTTGCATCAGAAGATTGAAGAATTAGAAAAATCAGAAGCCAGGTATAAACGAACTGTGGAAGCTTTGAAGAAAAGCGAAGAGTATTTTAGGGCGATTACCCAAAACTCTTCAGATATAATTCTTATTGTGAATAAAATAGGTACGATAACTTACGTTAACCCCTCCATCGAGCGTTTTCTTGGATATAAACCGGAAGAGTTGATCGGCAAGAGCGGGTTTAATTTTATTGTGCCCACTGACATCCCGAGAGCTATCTATGATTTTGGCAGGGCGATATTGACAAAAGATATTATCATCCCTAATTCTTTCCGCGTCAGGCATAAAGACGGGTCAGAACATGTTCTTGAGGGCGTTGGTAATAATCTGTTGGACAATTCCATAGTTGCGGGGTTTGTCATGAATGTACGTGACATAACCGATCGCAGGAAGGTGGAGGAAGAGTTAGGCATTTACCGCAAACACCTCGAGGACATGGTGGAAGAACGCACTTCCGAGCTGGCAGAAATGAATTCCCAATTGCTAATTGAACTTACTGAGCGTAAGCGGGTGGAGGAGGCTGTCCGGAAAAGTGAGGAACGCTATCGCCTGCTGGCGGACAATGCGCACGACGTCATTTGGATTGTAGGTATGGACATGAGGCTGATTTACATAAGTCCTTCTGTTTTACGGGCGCTGGGATTTTCAGTCGAAGAGTCCATGGGGCGGACGATGAATGAAGCCTTTACCCCCGCATCATTCGAAATGGTCACTCAAGTCTTTGCAGAAGAAATGGCGAAAGAAGCCTCCAGTCAGTATGATCTAAACAGGTCAAGGATCCTGGAGATTGAAATGTTTCACAGGGACGGCTCCATTATACCGTTTGAGGTTCACTATAGTTTCCTGCGTGGCGCTGATGGAAGACCGACTGGTATCCTTGCGATCGCTCGCGATATTACCGAGCGTAAGAGGGCTGAGGATGAGAAGCGCCATCGGGAAAAGCTTCAAAGCAGCCTGGAAATAGCAGGAGCGATCTGCCACGAAATGAACCAGCCGATGCAGATCATCTCCGGGTATGTGGAGCTGCTTATGAAGGATCTTTCTGGAAATCACCCTCTTTATGAAAGGCTCGGAGCAATACTAACACAAATCGAGAGGATGAGTACAATAACGGCTAGGTTGATGACAATCAAAAATTATGAAACAAAAAATTATATGGGAAAAGGGAAAATCTTGGATATTGATAAGAGTTCCGGTAATGGAGGCGAATAAATCATGGACATATTGAAAGGAGGCTGTCGTGATTGAAAAAAAGATCTTGGTAGTGGATGATGAGGTTCTAATCATCGATCTGTTGAAGACAGCCTTAAGTTCGGCAGGTTATACAGTCTTAACTGCGGGCAGTGCTGAAGAGGCAATGGAAATTCTCAAACGAGAAAGCGTCATGGTCATGTTTCTGGACTTAAATCTTCCCGGCATGAATGGTCTTGATCTCTGCAAAAAGATAAGAAAGAAAAATACAATCGGCATTATTTTCGCCATAACCGGTTACAGCAATTTCTATGGTCTTCTGGATTGTCGCACTGTTGGATTTGACGATTTCTTTATCAAACCGGTCAAGCTCGATGTTTTATTAAAATCAGTGCAGGAGGCGTTCGAGAGACTTGATAGATGGGCAATCAGCGACTACGATTTAGCATAGGATAGGTATTACAATTCACGGGCGTTTAAATACAAAACCTTTATCCCGATCACCGGATTAATTCATTGGCTGTGAGAAGAAAGGAGCGATTGCCGTTTAGTCTTTTTGAACCGCATGATTAAGAGATATCAAGAATTAGGCAGGGGCGAAGTAAAGTGGTTTTTTATAGCTCGGTTTATTTGGACGACGCTGAAAGGCTTGGTAAAGCAGATATCGGCGCCTTCATTCTTTAGTTTCTCGAGAGACTGAGGGTAGCCGCTTATGCCGATGACATAAATATGGGGATAATGTGACTTTATGAAGTTGCAGACTTCTGCACCGTTCATTTTAGGCATTATGGCGTCTATGATAGCAACATCGTATGAATTTTTCTGAAGCAGCTCAACAGCTTCGACCCCGTCATTTGCCTCATCAACATCGTAGCTGGATTCCTTTAGTGATATAGACAAGATATTCACAATACCCGGGTCGTCATCCACGACCAGCAGTCTCATGTCATGCCTCCGCGGTTAATCAATAAACTAACCATATCATATATTAAGAAAAAAAATGTTTTTTTTATCAAATTACCAATATCACAGTTCGAAGATCCATAGTGGACGTCTCTATTATACTTATCGTCATTTCCGGCAGATATGTTTAATTTTTTGGTCTGCAAATTTCCTCCGTAAGATAGTTATTAGCCGTCAGTTAAATTTAGTCAAGAAAGATCTAAGGCATGGTGCATGCTGATCAGTTTTACGGTATTGTAATAAACACAATAAACATATATCATATTAAGAAAAATTCCGGATTTATAAAGCGCCGATGAAATTGTGATCACCGTTGAATCAGAAACGAGAGCAAAGTCAGAATTCGGCAATCGCTTCATAACTTATGAGAATCATTTATCTGGCTGACATCCACGGAGACTTAGACAAGTTAAGCGACCTCCTGCATGAAACATTCGCCGATATGTATATCATTTCCGGTGATCTGATCGATATTCCCTTCTACAGTATGAATACTTCAATACGCTACCACGAGCTTCAATCTTATTTCCATGGCTTAAGAAGACAGATGTTGAAGGAAGATATGCTTATTGAGGATTTTGTTGATGAGCTTTTGGAAAAACCTGACGTCTCCGATGAGATACAGGAATTGGGAACCCAGTACCAGGCGTACACGATCAGGGCCCGCAGGGTTATGCAGCAGAAGTACAGGGTGTTGGGGAGCATGGTATTGACGAAGCAGCAGGCGAAGGTTTTTTGTCTCCCCGGTAATTACGATATGGATCTTAAGTATACGGCTTTGCATGAACATGACCTGCACCTGCACTGGTATCAAGTCGAGGACCTGCGGATTTGCGGCTATGGCGGTGCGGCCATCTGGACGCCTGGAATTCCGGAGAGGTATGTTGTTCATTCGCAGGAAAAGTTGAGGCATTATGACAGGGACAAAGAGATGTACCATTTCTTCAGGGCTGTGGATCCCAACATCATCGTAACTCATCAGCCCGCATACGGCATACATGATCAACTTACGTCCGGGGGCAACATAGGTTCGACGGCGCTTCGCACTTACTGTGAAGATTATCCGGTATTGATGTGCCTTACAGGCCATATCCATCGACACTGGGGAGTCAAGCTCGTCGAGGGAACACTGTTTCTCAATCCGTCGAATTTCGGGGAGATGACCTTAATAACGGGAGATGTTACAGAGGGAGGATTCTATTATGCCATCAAGGTGGAGGGCCGGCAGGTCGAAGAAATAACATTCAGGAAATTCTTTGACGGTAAAATTGTTGATGTAGCCGACTATTACATCAAGGACGGCAAACTGATCGAAGAGATATTAGACCCCGTCAGATACCATGCATTGGAGAAGGGGAAGAGCTATGATCTAAAAGTTGCCAAAGAATCGCACATCCCTGAAATTACATTGTACAATGAGATTAAGAAGTTTTACAGGTCGTTCCAGACGCCGGAGACGGAAGAAATGCTTCACACCCTGGCGGATGTTACTGATCTGATCGAGGATAAATTGCACGCCGATATTGCAATGGATGTTATGGGTTCCGTGAATTTCGGCATATCTATGTCAGGGTCGGATATAGACATGGTTCTTTACTTGCGTTGTGAAGACGACCGTCTGGTGTGCCGCGGAAAATGTGTCGGCGGGAGTGAGGCATGTAATTATTTGAACAATGCCGAGGATATGATCAGGGAAATACTGAAGGATAAATATGCCTACCACATACTTGATTACATTGACCTTAATCGTGTTGAAGACGGTATCCGGGAGAGGAATTATGAGAGTGATTCTTTACTGCGTTTCGTGTTTTACAGGTCTATATGCCGTCCGATAAACTACAAGGTGATTGCACATACGGAAGATATGCTTAACAAGGATATGGCATTCCGTAAAGAAGTAGAAGGGAGCCTCCAGGCATTTTTTAAAATAATTGCTGCGACCTCCCGGCACATAGGGTCATTTATGAAATACGAACACCGGCTGTCGTCCCTGGGGATTAAACTGCCGGACTGGATACGGGAGAAAGTGAAGATTTATCTTGGTGAACTGAAAGGGGAGCATTTCAGTTCACCATAGCAGGAAGGAGAAAGACGTGAATATCGTTGTATGTATAAAACAGGTTCCGGACACAGATACAAAAATCAAAGTGAAATCTGACGGTTCAGGGATCGATCAAACCGGTATCGAATGGGTGATGAACCCCTACGATGAGTTCGCTGTTGAGGAGGCCCTGAGACTGAAGGAAAAATTTGGCGGAGAAGTAACAGTAGTTTCAGTTGGTCCGGCAAGGGCCATGGATACAATCAGAATTGCCCTGGCCATGGGGGCCGACAGGGGGATATTCATCAATGATCCGGTTTTCGATGATGCGGATGCATATGTAACGGCAACAGCTTTGGCTGCTGCCGTTAAATCTATCCCCTACGATATCGTTCTCTGCGGACAGCGGGCTGTCGATGACGATTCCGGTCAGGTCGGAGCAATCCTTGCCGAGCTTTTAGGTATCCCGCAGGTAACAGTTGTTACAAAGGTAGATGTAGACGGCGATTCCGTCAGGGTGATAAGGCCTGTCGAAGGTGCCCAGCTTCTTATAGAGAGTCCCCTTCCGTGCTTAATAACGGCACAGAAGGGGTTGAATGAACCCCGCTATGCGTCACTTCCGGGAATTCTTAAGGCCAGGAAGAAACCTGTTGATGTCAGGAATGCCGCAGGGTTGGGTATTTCTATAGACGTGAAGGCAAAGGTAGCCAAAACATCACCTCCCCCGGTCAGGTCTCCGGGAAAGATAGTCGACGGTGATGACCCGGCAGCCAAGGCCAGAGAATTGGTTAGACTACTTAGAGAAGAGGCGAAGGTGATTTAGAGATTAAATTGCAGAAAGGTTTGTGCTTCCGAAGGGCTTATGGTTACAAAAGATCATTTTCCGGCAACTCCGGCGGTTCGAGTACTTAGGGATGAAAAGGTAGACTTCATTCTCCGCCCTTATAAATATGAGGAAAGAGGCGGTACGGAGGTGGCCGCGAGGGAGCTAGGTGTGGACGAGCACATGACGATCAAGACCCTGGTCATGGAGGACGACCTGAAAAGACCCTTTATCATCCTCATGCACGGTGACAGGGAAGTATCCACGAAGGAACTTGCCCGGATCCTTGGTGTCAAGGCCGTCCATCCTTGTGATCCGGTAATGGCACAGAAGCATACGGGATACATGATCGGAGGCACTTCCCCGTTCGGTATAAGAAAGAAGCTCCCTGTATACATCGAAGAAACCCTTCTTAGTTGTCAGAAGATTCTCATCAATGCCGGGAGGAAGGGGCTTCTCGCGGAGATGGCAACGGAGGACCTTCTCCGGATCCTTACGCCGCGGCCAGTCAAGGTTGCCAGATAAGCTACACTGTATTTCAAATGCATCCTCCGGCAGCGTAGGATGCACATCGTAATTCTCAAAATTTTGGAGTTGCTTTAAGGAGAAAGGCACATGAGACGTTTCAGGCAAATTCTATCCGTCGCCGCCTTTTTCGTATTTTTACTCTCTCCAGTGCTTGCGGAGAGAGGGCATTTCATTTCACTGGGCCAGGTGGATCTAGTTAAGATACTTGCGCCTCCTCCCGCAAATGATTCACCTCAGACGCAGGCCGAAATTCAGGAGCTCATCTTTATACAGGATAAACGAACAGCTCAGGAGGAAGCCGCCGCCAAGGCTGATGAGAGATTGACGATCTTTCAGATCGCCGGCGACATCCTGGGACCCAAATTCACGCCGGATAATTTGCCCATTACCGTAAAATTTTTTGAACGTTTGGGAAAGGATGAGGGCTTTATTGTGAATCACGCTAAGGAAACCTGGAACAGACCTCGCCCATTTATGTTAAGTGAGAAAGTCAGACCCTGTGTAAGACAATTCAAAAGCGGGGCATATCCCAGCGGGCACGCCACCTATGGATACCTGTGCGGGATTGTACTGGCTAACATGGTCCCTGAAAAAAAAGAGGAAATATTTGCCCGTGCATGCCAATACGGCTATCATCGCATGGTCGGTGGGGTGCATTACCGGAGCGATGTCGAAGCGGGACGTATTTCCGGGACTGTCATTGCGGCAATCATGATGCAAAACCCCAACTTTCAGGAAGAATTCTCAAGGGCCAGAAGCGAGGTCCGGATAATCCTGCAGCTTCCATAAGTGACTGCTTGAGATATTTCCTCAACCGGTTAACCTTGGTTATTGACCGTTTAAAATATTATTCGACCTCCCGGCATATTTGTCATTGTATATTACGGCGTTATTATAGTTAATCGTGTTGCAGGATATCTATTTATTATAGTTGACAGGTTAAAGTTCGTGATCGTATAATTATTATTAGACTATCGAACAGCAAGAATGAGGAGGTCTTTTAATGAATGCGTTAACATTGGTATTTGTTTCATTGTGTGTTTTTGCGATCGCCTACCGGTTTTACGGCCTTTTCATCGCCAATAAGGTGCTCAATCTGAAACAGGAAAGGGCAACTCCTGCCGTTTCCATGGCCGACGGACACGATTATGTTAAAACGAACAAATATGTTTTGTTCGGTCACCACTTCGCGGCGATTGCCGCCGCCGGTCCGCTTCTGGGGCCGGTGCTGGCCGCGCAGTTCGGCTATCTACCGGGAACGCTGTGGATAATCATAGGGTGCGTCCTGGCTGGTGCAGTCCATGATATGGTCGTGCTCTTTGCATCGGTAAGGCATAAAGGGCAGAGTCTCGCGAAAATTGCTGAAAGTGAGATCGGAAAAACAGCCGGAACGGTTGCTTCCTTTGCGTTTCTTTTCATTCTCATCTTAACCCTGGCCGGCCTTTCCATTGCGGTTGTCAATGCCATGTTTGAAAGTGCCTGGGGGACTTTTACAGTTTTCTCGACATTGCCGATTGCCTTCCTGATGGGGATCTGGATGTATAAAATCCGTCCCGGAGATGTGAAAGGGGCCAGCGTCATGGGTGTCTCCCTGCTGGCAGCAGCGATCATTGTCGGACCTTATGTCGCGGCAAGTCCGACCTTATCTTCTATATTCACTTTATCGAAAAAACAGATCTCTATTTTTATACCCGTTTACGGGTTTTTCGCCTCGGTTCTTCCTGTCTGGATGCTGCTCTGCCCCCGTGATTATCTTTCCACGTATCTGAAAATAGGGACCATCGCGATGCTGGCCCTGGGGATATTCGCTGTCCGGCCTGATTTCCAGATGGCGGCTCTTACGCCCTTCATCTATGGCGGGGGCCCGATCATTCCCGGTACGGTATATCCCTTTGTCATGATAACCATCGCCTGCGGCGCACTGTCCGGATTTCACGCGATCATCGGATCAGGAACGACACCAAAGATGATAGGAAATGAGAGGGATGTTTTGTTTATCGGTTATGGAGCGATGCTTGTGGAAGGGTTCGTGGCCATCATGGCACTTGTCTCGGCCTGCGTCCTTATCCCGGCAGACTACTTCGCCATCAATGCGGCTCCGGCAGCTTACCAGAAACTGGGCATGGTTCCTGTCAACCTTCCGGACCTTGCTGTTCAGGTCCAGGAAAAGATTCAGGGCAGGCCGGGCGGAGCGGTTTCTCTCGCCGTAGGTATGGCGTATATCTTTTCATCGGTTCCGTTTATGAAAGGCTTGATGTCGTACTGGTATCACTTTGCCATAATGTTCGAGGCAGTGTTTATATTAACCGCTGTCGACACGGGCACAAGAGTCGGAAGATTCTTTCTCCAGGAAATGGTTGGCAAGGTCATCCCGAAGTTTATGGAAAAACGCTGGATGCCGGGCATCATCATAACCAGTTTCATTTTCACAGGTGCCTGGGGTTATCTCGTCTATACCGGAGATATCACGACGATCTGGCCGCTCTTCGGCATGAGCAACCAGCTCCTTGCCTCCTGTGCCCTGATCATCGGAACAACTATGCTGATCAGGATGGGGAAGGTGAAGTATGCGTGGATTACCGCCGTTCCCGGAATCATCATGGCTTTTACTACACTCTATGCCGGATATCTGAACATAACGTTAAACTATCTCCCAAGGCAGAATTATCTTCTTGCCACGCTCTCAGTAATTGTCATGGTGTTGGTTACGATCATCTTGGTTTCGGCTCTTAAGAGGTGGTATGATCTTCTTCAGATCCGAACACCGGTCACAGATCCATACGGCGATCTCGTTCTTGAGGTGGTAGAAGAATAAGAACGAAATACCGACAAAAAAGGAGGCGTTATGGAAATCAAAAAGATTCTATTAGCGACAGATTTTTTGGCAGGTTCTGCGCATGCGACACCGTATGCTGCGGACCTGGCTGCGCGGTATGGGGCAAAACTATATGTGGTCCATGTATTACAGGACTTGGGGAAGTTAACCGAATGGTATGCCCCGAAAGTGAATCTGGCTGAGCTCAAGAAGACAATGGAAGAGAAGTCTAAACAAGAGCTGCAGCGGTGCTGTACGGAAGGTATTGGCGGTTACAAGAACGTTGAATACCGTTTGTTGACGGGGGTGCCCCACGAGGAAATCCTGAAATTTCAGCGGGACAACAATATAGGGTTGATCGTTATCGGAACCAACAGCCGGAAGGCGGCTGGCGCAAAAGAGGTGTTCGGCAGCACTGCCGACCGATTGGTGAAATATGCCACCTGTCCGGTACTGACCGTGATACCTACCGGTGAGGAACTGCCGGAGAGCAAAGACCCAAAGCTGTGCAGTGACGGAGAAATCCGTTTTTAAGCTTGAGTTAAAGAAGGATATCGTATTGTGATAAAATAGGGACAGTCATCTGTCCCTATTTTATTCTTCGCCATACCAGCTTACGGTGTATTCAGTTAAACTATCCGGCTTTTTGACCTGCGGTTCCCTAACGATCCATTTGCCTTTCAGACCGATCTCGTTGGCTGTGAGCTCAAAGTGGCTCATAGCTATTCCCATATCCACTCGCTGCAAATCTGCCAACCTCAAAAATTTGAAGGTAAGGCTGTTGCCGTATCCCTTCGTTCGGTGCAGGTAAAAGTGCCAGGTGTTCCCGTCTTTGACAATTCTCCACGGTTGTTTGTTGGATGCTGATGGCCCGATGCGCACCATTTCGAGCGGCGTAACATAAGTTCCTGCGTCTTCGGGTGAAAGCAGGACCCCAAATTTCTTTTCGAAGAACAGGTCCTTCCAGGGATGGCGGTTTTGTGAGCCCACGAACTGACGCATCTTGCCCTCGAACCTACCCATTTCCGCGATATACCCGATGGATACTACAGCGGGTACAGTCTCTCCAGCCGCCGCTGAAATCTTCTTTGCAAAGCGACTTCTGGTAAAAGTTCCGCCGAGCCAGCATGTGCCCAGCCCGATGTCCGTCGCATACAAAATTGCGCGCTCCATCAAGTATCCATAGTCTTCCAGGTTTTTCTTGGAATTCCTCACCGCACCTACAATAAAACCCGTTGCGCCCTTGATAATCCCGTACGTTCCCAGACCTTTCAGAGAGCTTCTATCCTGTTCCGTTGCGGCGATAAGTTTAAGGCGCACGGGTGTACCAAGCGGCCCAGTACTGTTCGATGACATAAACTCGATCAGCCTTTGTCTCTTGTATTCTTCTACGGGTTTTTCAAAGTATGTCCGGCAGGAAAAGCGCTGCCTGATGACCTCCATAATAGGTTTACTGTAAAGCATGGTTTCAATGTCTCGTGAAATATCTCCCGGAGTTTACCTTGCGTAAACGAAGGGACTGAAGCGTTAATTTATTATTTCCCTGTCCATACAGGCTGACGTTTTTCAAGGAAGGCACGGATGCCTTCAATGGCGTCCTCCGCAAACAGGTTGCCTACCATAACTTCATTGCCGAGATTGTAGGCCTGGGCATCACTCAGATTAACCTGGGCATAAAAAGCCTGCTTGCCGATATGAAGCGTTAGCGGACTGGCCTCGGCTATCTTTTCTGCCAGCGCTTTTGTTTCCTCCTCCAGCTTTTCGAATGGTACGACCTTGTTGACAAGACCGTACTGCTCTGCTTCCCTTGCTGAAATCATGCGTCCCGTGAAGAGCATTTCCAGGGCACGTTTTCTTCCCACGGCGCGGACCAGGGGAATCGCCGGGGTTGTGCAGAAGAAGCCGAGCCTGACGCCGGGCGTCGAAAAGCGCGCCCCTTCCTCGGCAACCGCAAGGTCGCATGCGGCCACGAGCTGACAGCCACCTGCGGTGGCCACGCCATGGACCTGGGCAATAAACGGCTGCGGCATATCCTGTATTTTCTGCATAAAGGTGCTGCATGTCTGGAAGACTTCCATGTAGTCTGCAAACCCTTTATTGACCACCTCTGAAAGATCGTGACCGGAGGAAAATATTTTGCCTGCTCCCCTGATAATGACAACTCTTACATCCTTATTTTCTTTCAGGTTGTCCAAAAGGTCGTTAAGCTCTTTGAGCATATTTAGGGACAGGGCATTCCTTTTTTCCGGGTGATTCAGGGTTATCATTCCTATTCCGTTCATCTGATCAAAAGTCGTAAATTTATAATTCATGTGTTTCCTCCTTAGTTGACAGGAAAATGGTAAACTAAGTATCGGTTACTCTCCGGTTCGCAGGCACGGCTACGAACATTCCACCTAGACACAGGGTGGCTGCAAAAAACATAACCCCGCGGTATCCCCATCCCTGGGCTATAAGACCACCCAGCATCGGTCCCACTGCGTTGCACAAATTCAGTGTAGACTGGAATATACCTCCAGCCGTGCCCTTTTCTTTCCCGCCCCGCATGACAATAAGCAGTGCGCCCACGTAGAGGCAGGACCAGGCCACGCCCATAAGCGCCTGCACCATAATTAGGTAAAAGCGGCCGGTAACGAAAATATAGGCAGTAAACACAAAAAGGGACAGCAGTTGACCGTAAAAAAAAGTTTTAAATTCAGAGAAACGCTCCAGCTGGCGCATGACCACGAACTGTACGGCAAAGTTAGTTCCCCACAAAAGGCCTATCCAGAAATTGTCGAGACCGATGGAAAACAGATATAGCGGGAATATAACCCAGACGGCGCTGGCCCCCAGATGCCGCAGGAATACCGCAAGATAAATTTTATAATCCCTGCGCATTACATGCCACAGATTGGGCGGCTTGGAGAAAGTGAGAGTAGCCACCTTTTTGAAAGCCAGGGAGATGAAAAAAGCTGTCAGGCAGAATAAAAAACTAAGCCAGAAAAGAAGTTTTATGTCGCCAATCAGTGCCGATGCCAAGGCACCGAAAATCCAGCCCAGGGACCCGTAAGAGCTGTACTTACCCATATTGGCGCCGGCTTCAAAAGCGTAGGTAATGGTTGCTGCAACAGCAATACCCAGGGCAAACCCCACAGCTCCCCGAACGATGATTAATACCGGAACACTATGGGCCAGTAGCTGGGCGGCAAAAGCCAGGCTGCTTATCAAGAGTCCCCACCGCACAAAAAGAAGACGTCCCAGGTGATCGGATTTCCAGCCTGAAAAAAGTGATGAAAATAAAAAAGTGATCCCGTAGATGCCTCCTATCAATCCGATTTCAAAATCAGATGCACCCAGCTGAGCGCCCAGGAGGGGAAGGAAAATGAAAGAACTCATGGCAGCAAAGCTGAGACAAAAATTTACAAGGCCTATTAGCCAGCGGTGTGACCATCCTGCTACCGATTTTTCATTTGTAAGAATAGCGTTTGCTTTCGGCATAATTCTTATTTATCATAAAAATATATTAGTTGCATTAATCCAAAAAAATAAACCCCGGAAGAACCTCCAGGGCTTATTTTTTTTTAATCAGGAACTTACCTTCTATATCTACGTAGGGTCTTTTGTGATGATCCTGTTCTTTATCATTTCATAAATAGAGGCGGGTATAATTTTCTTTGTTTTGAGTTCTTCCTTATTTTTGTACGAACGGTTGTCAATGATCTTTTGCGCTAGTGAATCATCAATACCCGGCAGGGTCATAAGCAGGTTTTTCGATGCCGTATTGATATTGACATATTGCACCTGATCTTTTTGAGCTATATTTTTTACATCCGCTGCAAAACAGGCGGCACCGACAAATGTCAGTGCCAGGATTATTACCAAAACACCCAATAAAGCCTTCTTCATATTTTTATTCTCCTCTCCATTTAATTGGTGGCACTATACCACATTAATTGCTTATTGTAAAAACAGACTCATCCCTTAGGTGGAAGAAGCAGCAAAGGACATGCCAGACAGAAAATTTAATGGAAACTTTGATAAAACAGTAACTTAAGCAATTCGGGGAGTATTCTATAGGACTGTTTATTGGGGAATTATGCATTAGCCGGCTGGAATTTTGCCCATTTTGATGAAACGCAAAAAGAAAAGATAAGGACGAAAAAAGGCAGAACTCTCATTTAAAGTATGGTAGAAATTGAAGGCAGGTCAGTCGTGCAAACTTTTTTACGGGAGGTGAAACATGAAAAGCCCCGTTAAAGCCGCTTTATTATCGGGCGTGGTATTCCCTGGCCTGGGTCAGATATATCTCAAACGATACATGCGAGGCCTGACCATTATTATTCCCGTAATACTGGGACTTATACTTATCATTGGAATGGCGGCTATTGGCGCCCTGGAGAGTCTAATGAAAATTCAAGCCGAAGGCGGAAAAGCCGATATGGATACAATTTTAAATCTTGCGGCTACTTATTCCAAGACTAATGCCGTTTATTCTGAAATCATATTCCTTTTTATTGTGTGTTGCTGGTTTTTTTCCGTGATAGACGCTTACAGAATCGGGAAAAGAATGAAAGATGAAAAAGTGTAAGACGGGGAGGCTTCTTTCTCATACAGTCCGCGCTTTAATCATCTTTTTTTGATAGTCGCGGAAAGGAAGGCAGCAGACCTTTATCTCTCAGAGCCTCAACGGTTTTTAATCCTTCCTCTCTGCTTTCAAACGGGCCGGCAGTTACTCTGAACCACGTTTCCTTTTGCGATATTTTTCTTGGTAAAATCTCAATATTTTTTTCCCTTAGGGCAGCGTAATTTTTGTATCGGGCCGCATCTTGACGATTTAAAAAAGTCCCCAGATATACTTTATACGAACCATCTGAAGACTGTCTGATCAGCAAAGATTCCGTAATTTCCGGAATCTTTATTTTCTGGCTGACTAAAATTAGATTGGGGTTTACGATTTCTGGGTTGATCTCCCAAATATGGTCAACAAGGGTTGGATTTGCCTCATTATAGTATTTAAGAGCCAATAAAGAGAGGTTGGCTCCTTTGTGCACTTCAATCACCTTTTTTACAGGAATGTCAGTGCCGGTTAAATCAGCCCTCGATAATGCTGAAGCTTGCGGCTTTGGCTGAAAGCTTTCAACCTCAGTGCCCGTGGTGATCATGTCAGCTTTAGAAATACCACGATGCTGGGCTCCGGATGCAGGAGCTTTACCTTTATTCTTAATGACCGGCTGTTCGATAAAATTTTTCGTGTCCTGCGTTTTAAAGACATTTAGCGGATAGTTCTTGCCAAAGAATATAACTGCCATAAAGACAGCCAACGCCAGGAAGGCATAGGAAATTTTCCGGAGAGGATTTCGTTTAAGAACGGGCGTCTTTATTTTATCAACTTCCTGTATTGAGGCATCTCTTTCCTTCTGAACCTGCTTTACAGTTGCAGAGGAAATTCTTTTCTCGGAAAGGCCATACCCGGCATCCAGGGCGTTGCTGCACAGAACATTGATTACACGGGGAATTCCTTTTGCATATCGGCAGATCGAAGATAGAGCCTCATCTGTAAAGACTTGAGAGCTCTTGCTTCCCGCAATTTTTAACCGGTGATTGATATAATCCATGGATTCTTCTTCCGTCAGAGGACAGATCTCATAATTTATAACAATCCGCTGCCTGATCTGCCTTATTACTTCAGAACGGAGTTTTGTTCTGAGTTCCGGCTGGCCGACAAGCACGATCTGAAGCAACTTTGATTTGCTGGTCTCCAGATTTGAGAGCAGGCGCAGTTCTTCAATTACATCCAGGCTTATGTCATGAGCATCATCAATGATGATCACCACATTTTCATTCCGCTCCAAACATTGAATTAGATAGTAATACAGCTCATGCATCATAGAGCCCTTAGCTTCATCTCTCAATGGCAGGTCTAATTTATAGAGGATTTCCTTTAACATCTGCTCGAATGTAATGCGACCGCGGGGGAAGAAAATAGTTTTTACCCTGTAGCCTAATGTTTTAGACACACGGTCAACCATATCGGTCTTACCCAACAATCCGAAGTACGGTGATTGGTGAAGGTGATACATGGTGATCAATTTGTGAATCACAGCGGTTTTGCCCACCCCCTTTTCTCCCAGGATGAGGATAAATCCCTTTCTCTCATTAATCCCGTACAGCAGGGCGGCCAAGGCTTCTCTATGGCTTTCCGAGGGGAAAAAAAACTTTGGATCCGTAGACAGGTTAAACGGGCTTGCTGAAAAGCCATAAAACTGTTTGTAATCGATCATACCGTTATCCTTAGGGATGACAAGACCATCATGAATGTTTTATATTGACTTTAAACTGTATTGATTGCTATGGCAATCAGAAAATTGATAATCAAACTACCAGCGAACAGGAATATTAGCCGGTCTCCTTAACCCCAGTCGAGTGATTTGATATGATGTTTATGCTTCATAGTAGCGCTGTGTATATTTTTTTCTTCCCGCTATCCGCTGGTATTTCTCATCCGGATAGCCGAGTGCAATCACGGCATACACCTTCTCATCATCCGGGATACCAAAAATTTTCTTGATAGTGATGTCCTGCTTCATGGCCTCCACGGCAAAGCCTATGAGACAAGTACCTAATCCCATACTGTGTGCGGCGAGTAAAATATTCTGTGTGGCAAGAAGGGCATCTTCCTTCGGGCATGACGCCCCCGGCTTCGATCCTACTATTATCAGTGCCGTCGCTCCATGAAAGAGTCTGTCAATGCCGGAGTTCTCCCATTCAACGAGAGCCTCCTCGACGGAATCGTGTTGTTCACGGAAGTATTCATCCAATTCCGGCCTGCCGATCAGTTTCAAAAAAAATCTCAGGTATCTGTTTTCGGACATATGATTAAGTTTCTTAAAAAAGAGAGCGATACGCTCCCCAAGATTCAGGACAGCTTTTCGCGTGGGCAACACGGTGAATGTCCATAACTGGCTGTTCGTCCCGGAAGGGGCCGTAACGCCGATCTTGACCAGATCGTCAAGCAAAAGGCGATCCACAGGGCTGTCAGTATAATTACGGCAGGAACGCCTTGAACTCATGAGCCGGACGAGGTGCGCCGTGTCATAATCACCGTGAGGCAGCCATGTATCATCCGTTGTAAAACTGGCAAAACGCGAAGACTCTCCGTCAATTGAGTGTACACTAATGGCATCGGTGGGACAGACTGCGGCGCAGTGCCCACAGGATAATGATCTGTCTCCAGACACAACCGCCTTTTCATCCTGCATGGAAATGGTTCCGGATGGACAGACTTTCACACACAAACCACAGCCGATACACTTTGCGGCATCTATGACTGTTGTAACAGTTCTATCCATCTTATCCTCCTAAACGAGATTTTGCAGCCCCTTTTTGTTTACTTTTCCGGATGAACCTTATCTGAATATTGCGGTTGCAACAAGTAAAAAACAGGTTGGATGTACAGGCAGCATGTTCATCGTACCCAACGTATCATATCATTTCTGCCGTCAATGCCATGATAGTATTTACCTACCATTTTACATTCATTAAACCATAGTAGTATCCGTGGGCCACTTATACTATTAATTTAAAATTAGAAATGTGTTTCCAACAAGTTACTTTATCAAGCCGCCAGGTATGAAGGCAGTATCGTACCTGATATCGGGGAGAAAGCTTGAAGCTAAAAAAAGCAAAATCTTTTTTACATTCAAGGATTGCAGTCGCTGCCATAATTGCCGCAGTAGTAACCGGGTGTGCCGTCGGGCCGGATTTCCGAACGCCGCCGGCCCCGTCCACTAATGTATATACGGCAAAAGAGTTGCCTGCTGAAACTGCCGCCGCACCGGGCATTGCCGGTGCCGCTCAGCGATTCGCTCCCGGTCAAGACATACCAGAGGAGTGGTGGACCCTGTTTCATTCCGAGACACTTAATCACATGATCCGGCAGGCGCTGGCAGACAATCCGACACTGGCGGCAGCGAAGGCACGGCTTCGCGAGGCCCAGGAGAACCGGCAAGCCGGATTGGGGGTGCTTTTCCCGACCGTGGACGCGAACGCCTCCGCCACACGTGAGAAAATTTCAGGGGCCCTTTTTGGTCAGTCGGATACCGATATCAGCGCCTTCAATATTTATAATGCATCCGTTAATGTCTCATACGCCCTCGATATATTTGGCGGCGCAAGGCGGGCCCTGGAGGCGCTACAATCACAGATCGACTATCAGCAGTACCAGTTGGAGGGGGCCTATCTTACACTTGCGTCCAATATCGTCACCACCGCGGTACAGGAGGCTTCCCTGCGCGCCCAGATCATCGCTACGAAAAACATACTGGCCCTGCAGGAGAAGCAGCTAAGTGTGGTGGAAAACCAGTTCCGCCTCGGCGGTGCATCGCGCTCAGATATACTGGCGCAAAAGACACAACTGGCTCAGACGCAGACGACACTGCCCCCGCTTGAAAAGGTATTGACGCAGACACGCCACCTGCTGGCGGTACTTACTGGCAGACTGCCGCACGAAGCAGCAGAATTCCCTGAGTTTAACCTCGATGAGATTGAACTTCCGCAGGAACTGCCCGTGAGCTTGCCGTCATCCCTCGTGCGTCAGCGTCCGGATATCATGGCCTCAGAAGCGCTCTATCACGCTGCCTGCGCGCAGGTGGGTGTGGCAACAGCATACCTCTACCCGCAGATCACACTGACCGGTAGTTACGGCTTTACGGCGACCACTGCCTCTGATCTGTTCAACAGTAACTCAGTCGTATGGAGCATCGGTGCGGGATTGCTGCAGCCAATATTCCATGGCGGGACCCTCACCGCTAAGCGGCGCGCCGCCATTGCCGCTTACGATGAGGCTGGGGCTCAATATCGCTCGACTGTTTTGCTGGCATTTCAGAACGTGGCCGATGTGCTGCGCGCCCTGGAGGCGGATGCGAACGCCCTGAAGGCGCAGGCGGACGCGGAGGCAGCTGCTCATGATACCTTCGACCTTACACAAAAAGAATTTCAATTGGGCGCCGTGAGTTATCTGTCTCTGCTGAATGCCCAGCGTCAGTACCAGCAGTCTCAAATCGGCCTGATTCAGGCCCAGGCGGCGCGCTTCGCTGATACGGCGGCACTTTTCCATGCCCTCGGCGGCGGTTGGTGGAACCGTTCCAAAGCAAACGTTTCAGCCCAAGGACAAAAGGAGAGTAATGCGGAATGAAAAAGCGGATGATCATCATGCTGGCGGTTGTAGGACTTGTGTTCGGTGCCATTTTTGGATACAAGCTGTTCCAGGCACAGATGAGTAAAAAATACATGGCGTCTCAAAAGATGCCGCCGGTGACCGTCTCCGCAATAAAGGCGGAAGTGCATACCTGGCAGCCGCAGCTCAAGGCGGTGGGCAGCCTGCGCGCGGTGCGTGGCGTCGATGTGACCAGCGAGATCTCCGGCCTCGTGCGGACACTGCATTTCAACCCCGGAGATGAGGTCCAAGTGGGCCGCTTGCTTGTTCAGCTCAACGCCGACGCCGATCTCGCGCAGCTCCGTTCCCTCGAAGCCGCCGCCGACCTGGCCAACACGGTCTATGAACGAGACAAAAAGCAATTCGCCGTACAGGCCATAAGCCAGGCGACGCTGGACGCAGATGCCGCCGACCTCAAGAGCAAACGCGCCCAGGTGGCTCAGCAAAAGGCTCTGGTCGACAAAAAAACCATCCGCGCGCCTTTTGCGGGTAAGCTTGGCATCTGCACCGTAAACCCGGGCCAGTATATAAATCCCGGCGACAAAATCGTCACCCTGCAATCACTATCTTTTATCTATGCGGATTTTTATCTGCCTCAGCAGGAACTGTCGCGTGTATCACTCGGTCAGACCGTTGATGTTGCCTCAGACACTCATCCCGGCCGTACCTTCACCGGCAAGATAACGACTATTAATCCGAAGGTGGAAACGGACTCCCGCAATGTTCAGGTTGAGGCCACAATCAGCAATCCGCGGCACGAGCTGTTCCCGGGAATGTATGTATCGGTCGAGATCAAGGCCGGGAAAGAGGAGCGCTTCCTGACACTGCCGCAGGCTACCGTGACTTACAACCCTTACGGGGAAACCGTATACATTATTGAGGAAGGGAAGGCGCCGGACGGCAGTCCCCTTTTAACGGCCAAACAGACCTTCGTTTCTGTCGGCCCCACCCGCGGCGACCAGGTGGCAGTCCTCAAAGGAATCAAGGAGGGAGACACCGTGGTTACAAGCGGCCAGCTCAAGCTTAAACCGGGAAGCCCCGTCGTCATCAACAACCAGGTGCAACCCGCCAATGAGGCGGCCCCCAAGCCAGTAGACCAGTAGCGTGGAAGGTGCCTGATGCGTTTCACAGATCTGTTCATACGTCGTCCAGTCCTGGCAACCGTTGTCAGCCTGCTGATCCTCGTGCTGGGACTGCGCTCCATAGGGTTGCTTCAGGTCCGGGAATATCCGATGACGCAGAACGCCGTGGTCACCGTCCAGACTGTTTATACAGGCGCCGACCCATCGCTCATCGCGGGCTTCATCACTACCCCGCTGGAAAATTCCATCGCCCAGGCCAACGGCATCGATTACCTGACTTCTAACAGCATGCAGAGTGTTAGCATAATTCAGGCAAGCCTTCGTCTGAACTACGACCCTAACAAGGCGCTTACTGAGATAAATACCAAGGTCAACGCGGTTCTTAATCAATTGCCGAAAGATTCTCAGCAGCCCGTGCTGTCCGTGGCTATCGGCGAGACCATCGATTCCATGTATATCGGCTTCTACAGCAAGGTGCTGCCGACAAACAAGATCACCGACTATCTGATCCGCGTGGTGCAGCCGAAGCTCCAGGCCGTTGAGGGTGTGCAGACCGCCGAGGTCCTCGGCAAACGCACTTTCGCGCTCAGGGCATGGCTCGATCCCAGGAAAATGGCCGCCTATAGTGTGACCGGCACGGATATCAGCAACGCCCTCGCCAACAACGACTTCATTTCTGCCGTAGGAAGGACCCAGGGGCAGATGGTTACCGTAAATCTCATAGCCGACACGACCCTGCACTCAGTTGATGAGTTCCGCGATCTTGTCGTCAAATCGGTTAACGGCGCGATCGTCCGCCTGGGCGATGTGGCCAACATCACTCTCGGTTCGGAGGACTACGATACGGCAGTCGCCTTCGATGGAGAAAGCGCCGTCTATATCGGTATTCAGGTGGCGCCCACGGCGAATCTGCTCACGGTGATCGCCGGCGTGCGCAAGGCGTTTCCCGCGATAGAGCAGCAGTTGCCCGAAGGCCTCAACGGGCGCATCGTCTATGACGCCACCAAGTACGTGAACAGTTCGATTCGTGAAGTTATCAGCACCCTGGTGCAGGCCTTCGTAATCGTGACCATAGTGATTTTTCTTTTCCTGTGCTCGGTTCGGTCGGTCATTATTCCCACGATCGCGATGCCGCTTTCCCTCATCGGGGCGTTTTTCATCATGCTGGTCCTCGGCTATACCATCAACCTGCTGACATTGCTCGCGCTGGTGCTGGCCATCGGCCTTGTTGTGGATGACGCGATAATCGTCGTGGAAAACTCACACCGCCACATCGAGGACGGCGCGAAGCCGATGCAGGCGGCTATCCTGGGCACGCGGGAGCTCGCCGCACCTATCATCGCGATTTCCGTCGTTCTGATCGCGGTGTATGTCCCGATCGGATTCATGGGGGGACTGACCGGCGCCCTGTTTACCGAATTTGCCTACACACTGGCCGGCACCGTGGCCGTGTCGGCGATCATTGCCCTCACGCTTTCACCGATGATGTGCTCGCGCCTCCTCGAAGCGGCGGAGGCTTGTGAACAGCGGCGCTTCATGGGTTTTGTCAACCGTCAATTTAACCGGCTGCGCAGAGTCTATGAACGCGCGTTGCGCAACGCCCTCAATTACCTGCCGGTGACCGCTGTATTCGCGTTGATCATCCTCGCCAGCAATTACTTCTTGTTCACGACCTCGAAGAGCGAGCTCGCGCCGAATGAAGATCAGGGAATCGTCATCGCACTGCTAACCACAGCGCCTAACGCCACACTGGAACAAACTCAACTCTATTCAAAGGAAATTTACAAGATCATCAGCAGCTACCCGGAGACCGATCACGTGTTCCAGCTCGACGGCATCAGCGGCCTCAACAGCGGCGTCGCGGGCATGGTCATGAAACCGTGGGACGAACGCAAGCGCACGTCCATGGAGCTGCAGCACATCATACAAAGGCAGCTCGGCGAGATATCCGGCGCGCAGGCAGTTGCCTTCCTCCGTCCGCCCTTGCCCGGGGCGGGAAGGGGTCTGCCCGTGCAGTTTGTTGTCGGCACTACGGAATCTTATGAACGGCTGGACGAGGTATCGCAGGCCATGGTAGCAAAGGCATGGGCAAGCGGCGCCTTCGCCTTCGTCGATACCGATCTGAAAGTCGATAAACCGCAGACGACGGTTGATATTAATAGAGATAAGACGGCCCTCCTGGGCCTGACAATGCGCGATGTCGGCGGCTCCCTGGCATGGATGCTGGGGGGCGGCTATGTCAATTATTTCAGCCTCGCCGGTCGTTCATATAAGGTGATCCCCCAGGTGATGCAGCGCGACCGGCTTAATGCAGGACAACTGCCTGACTATTACATCAATACCGCGAGCGGCGCGGCTGTTCCCGTGTCTACCATCACACGTCTCAAGACAGAGGTTGTGCCGGAATCAATAAACCATTTCCAGCAGCTCAACGCGGCGACGATCTCGGCAGTGCCGTCCCCGGGTATCACCCTCGGCCAGGCATTAGATACGATGAGAAGCTTGGCAAAAGAAGTGCTCCCCCAGGGCTACAGTATCGATTACGCCGGCCAGTCGCGGCAGTTCATGCAGGAGTCGAGCGCCCTGATCGTCACCTTCTTTTTCGCGCTGATCATTATTTTCCTTTCCCTGGCCGCCTTGTTCGAGAGCTTCCGCGATCCCTTCATCGTACTTGTCAGCGTGCCCATGTCGATCTGCGGGGCGATGGTCTTCATCAGCCTCGGCATCGGTCAGTCAAGCCTGAACATCTACACCGAGGTTGGCCTGGTTACGCTCATCGGCCTTATCAGCAAGCACGGCATCCTGATTGTCCAGTTCGCCAATGATCTGCAGCGTGAAGGGAAGGGCAAGCGTGAGGCTGTGGAAATGGCCGCGGCCATCCGCCTGCGTCCGATACTGATGACTACAGCGGCGATGGTCCTGGGCGTAATGCCGCTGGTAACTGCTTCCGGCGCGGGCGCGGTCGGTCGTTTCAACATGGGGCTGGTCATCATGACCGGTATCGCCATCGGGACGCTTTTCACGCTGTTCGTGGTGCCGGCGATGTATATGCTTCTTGCCGCCGAGCATGCTCAGCGGGCGGCTGAAGAGACGCCCGTCACAGATTCGACCCGAGTGTAACCGGACACTGTTTCTCACAATTGGCGACCGATTAAAACTTTACCTGGGGAGCAGCCTTCGCTGGTGCCGGTGCCTCAAAAAAGGTTGCACTATGGAAGCCGAACATGCCCGCCAGTAAATTTGCCGGAAAGCTTCTGATCGCGACATTGTATGTCTTTACCGCTTCGTTATAACGCTTTCTTTCGACAGCAATCCGGTTCTCCGTTCCCGCCAGCTCATCCTGCAGGTGCATGAAGTTCTGATTGGACTTGAGGTCAGGATATCTTTCGACCACGACCAGTAGCCTGCTCAGGGCACCGGACAATTCATTATTGGCGCTGATCTTGTCCGGCACACTCGTCGCGCCGCCTACCTTCGCCCTGGCCTCCGTTACCTCGGTAAGAACGCTCTTTTCCTGCTTGGCGTACCCTTTAACCGTTTCCACCAGGTTGGGAATCAGGTCGTACCGGCGCTGCAACTGGTTTTCCACCTGCGCCCAGGACCCTTTTACCGCCTCATCTAAAGAAACGAATGTGTTATAGGTTCCTTTGAAGAAGGAGTAGAGAGCAAAAATAACTACGATTATAATTACAACTGCAATGATGAGAGCTTTTTTTCCACTGGTCATGCCGTACCTCCTGATGTATTTTCAAACTCTTCAAACATAATTTTCATTATCTATGAACAGCAGGGTGTTTTCAAACAGCCATGCGATCAACCTCCTCGGATAGTTTCTCTATTTCTTTCATATAATCCTTAAAGACAGTTATTACTTCGGATGCCGGGACACGGTCAGTATCTTCTTTGATGTCGGTGCATTTCAGAAAGATATCCTCGTTAATGGAATATGTTTTGGCAACAGCCCGGATAATATCCCGGCGGCTGTGGGGGATGTCTATTCCTTTAAAGTGTAAGAGGGCTTTGAATATAGAGATAAATGCGATGAAGGAGGATTGAATCAGTTCGCGGACCCGCTTTGCCCTTCCTTCCGCTTCCAGCAGGCCTCTCCGCAGGTGGAGGATTTTTCCCTTCAGCTCCCTCTCAATCTGCAATCTGAGATTGCGTGGCTCAAAAGACAATCCGCCGAGGACATCTTCGCCGTAGACTACTACGTAATGCCTTTTCATACTGAGAAACTCTATGGGGTAGCAATCGAGGGAAGATAAAAGCTCTTCTTTGGTCATAAAAATAGGAATTGCCACCTTCCGTTTCCGCCACCGGGCAACGCTATCGATGGCTTTGCCCAGGTTGTCAATTCCTTCTTTCGAGAGAATAACAAAAAAATTGAGATCTGATTTTCCCGGAACATAATGGCCGCTCGCTCCGCTTCCATAGAGGATAATGGAAACGAGATCGCTGCCAAAGACCTTTTTGAAGTCATCTGTGATGTCTCCAAAAGTTTCCTCAGGATTTTTTGGTACTTTTGTCATCTCCTCCCCCTTTCAGAAGTCACCGCTCGCCCCGCCGCCGCCGCTTTCACCGCCCCCAAAACCGCCAAAGCCACCACCAGAATCACCGCCAAAACTGCCGAACCCGCCGCCGCCAAAACTTCCAAAACCTCCTCTGCCACCGCGGCTCCCGCTCATCATCATGAGGAGCAGCCATGGGAGCATACTCCTTCCCTGTCTTGTACCGAGGAGCGCAATAAAGGCAAGAACAAGTATGATCAGCGGCCATAAACTGCCGCCTTGTCGTACTCCTTGTTTTCTCGGCTGAGTGACAGGCGCGCCGCCTGTCAGGGAAACACCGGCATCTTTAGCCACAACGGCGGCCACAGCGGTCATGGCATTGGAAAGGCCCTTGCCATAGTCGCCCTGTCTGAGATACGGGATCGCGTACTTGTCACGAATTTCACCCACAAGTCCATCAGGCAGGATACCTTCGACGCCATATCCCGTTTCAATTCTGAATTTCCGCTCCTTCAAGGCAAGAAAAATCAGGACACCCTTATCTTCCCCTTTTTTTCCAATTCCCCACGCCTTGTATAAGCTGTTGACATAATCATTCAGTTCGTTATCCCCGAGGCTTTGCACTGTGGCAACCACAATTGCCGTCCCGGTTTTTTCCAGAACCTCCCGCGCCAGACTCTCCATCCGGGTTTTGTAGTCCGAGGGAATAACACCGGCAAAATCATTTACAGCACCAACCGGTTTTGGAAACTTATCTTCCGCTCGTACCGGGACAGTGCCGAAAAAAATTGAAATAAGACCCAGTGCCAGCGCGAGTTTTCCTGCCTTTATAAACACAATTTTTACCGGACTATTCTTAGAATAAGACGTATGAGCACCTGTTATTTTAAAGGTTTCTTATACAGAGAGTTCTTCATAATATAATGGCGGACTGATTCAGGAACCAGATATTTGATGGACTTGCCATCGCTCACCCGTTGCCGGATATCGCTGGAGGAGATGTCCAGAAATGTGACCCCCCGGAAATAAATGACGTAACCTGTTGGGCCTCTGAAGCCTTTCACCTTATCATCATAGGTGAATTGGGAGGCGAAATCGGAAGGGAGAATTCCTTTCAGGCCTCTATTCTCATAACCGGGCCTGGTCATCACCACAAAATTGCACAAGAGCAGCAGACGTTCCCAATCCTTCCACGTATGGATGGCATGAAAGGCATCCTGGCCTAGGATGAAATACAATTCCAGATTCTCCATATATTTTTTCAGGATGTAATCCACCGTTTCCACAGAATATGATTTATCCTCACGCTTTTTTTCCACATCGGAATATGTGAATACCGGGTTGCCTTCGATTGCCAGTGTAATCATCTGCTCCCGATGATGAAAAGATGTGATATCGGCGTCTATCTTGTGCGGCGGCTTAGAAGCCGGAATAAAACAAATCCTGTTCAGATTAAAAATCTCCAGTATTTCCTCGGCACATCTCAGGTGGCCGATATGTATCGGATCAAATGTGCCTCCCAATAATCCCCATTTCATGTTCTCACCTGTCCATTCCCATAAATGATAAATTTTGTCGTTGTCAGCTCTTCCAGTCCCATAGGGCCGAAGGCATGGAGTTTCGTCGTACTTATTCCTATTTCCGCACCGAGGCCCAGCTCAAAGCCGTCGCTGAAGCGGGTAGACGCATTGACCAGAACAGTGGAGGAGTTGACTTCATTTAAAAACCGCTGCGCGTTCCGATAATCGGTTGTGATAATTGATTCCGTATGAAGGGAGCCGTATTTTTCAATATGGGCGATAGCCTCATCGAGGCTGGTCACGACGCGTATGGATAAAACAAGGTCGAGGTATTCCTCATACCAGTCCTTCTCGACAGCTTTCTCAACATCCTTGAGAACACGCCGTGTCCGTTCGCAGCCCTTAATGACAACGCCCGCTTCCTTCAAACTACGAGCCACGACCGGTAGGAAACGACCTGCAATATCCTGATGAACGAGCAAGGTCTCCATGGCATTGCAGACCCCCGGACGCTGGGTCTTCGCATTCATGCAGATCTTTACGGCCATGTCAAAGTCGGCGCCGGCATCCACGAATATATGGCAGACGCCCTTGTAATGCTTGATAACCGGGATCTTCGATTCATTCACAACGGCCCTGATCAGGTCTTCACCGCCCCGTGGGATGATCAGGTCTATATATTCCTCGAGCTGCAGCATCTCCCGGACGGCCTCCCTTTCGGTCATCGGGATGACCTGGATAGCCTCACCAGGGATCGGCCCTTTCTTCAAGACGCCCTGGAGGATGCGTGCTATGGCGACATTCGAGTTTATCGCCTCTGATCCGCCTCTCAAAATAACGGCGTTTCCGGATTTCAGACAGAGGGCGGCGGCATCCACGGTCACGTTGGGGCGGGATTCATAGATGATGCCGATAACTCCCAGCGGGATCCTCATTCGCCCGACGAGGAGTCCGTTCGGCCTGCGCCACATGGAGGTCACTTTTCCGACCGGGTCGGGGAGGGCGGCAACTTCCCTCAAGCCCCCGGCGATGCCCTCAATTGTGCTTTTCTTCAGCGTGAGCCTGTCCAGCATGGCCTCGGAGAGGCCCATCTGCCTTGCCTTCTTGATGTCCTTCGCGTTTTCCTTTATCAGCGAGTTGGTCTGCCTGATGAGTTCCTCCGCCATATCAAGGAGGGCCCTGTTTTTTTCGTCAGATGATATGCGGGCAAGCGTAGTGGCGGCGCTCCTCGCTTTCTTCGCTATCTCAACTATCTGAGACCTGATGTCCATATACAACCTTTTTTTATAACAACTTCAACAATAGACATTGACAAAACTTGTAATGATTATGTATTAACCGCAATCAGAAAAGTAAAGGGGAATTCCTTTTTTAGTGTGTTACTTTACCGAACGTCCGGGACAGTGTCAAGGTCATTTGTGTAACCAGGCAAGTCTCTGTCTGTCTGGAAATTTCACCGGAAGTTGCGGAGCTTGAAACCAGCGGTATAAAAATGAACAGTATTTGTATCAAAGCAGGCAAGCGCGCATATGAAATGATTCATGATGGAGGTTTCCACTTCGATCGCGTATCAACATATTTCGGCCCGGCCACAGGACCCAGATGGCTCGTCGCCAGCGGTTTCGATTTAACCCTGTTGAAGAATGGACTCCTGGGGCGTTCCAGGGCGGTACACCTTGTCGGTTCTTCAGCAGGGGCATTCCGCTTTGCCGCCTGGCTGCAGCCTGAGCCGGAAAAGAGCTACCGCACTCTCATGGAATCCTACATTGGCATTACCTACAAAAGAACCGATACCCCCGCCACGATTCTGGAATCCATGATGGATACAGTAAATGCCTATATTGAAAACGATGCGCTTTCTTTTGCGCTGGCCAACAAGAATTACCGTCTCGCCATTATTACTGCCCGCGCTAAAAATATCGTGGCTTCCGAAGTGCCGTGGCTGCAGAAGATGGGCCTGGGGATTTGCTTTGCCTTTAATGCCGTTAAACGTACATACATTCATAAGTTTGCCGAGCGGGTTGTGTTCTACAACGGGCCCAAGCCGCCGCCATTTTGTTTCAAGCCGGGCTTCCGGGGACGCTATATCCCCCTGAATGAGATCAATTTTAAGTATGCCGTCGCTGCCTCCGGAGCGATACCGCTGGTTGTTGCCGGTGTCAGGGACATCTACGGGGCGCCGAAGGGCGTATACCGCGATGGCGGTCTGATCGATTATCATCTGACCCATAACTATGCGCAGACAACGGAAGACATCGTGCTGTTCTTCAACCATCAGGAAAGGATCATACGAGGCTGGCTGGATAAACGGCTTTCCTACCGCCGGCCTAAGGATGATGTTCTGGATAATGTTTTGATGATTTATCCATCGTACGGCTTTATAGCTCAACTTCCGGGAGGGAAGGTGCCTGAGAGGAGCGATTTTGGGACTTTCATCGACGACCCAGCTGCGCGCATCAGAAACTGGCGACAGGCGGTTGAACAGGCGCAGCCCCTGGGAGAAGAATTTCTGGAGCTGGTGGAAAGCAAAAAAATCAGGGACGTTGTGGAAAGGATAGAAGTTCAGCCGGGTAGAAAAGGAAATGGGCGCTGAAGAGATATCGCTTCGAAATGTTGATCAACTGAAACGAATCCTTAAAAACTGCACACTCTGCCCCAGAAAATGCGGCGTCAACAGGACCACCGGAGAAGCAGGATTCTGCGGCCTCTCAGATGGCATCACGTTAAGCCAAGCCCTTGCCCACCATGGCGAGGAGCCTCCAATCTCCGGCACACATGGTGCGGGAACAATATTCCTCTCTTCGTGCAACCTGAAGTGCATCTACTGCCAGAACTATCAGATAAGCCATCAGGCATCAGGTGAACGGCTAAACAGCGAAGGACTTGCCGGCGTCATGATGACACTGCAGGAAAAGGGCTGCCACAACATCGAGCCTGTTACTCCCACCCCACAGACACCTCAGATTATGGAGGCCCTACTGATAGCCCGCCGGAAAGGCTTGCATCTGCCCCTTGTTTATAATTGCGGCGGTTACGAAAATCCGGAAGTCTTAAGTATCATGGAAGGGATGGTGGATATCTATCTGCCCGACTTCAAGTATGGCCTTGAAGATGACGCCCTCGTTCTCTCCGGTGCGAGGGACTATCCTCAGCACGCCCTTGAATCAATCATGGAAATGGCGCGGCAGGTCGGCGATACCCTGGAGATGGAGGAAGGCATAGCAAAGAGAGGTTTGCTCATTCGACATTTAGTTCTGCCGGGGCATATAGAAAACAGCCTCGAAGTTTTCAGACTGATCAAAAAGCATATATCAGTTTCCGTGCCGATCAGCATCATGTCCCAGTATACACTCATGCCTTCCGTTAATGATCATCCCCGACTGGGAAGAAGAATCACTCGCAACGAGTATGAACTAGTTGTCAATTGCGCCCTCGACATGGGCTTTGAAACCATCTTCACCCAGCAAGTAGATGATCGTGCACTGGCACCGGACTTTGCGCAGAAAATGCCGTTCAGCTGGGCATAAATGTGATATGATATTAGAAAATTGTGATAGTATCTTGAGGATTCGAGGGGCCAAGGCGTCGAGGGGAAAAAAGTTGAACCATTTAAGATGCAGGCTGGGAGTTGGTTTGCGGGGTATCTTGCTCTGTTGTGACTCTAAGAAGCTTAATCGGAGGTCGGAAAAAATGGTTTCAGATGATCAGTATTGTAGACTTCAATCTACCTAATTGGACGAACGGATTTATTAAAAATTCGATTTGGTAAAATGATAAAATGCTGGTCAATTAATCATTCTCAATATATTCATACTTAATTTCTCTTGCAATACCCTCTAAGTCAGGAAATAAAGTTGCCTCATTAATTCCAGACGATGCAAGCTCTGACCTTATATTTGGGGCTGACTTCGTATCTATCGATAATTTAGCAATTCGTGCTTCACTAAATTTGCGCTTCATTTGATAGAATCCATCTTTGTACTTACCATGAACAGTAAAACAGCTTCGTTGGACACGAATTCTGTCATCTATATAAGGTGGCAATATGCAAAGTGGGTATTCGGGAAGTTTTTTGTGATCTTCAATATACCGATTAACAATGCGACGTTCATCTTCATCAAGATCTACATCAGGATCCGTATAGAATACTGATGCATCCCCCACACATAATTCATTTATGTGATACGGGTCAATCACCCATACGGTCGGTACTTTTACGGATCGTAAGTCTTTTACCGAAAAAAATAGGGCAGTTAACGATCCCTCAGTCCAATCTAAGAGTCTAGTTGGAAGTCCGTAGTGTTGCATAGTATGATACCATTCCCACGTAGCGTACTTCCGATTTACAAAAGCCTTTGCCCTTCGCATGAACTCAAAAAACATCTCCTCTGCTAACTCTGGACGGTAATGCCATACATCTGGCCTATATATTCCAGGTATTAATTTGTGTGTGGCTTTCGACACGCCTCTATACCATAAATATTCTTCATTCCAGTCATGTTTCAAATATTCAATATGCGAAATAAATTCTCCCATAGATTCAATTTTCTTTTTGTTGCAAAGGTAGGCTTTTGTACTGAAGAATGAGCGCTTAGTAACCTTCATAATGATACCTTCAACACGGGCTATCTCGAAATAACTAAAATATTGACAGATAACTAATTATATTGATGGCGAACTGCATCAATATTGACATAGGCGCTTCTGTATTGACCGCTAGCTAATTTTACCATAGCAATAATTTCAAAATTGTTGCTTACAAGAAGCTCATCCTTGTTCAGTATATAGATCTGTTCAAGGCTAAATGATTGACCGTGAAACTCTTTTTTATATCTATTATATATCTCTTTATTTATAGGCAGAGGAATTTCCTGAAAAAACACCTTAGAGTGGCCGGGTTCAACAACTAGGGGGAAGTAGGTACGTTTGTTTATGTTGATTTCTTCTGATGGATTAAGGTTCATTGTGAACCAGAGAAAGTTAATTAGGAATGTACGAGTTTCTGATTCCTTACCTAAAGTCTTTAAAACAATATCAACTGAGTCAACAGTAAAAGTCCTTGATCCTGTGTTAGTAATTTTGAACTCACATGGAATGGGCAGAACAAAATCATTTTCTTGTTTCTCTTTATAAGTGGTAGGTATTTCATGTATCAATCTTATAGGAACATTAATGCGAGAATTGACTTCCCATTGAAATTCTATTGATCTTGATTCCTTGTAAACTACATATGAAAAACACAAAGCTAGTCCTGATATAACGAGAGAGCTTATGGATATGATATCCGACGTCTTATATCGTTTGAGCAAAGAGCACAGTTTTATCTTATAATGCAAAATATTTAGAGGGGTCATTAATGTGAAATTA
>Ga0335070_10000271_pt1 | contig 60249 bp, 54 predicted proteins | sample Lox_Sample_13_FD_206722 | JGI IMG/M metagenome (GOLD analysis project Ga0335070, IMG submission 206722) | Soil microbial communities from Loxahatchee National Wildlife Refuge, Florida, United States - Lox_Sample_1.3 | ecosystem: Environmental > Terrestrial > Soil > Wetlands | place: USA...
CCGTCCCGGCGCCGCCTTGTCCGAAAAAGCCCCACCACGTCGCCTGCGGCTCTTCCGCCCCGTTCCAGCATCTCCTCTACGCCTGAGCGCCCGCACTCAACCTGAAAAACCGGTGCCGACAACCGAACTTCTCAGCTCTCATGAATTAAGCAGGTTAGAATGCCATGTATTGAAAGAATTGGGCAGTGGTGTACTGTGCGATTCCATTGTGACAGTTCAATAACCGTCACAACCTCCCTTCCACGGGCCCCAGTGTTGGGTTATTGTCGTGACGATACATGGGCGAGGTGAAAGATGAATCGTCCCCAGCGTTTGATATTGGCAGTTGCCGTTTGCTTCGGGATTCTGCTCTGCGGGTGCGGCGTGTCTAGCGTACCTCCAGTACCCCTGCAAGTTGCGCCGACGGCCATGCTGGCATCGGGAATCACAAGCATCCCCTATGCTGCAAGCCTGAGTGCCGGCGGTGGCGTTCCGCCCTACACGTGGAGTCTCGGCTCTGGTAACTTGCCGCCGGGTTTAGTGCTCAGTCCGCATGGGACACTTGCTGGAACACCCACCAGCGCTGGTGCCTTCAGCTTTACCGCGCAGGTCACCGATTTGGCGCACCCGGAAGAAGTTGGCAACGTAGTTGTCTCCCTCACCATCATTGATCCGCTGCTCGTTACGGGCGCCTCACTTCCCGAAAGCAGCCCAGGCGTGTTTTACAACGCCGCTCTCGCTGCTACCGGAGGCATCGCCCCTTACTCATGGAGAGTTACGCTGGGAAATTTGCCGGCTGGCTTGAGTCTGGATGCAACTACCGGTGGTCTCTCCGGCGTAGCTATGGATGTTGGTTTATCCACCTTCACCGTACAGGTGTCCGACAGCCAAAACCCTGCTGTAACCAGTTCCGCAAGCCTCAGTATCTCAGTAAACACGGCGCCTCCGAGAAATACCGTGCTCTACCTCGGCGATGAATCTCGCCAGCAGATCAACAGCGATGGCTCCCTCACGCAGTTGACGGCTTTATCGGCGGTACCACCACCTACGGCCTTGTCGCCCACGTTACCGGTAGGGTTCGCGATTAATAACGGTAACTTGATCTCAATGCTCGTCAACCCGGACTACTCTGTCACTGCAATTTCGAGCGCTGCCCTGCTAACAATGCCGGCGAATTCCGGACTGAACTATGCGCTTACGGTCGACCCGACGGGTTCGAACCTCTACCTGTCCGGCTACATCGACAGCCACGGCACCCAGGGCATATCTGTCTATCCCGCTGACGGATCACTGCAGGTACTGAACACCGTGGCTGTTCCTGACATACTTGGCCAACCATCGTCACCCGGTAGTCCTATAGCTCTTACTCCTGACGGCGCCTGGGCCTATGTCGCGCCTTGCCCCTCGAGCTACAACGGCATCATCCTGATTTATTCGCGCAGTTCCGATGGCAGGCTGACTCAGACTGCTGCTTACGCACTGCCGGCTGCTACTTGCGCGTCCAATCTGACCATTTCGCCCGACGGCAAGTATCTGGCGGACGTGGAGACTCTCAATATGTGGCCCGGCGGACTATATATGCAAGTTTATGGTGTGGCCAGCGACGGAACGATGGCTCCGGCCCTGAATCAACCATTCCCAGTACCGATGCCCGGTTTCCCCTGGGCGGGTACAGTGAGAGATATGATCTGGGATGAATCCAGCACATATCTGCTCCCGATCATAGCGACCTCGCCTTCGATCGGCACGGGCTTCGATGTTGGGGGCGTAGCTGCCCTCAACTTTTCGGGTTCCACTCTGACGGAGACAAGTCCTCCTTCAGGCGGTGGCGGCTTACTTGTTCAGCGAACCGGCTCATTTGTGTACACCAACATCAAATGTACTCCCCGTACCTTCTTCTGTCCGAGTTGTTGGGTCGGGCCTGACCCTTGCCTGACTCCGCTCGGCCCCAATGGATTTAGTTTGGTCAACGGCCAGCTACAACCGCTTCCCAACTCGCCATTCCCATATTCGTTTGGTACCCCAACCGCGATCTACTGAACCATAGCTTGTCGAAGGGTTAGCCCGAATTTCTCACCACAGGATCGATAACTGAGCAAGGGGTCGGGATTGGCGGCAGAGAGTGATCGGTGGCTGGTGGCCCAGGTAACTCCTCCCATTGACCAAGAAATTTCAGTTCGCGTGCCCCATTCAAGCGGCCCGTCCTTGGCCGCTTAATTGGGGGTTTTCCTCTCGATCCCGCCACAATGTCTAATACATCCGAGCCCGCAGGGCGATATTTGTTTGAGCCGTGCGCGTCACCTCGCGGAAAACGTACACTAAGAGACTCCCGGGCCGCGTGGCGGCGCCACCGGTTTTGGGTGGAAGCACCACGCTTCAGCGTGGTGAAAATGCTCCCGTTATCGCTATGGCTTTAGCCATGGCGGTGTTGGACCCATCTCCCGCTCGCCCGAAGCCGGGCCGAACCGATACGCCACACACGTTTCAACCAATCTTGCGCGGACCGGGGCGGTTGGCCCGGGTAACCCCTCCCATTGACCAAGACTCCTCAGTTCGGGAGCCCCATTCAAGCGGCCCGTCTTTGGCCGCTTGAGTGGGGGTCTTCCTCTCGATCCTGCGGCAATGTCGAATACATTCGAGTCTGCTGCCCCAGGTTCGCGTCCCTCTGTTGGACGCCAACCGGAGTGGAGCGCATCACTTCCCCCCAAACAGCGGCCTCGCCATCTCCTCTTCGTTCGCCGACTGCGGATGCTCGGCCTTCCATCGCATCGCGGCGGTGATGCGGGTCCGTCCGCTGGGATGATCGTAGAAGAGGAACTCCTCGATGGGGCCGGGATCGAGCTTGCGATACTCACCCAGCAGCATATCGACATTGGCCTCGCCATCGGGTTGTTGCGCGGCGTTCAGTCCATACATGTCCGCCTCATACTCCATGTTGCGCGTGATGGTATTGGTCACCGGAATCATCACGAACATGTAAACCGAGAACACGATCACCGCCAAGGGCAGCACGGCGACATCGGTAATTCCTCGCACGCCCCATTGCTCGCCCCAACGTGCGAGACCGTACTTGACGCCCCAATTCACGAAGGCGAAGCCGATCACGATGACCACTCCAAACATGACCAGTCCCTTATATGCGTGGTTCAGGACATAGTGGCCCATCTCGTGTCCCATGGTCGTCTCGATCTCGGGCAGCGTGCAGCGCTTCAGCAAATTGTCGTTCAACGAAATTCGCAGCGTCCCGGCGAACCCGCTCACGTTGGCGCTCACCCGGTTCGATTGCCGCGACGCATCGAACTCGTACACGTCATTGGCGGGAATCCCGTTCGCTCGCGCCATGCTGAGAATCGGATCGTTGATGCGTGCGTCCGTAAGCTTCGTGTACTTGTTGAAAAGTGGGAAGATGTATACCGGAGCGATCAGGCTCACGAATGCGGCAAAAGCGACCATCACGATCGCGCCCCACACCCACCAGTTCTTTCCCAGCTTTCTCACCAGGCCGAACAGCGGCACCATGAGGATCGCCCCCAGCACCACGGCAACGGCGAGCCCGGTGAGTTGATCGCGCATCCAGGGGCCGAAGGTCTGGTTCAGCAGGCCATACTTGTGCTCGCGGAAGTAGCCCTCGTAAACCGTGAGAGGAAACATCAGCACCGACACCACGATGATGAACTGGATCCAGTAGATTGCCGTCTGCAGCGGGCGGAACCGGGTGAGGCGTTCGGCCAGATCGCGCATGCGCGCCGACCACCGGAAATGGAGGAGTATCCACATCACGAAGACCGTGGAAAGAAAGTCCCACAGCAGCAACCTATAGCCACCCTCGAAATAAGCATCGGAACGGGCACGTTGAGCAGGCGGCATCTTGGCCAGATAGGCATCGACGGCCGCCCTGACATCGAACGCAGGGCCGGTCTGGTTCGCGGTCGGCGGAGTAGACGGAGCCCCGGGCGCACTCGTCTGCCCGGATGCAAGAACGCTGAACAGCAGAATCGTCAGAACAAGCAATCGGCCTGCCCGAACCATCACACCCCCTCGAGTTTCCGGACGAGTATACGCCGCGTGCTCCAGTCGGGGCGATTTTGCCTGGGTGGATGGGGGAGATTACCTGGCTAAAATTCCGCGTTACCAGAAGCTTTGCGGGAATTTTCATGCAAAATCCGGCGCTGGAGTGTCTTACATGTAAGATCCTCATTTTAAATAACTTAGGGGTTTGGTCTCAATGGTCCAACTCGAACCCGTCATGCAGGGGAGAATCCTCAAGTTTACTTATGGTGTGGACAGTGAAGGGAGTCAGGGAAAATCGCGAGCGCGAAAGAACGAACGTTACCGGCGTTTCCCTGGATGGGAACGCAGACGCAGAACCACAATGGATCGGCCCCTCCTTGGCAAGCGAACCACCCGAGCGTTTTCGCAGTATCATTTCTCAGAGGCTCTTATGTTTACGTTCCTTCTGTGGCTCTTTCTGCTGTTCTTCTGCTGGCCGCTTGCGATACTGGCGATCGTTCTTTATCCGTTGGTGTGGCTGTTCCTGCTGCCCTTCCGGCTATTGGGTATCGCGGTCGAAGGCGTTCTTGAGTTGGTGAAGGCCATCATCTTCCTGCCTGCGCGAGTGCTGCGAGGGCCGCGGCGGGCCTATTAGCAACAGACTGAGAATGAACTGCGCGCAATGAAAAACCCGGAGCCTCATGGCTCCGGGTTCTACTGGTTCTAAGGGGTGCGCTGGTTACCGCAGGGCCACGACAACTTCTGTGCCACCGCCGGTGTTCTTGAAGGCGGTCCGCATCTCGTTCTCCCACTTGCTGGTTGGGAACTCCACGCCCCGACTGCCCGAGCCGCCGCCCGATTCGCTCCAGACCTCGGCGAGGAAGTAACGGTCGCCGTACTTGTGGAACACCAGCCGCGAGCTCTGTGGCTTCAGGCTCTCTTCGCGCAGAGCGATCACGGCAACGCTGGTTTTGGTGTCGTCGTTGCGGATTTGCAGCGTGCGGTCGGAGATCTCGATGATGCTGTAGTGTCCCGCCGACATCGAGTTCTGGTCAACCGTGAAAGCGAAGGGAACGTCGGCCTTCGACTTTGTCGCGGACTGTGCAAAGGCGACGTTGATTACCAGAGCCAGGACGACCGCCGTCAGGCCCCAAAACATGTTGCGCTTCATAACTCCTCCATGTGGGCGCTCCTCGGTCGGAACGCGATCCTCAGATTTGCCGGCCGAGCTTCGGTCTTTCGTCCTGCACTCGATGGCTGTATCCGTACATAGAGCACGCGCTGTGCCAAGCCCAGCGACGGAATGCTGTTGGCCTGATTTCCCTGTAATCTCAACTGGATGCGATTGCGGAAGGAGTTGCGCAGCTTTGGTTCCGGGGCGCGCGACTAACCGATCGGATAGTCACGGCTATCTGCTTGGTTGATTGCTAGTAGTGGGATGGTGAAGGTCGCGAGGCGGCGGACGATCCGTCTAGCGGACGCCGCCGGTACACCCGGGCAGCAGCGCCAGTAACACGAGAGTTCCGACGACAGTCAGCGTGGCCTCGATCTGGTCCTTTGCAGGATTGCCCTTGTAGAGGATGCCCATGGCGATCAGACCCAGTGCCCAGATGAGCGACCACACGATAATCCGGGTGGTGTGCTTTTCGGCGTCATTAGTCATGGCCGGTATCGCAGCATGGCCTCGGCGGTGACGGTTGCACCCTTCGGCTAAAAGTTGGTTACGACCTGGTTCGGTACTCCGGAAGGACTTCCGGTTCGTACACAGTAAAATGGAGGATCTATCGGCCGGTGCTCGCTTTGCCCTGCTGTGGCCGCCGGTCAAGGGAAGTCGAGAACTCATGAATACCACCAACCGTACGACGGAGCCGCTGGCCAAGGCCCCATCGGAAACGCCCAAAGCCTCAAATTTCATTCGCGACATAATTCTTGCCGACCTTGAGTCGAACAAGTTCGGCGGACGGGTGCAGACCCGCTTTCCTCCCGAACCCAACGGCTATCTCCATCTCGGCCACGCGAAGTCGACGTATCTGAACTTCGGACTAGCGGCGGAGTTCGGCGGCAAGACCAACCTGCGCTTCGACGACACCAACCCCGAGAAGGAAGAGCAGGAGTACGTCGATTCCATTATTCGCGACGTCCACTGGCTGGGGTATGAGTGGGACGGCCTCTATTACGCCTCCGACTACTTCGACCAGCTCTACGACTGGGCCGTGCAACTGATCAAGGCGGGCAAGGCGTACGTCTGCGACCTGAGCGCAGAGGAAGTGCGCGAGTATCGCGGCACGCTGACCGAGCCCGGGAGGGAAAGTCCGTACCGAAATCGCAGCATCGAGGAAAATCTTGACCTGTTCGAGCGCATGCGGGCGGGCGAGTTTCCCGATGGCTCGCGCACGCTGCGCGCCAAGATCGACATGGCGTCGCCCAACCTCAACCTGCGCGATCCGTTGATGTACCGCATTCTGCGCGCTACGCACCATCGCACCGGCGACAAGTGGTGCATCTATCCCATGTACGACTACGCGCACGGGCAGTCGGACTCGATCGAGCGCATCACCCACTCCATCTGCACGCTGGAGTTCGAAGACCACCGCCCGCTCTACAACTGGTTCATCGAGCAGTTGGGCATCTTCCCGTCGCAACAAATCGAGTTCGACCGGCTCAACGTGACCTACACGCTGCTCAGCAAGCGCAGGCTGCTGCAACTGGTACAGGAAGGCCACATCAGCGGCTGGGATGACCCGCGCATGCCGACGATTTCTGGAATTCGCCGCCGCGGCTACACGCCGGAAGCGCTGCGCAACTTCTGCGCGGCGATTGGCGCGTCCAAGACCAACGGCACTATCGAGCTCGCCATGCTCGAACACTACGTGCGCGAAGACCTGAACCGGCGGGCGCATCGTGCCATGGCCGTGCTGCGCCCGCTCAAGGTGATCATCGACAACTATCCTGAAGGCCAGGTGGAAAAGCTTGAGGTGGTGAACAATCCCGAAGATGCGAGCGCAGGCACACGAACTGTTCCGTTCTCTCGCGAGCTGTACATCGAGCAGGACGACTTCCGCGAAGAGCCGCCCAAGAAGTTCTTCCGTCTCTCGCCGGGACGCGAAGTGCGCCTGCGCGGAGGCTACTTCATCAAGTGCGCCCACGTGGTGAAGGACGCGAACGGCGCAATTACGGAAGTGCATTGCACCTACGATCCCGAAACCCGCAGCGGCAGCGCGCCCGACGGCCGCAAGGTCAAGGCGACCATCCACTGGGTCTCGGCCGATCACGCCGTCGATGCCGAAGTGCGGCTCTACGAAAACCTGTTCCTCAAGGAAGACCCCAACGCCGTGGAAGAGGGCAAGACGTTCCTCGACAACCTGAATCCCAATTCCCTGGAAGTGCTGCCCATCTGCAAGCTGGAGCCGTCACTAGCGAAGGCCGAGGCAGGCGACCGCTTCCAGTTCGAGCGGCTAGGCTACTTCTGCGTCGATCCCGACACGACGTCAGAGCGGTTGGTGTTCAACCGCACCGTTGCGCTGCGCGATATCTGGGCAAAAATCGAGAGCCGCGACAAGTCGGGCAGAGCGTAGGCGGATTGAGCGCGGATGTCTGCGAGCTTGGTCTTGATGTCTCGCCGCTTAATGGGCCGGACGGCGAACCGTTCTGACGCCCCAACGGGCGGCTGCGCCCGTCGCCAGCAGGAAGACAACGCTCACGCAGTGGCCGGACAGCGTGTCATGGCTCCATGCCTGGAGCACGGCAATCAGTCAAACACAGAACAGGATGATGGCAGCGACGCCGAGAGCTTTGGTCCACATACGCGCCTCGATGATTGTATTGTCCTCGGCCGACAAAGAGGGCGAAAGGATACTGGTCACCGGAATGAGTGATAGCATCCTGTGTCAGTCGTCATCGCCCGGCGAATATCCGTTACAACTGCTGGAGTACGCCGTACGATGCTGCGCGTCGAAACAGCGGAGGATCTGTCATGACATTCAGGGTTGCTGTCTTTCTGCTGACGATGCTCGCCGCGTTGGTAAGCGCATGTGGTCAGAAGTTGGAATCTCCAGCCAAAGCCATCCGCGCCAACTTTGTCGACGTGGACCGCAAGCTCCTGGAGATGGCCAAGGATTGGCCTGCCGACAATTATGACTATAAGCTGCGTCCTGAAATGCGCACGTTTGGCGCAGTGATGGTCCACATAGCCTCGGGTAACGTTTTCGCGGCAAAGGTGGCGAAGGGCGAAAAGGTGACGTGGGACGAACTCGATCCGAAGAGTTATCCCGACAAAGCAGCGGTGGTAGCGCTGCTGGAGAAGTCCTTTGCCGACTCGGAGGCAGCGCTGAAGAGTTGGCCCGATGAGCACTTCAGCAGGCAAGTTGAACCTTGGCTGGATGTGCTGGAACACAGCGCCGAACACTACGGCCTGCTGGTTGCGTATAACCGCGCAAATGGCATGGTGCCACCGGAGTCGAGACCGAAGAAGTGAGCGAGCCGGGCGAGGCGCCGCGGAGATGCCCCGTCAGTTGTGCTTCAGGAACTCCGCATTCTTGTTGTTGGTGAGCGAGTTGTACAGCGTGTCGATGAACAGGTCCGAGGTAATGAACTTGCCCGAGTACTTGGCGTCCCAAGGGGCAAGAATTTTGTCCTTCTTCATCTGCTCCACGGTCTTGCCCTGATTCATTGCGGCTTGAACTGCGGCCGTAGCTCCTTTCAGCATCGCGGTGTACTCGCGCACTTCGGCCAGAGTCGAAATCTGGCCGTGGCCGGGTATGACCTTCACGTCCGCAGGCAGCATCGCCGCCACTTTGTCGCACGCATCGATAATTCCCTGGACGCTGCCTCCCGAGATAACGTCGATGAACGGATACCCGTAGGTCACGTAGTCATCCCCCATGTGTACGACGTTGGCCTTGGGAAAGAACACGATCGCATCGCCATCCGTGTGTCCGGCGGGAAAGTGCAGCGCGCGGATGTCCTCGCCATTGAGATGCACTGTGACGTCGTGGTCGAAGGTGATGATGGGCAGTCCGCCTTTCGGCGCCGCAGGCTGGTCCATGCTCATCGCCGTGCCGATGCCTGCTTTGCCGCCGGTCTGCAGGCGTTTGCGCACGTTGTCCTGCGCGATCACCGTGGACCCATTTGCGGCGAACGGCGCGTTACCGCCGGTGTGATCGCCGTGGTAGTGCGTGTTGATGACGAAACGCACCGGCTTGTCAGTCGCGCCGATGCCCTTCAACGCTGCGGCAATCTTGTCGGCCAGCGGGGCGTACTGGTCATCCACGATGACGATGCCGTCTTCGCCCACCGATGCGGCAATGTTTCCGCCCGCGCCCTCCAGCATGTAGATGTTGCCGGAGACCTCGGTGACCTTGATCTGGACTTTGCTGAAGTCCTGGTTCTGCGCCGCGGACAGCGCGGCGAAGATCAATAGGGTAACGAACGCAATCCTACGCATGAAGGTTTCCTCGCCTTTGAAACCGCAGGATTATAGCATCGCGTACACGCAGGCACGGCACGAACAGAAACTAGGATGCAACCGTCGCCACGCGATGTCCACGCCGCAGCTTTGCCGCCTTTACCGTGTTGCTCATCAGCATGGCGATGGTGAGCGGGCCGACGCCGCCGGGGACGGGTGTAATCGCACCGGCTATTTCTGCCACCTTGGGATCGACGTCACCGATCAGCGTCGAGCCGTTCTTGGCGAAGGCCGCCTCGCGCTTGGCGTCGCCGGCGAAGAACCTGCGGAATTCGGCGGGGTCGGTGATCTTGTTCATCCCGACATCAATTACGCACGCGCCCGGCTTGACGTAGTCAGGAGTGATCATGCCTGCCCGCCCGATGGCAGCGACCAGGATATCTGCCCGCCGGCAGACACCGGGCAGGTCGCGCGTCTTGGAGTGGCAAATCGTCACCGTCGCATTGCCGTTGGTCAGCAGCATGGCCACCGGCTTGCCCACAATGTCGCTGCGGCCGACCACGACTGCATCGGCCCCCGCGATCGGAATGTTGCTGCGTTTCAGGATTTCGATCACTCCCGCGGGCGTGCAGGGTACCAGTCCGGGACGCTGGGTCGAGAGGTAGCCCACATTCATGGGATGAAAGCCGTCCACGTCTTTCTCGGGCGAAACCGCCAGCAGCACTTTCTTCGAGTCCACCTGCGGGGGCAGCGGCAGTTGTACCAGGATGCCGTCGATGTCGTCACGGCGGTTGAGATGATCCACCAGTGCCAACATTTCGTCAGTGGTCACCGTCGCGGGGGGTGTGTGCTTCTCGCTGAGGATACCCAGTTCTTCGCAAGCCTTCATTTTTCCGCGGACATAGATCTCCGACGCCGGGTGGTGCCCCACCAGCACCACGGCGAGGCCGGGACGAAGCCCATCGGCGGTCAGTTGGCGCACCTCTTCGCCGACTTCGGCGCGAATTTGGGCCGCAATCTTCGTTCCATCGAGCAGGGCTGCGGGCATGAGGCCTCCGGGAATGAGTGCAACTTTCTAGTGTAGCGCGGCGAGCGCAACGGCATGCGCTGGGCGGCCGGCGTGACTCGCTCAGCTCGTACCAGGCGGGAAGCAAAGGGCGAGTGGTGAAGAGGGTTTCCTTGCTACAATTTCCCCGTCATGATTCCGCCCGAACTGCTGGAAATTCTGGTGTGCCCGGTGTGCCGCAAACCCTTGGTGCCGCGCGGTGAGGAGAACCTGAAGTGTAACGAATGCAAGCGGGTTTACCCGATTCGGAACGGGATTCCCATTTTGCTCGAGCACGAGGCCACCATCGAGACGCTCTGAGTCACTACACTCAACACGGTCCCTCGAACGGTGGATTTTCCACCAGCCGTGGCGGAATAACACACCCACACCGAGAAATTCCCGCATAGCGTTTGCCTTCGTCAGGCGGCCAACATCCACAAACGGCCCTTTGGCGGTTGCCACAGGCGATTGCGTCACGGCCCGCCTACGACGAAACGGGTACGTTACCGCCTCCAGCAGCAACTATCTTCTGCGCTGGGTGTTGAAATTAACAAAAGTGGTCGAGATGTGGTGAGTACGACTGGCGTTCGGCATCTGGATTGCTGCAACTTTTTAGTAGACTCGTCCGTCTAACAGTCAACAGCCCGCAAGGGTCGGAGGTGAGCTCGATGGCAGAAAAGTTTTCAGTTCCGGAATTGGCGGCACTGCGGAGCGAACTGCTGCTGGGGTTTGACTCCAAAGACGCCGCCGAGTTGGTACAGCTCTTTCTGGCCGGACACGGTTACGGTGTCTCGGCCGAGGCAGCCCGCCACGCAGTCAGCCGGGTGGGCATGATGGGTAGCACGCTGGAGGTGTTCCAGCGGGAGTTGGAGAGCATCGCCCTCGTAATGTAGGGCGGGCTCGCTAGCGTGCCGTAAATCCGGCGCAAGGTGACAGAATTCGCTGAGCCACTTTGCTGTGAAGGCTGCCGGTCAGCGCCAGAACCTGGACGCTGGCGGCCCCCAGCGAACCAAATAAGCCCGGGTGTAACTGCCCGGGCTTGTTCTTTGCCGATCGTGGATGCGCGACGGATTACCGGGCGGACGTCGCAAGTCCAATCCGGTTGGCGAGAGTCTCCGTCGGCGCATACGGCGGATCAATTGCCCCAACGCTGCCGCGAGCCGATAACGGCGAGGTTCACTTTGCTCCGAAGGTCCTAACTAGCGTGAATCGCACCTGGAAGGGTTCGACGGGGTGAAAGACGTTGGTGAATGCCGCTTCGCCGGCTGGCGTTATCCGGGAAGTGTAGGCGTAATCGATATCGTGGTCCTGGCGGTCCAGCAAATTATAAAGTTGAGCTTCAACGCGCCATTTGTTATTGAAGTGATAACCGGCCTCCGCGTTGAGCAATATCGTGGAACTGGATTGATAAATGGCGTCGGAGGTTAAATTGCGCGGACCAAAGGCGCGCAGGCGCAAACTTCCCCAAAAGCCTTTGTAGTTCTGCACTGTGATGCCCGATGAAATCACCAACCCAACTGCTTCCGGAACATACTTGCCGCCCGGACTGTCGGGCGCGGCATCATCCGGGTCGATTTCCGTAAAAAAGGCCTTGGAATAGGCGAAGTCGAAATCAAAGGTCAGATGCTCCAAGGGCATGTAGTAGTTCGCCCATTCGACGCCATAACGATTGCTCGGCGATTTGGAAGCAGTCGTGCCCCCGGTGTCGCCGGACTGCTGCAGTTCGGAAGCACTGTGCAAATACCAGAGCGAAAGAGTGCTCTGCAAATGTGGCACGGCCACGGTGCGCACGCCAATCTCCGCGCCTTTGGTTGGGATCAGGGCCGGAATCGGCGTGGCCGGTGTATCGGGGTAAGGGTTCTCTCCTGAAATCGGTTCAATCCTTTGCGTTGTGCCCCGGCCATCGTTGCTGTGGAAACTGAATCCACCCTGAACATAGAACTCAGTCTTGGCCCACGGGCCGAAGATCAAACTTAGCTTTGGGCTGGGCAGCCACTTGCTGGCGGTGCCGGAATTGGCCGGAGTCACCAGGCTGGTGACGTCAAAGTATTGCAGGTCACTGCGTAGGCCGAAATCCGAGCGGAATTTTTCCGCCCACTGGATTTTGTTTTCCCAATACAAACCAAATTGCATGTCGGTGAAGCGGTCCTCTTGCGTGGTCGCGGGCAAAGTGTTGCCGGTTTCGGAATCAGTCTTGTCCACGCGCATACGATCTTGCGTCTGGAATAGACCGTTGTGGATCCAATCGTTGCGGACCTGCACGCCGAATGTATTTTCCGCCTTGCGGCCAAACCACTGGCTGTAGATCGTGTGCGCCGCGTCGATCCCGGCAACCCAGCGATGGTCCTGCTGTTCAAACTGGTCGCCGCGGACAGAGTCGGTGCGGTAGTACGTGAAATCCGAGAACAGATCGAGGTAATAGTAGAATCCGTAAGCCATGATCGCCGTCGCGGAATTCGCGCCTTGGCGATGCCATTCGCTCTGCAAACTGTAACGCTGGGAATCGCCACCATCAGTCGGGTTGAGCGTGCCGTAGAAACCAACGAGGGGCGCGGCGGTAACCGGGATCTGGTCGCTGGAGTTCCATTTGCCGTAGTAACCCATGGCGGCGACACTGAAGCCCTTGGCCGCGTCGCCCTGGCTGTAGGTCAGCAAGCCGTTGAATTTCTTATAGGCGTCCGGGTGCGTCCACGGGCCGTCCGAGTAATACGCTTCTCCGCCGTACAGCAGCGTACCCGAGCCGAGCTTCTGCGATATGCCGAAAACGCCCCGGAAATAGTCGTACATGCCGACTTCCACCTGGAAGAAGTTCTGGGGCAGCGTCTTGAAATATTGCACGTTGGCCGATCCAACTGAGCCGTAATTGCCGATGTCAGCGTAGTAAGGGCCCTTTTCAAAATTCATTCGCTGCACAAACTCGGGGATGACGATGTTCATGTCCGAATAACCCTCGCCGTGCGCATGCGACGGCATGTTTAGCGGCATGCCGTTGATGAAAATGGCGAAATCTGTTCCGTGGTCGAGATTGAAACCGCGAAGGAAATACTGATTGGCCTTGCCGCCGCCGGCGTGTTGCGTGATGATCATGCCCGGGACCGTCTCCAGGATTTCTCCTGAACGAAGCAGCGGACGATCTTCGAGCTGCTTTGCGCCCACGGTTCCTTGAGTGGCGGAATCGGCAATTCCGATAAGGCTATCCTCGCGGCCTTGCACCTCGACGGTAGTGCTCACGGCGCTCACGGCCAGAGCGATGCGCAACGGCGCCGGTTCCCCGCCGGTTCCTATCGTGACCGGCATTTCCTTGATTGCGAAACCGGGACTCGATACGACAAGGCGATAATCACCTGCCGGAAGGCCGGAAATACTGAAGGCGCCATTGCTGTCTGCCTGGGTCAAGTCTTCCACGGTACCGTTCGCGCCCCGAACCATCACCGTCGCCCCTGCCAGTATTGCGCCCGAAACGTCAACTACGGTGCCCGATAGCTGAAGGGAACCACTCTTGTCGCTTGTGCTGACCTGACCATCTTGCGGATCGGGCGCCTGCCCGCTGAGGCTGCCGGTTTCGGCAAGGGCGGGTAGCGATAAAAGCATCAGCAACAAGCAGACCCGGATTGCTGGTAGAGATGGCCGGCCCCGAAGAAGACGACGGCCGGCGTTGCAAAAGCGAAGCAACGAAGCGATTTGCGTGTTACCATTCCTCATTTCGTGTTACCAATGCACCAGCCAAGCGCCATTGCGGCGCGCAAAAACGCCGCACTCAGTCCGGATGGCGATGGTCAGTTGCGGTGTTGCGATTGGTCCCGTTACGAGTGCGCCGCCCATAGGAGTCGGGAGAACTCATCACGAGCTTGCCGTGTTGCACGCCTTTGAGCCCGATCAGACGGCTCCCCAATTCCTGCACCCGCTTCAACTCCCCCTTTACGACCACCACTTCGAGGCACAGATCGTGGTCCAGGTGGGAATGCACCGTGGAGATGATCACTTCGTGATACCGATGTTGCAATTCGGTAAGCCGTTCGGGCAGCAGCCTGTGATGGTGGTCGTAAATCAGCGTGATGGCGCCCACAACAAAACCCTCGCCGCTCTGCACCCGGGCTTCGTTGAGGCGGTTGCGAATTAGGTCACGAAGGGCTTCGGACCGGTTTTCGTAACTCTCGCCAGCAAGAAGCCGGTCGAAGCGCCGGAGCAGGTCCGAGTCTAAGGCTACGCCAGTGCGAACTAAACCCATATAGAGACTCCAGGATGCGGCGCGCGCGACCGAAGGATAACACAAAAGCAACAAACGTAACACGACCGCGCTACCGTCCACAGAAAGCTCAGAGAGTTTTAGGGAGTGTCTTACGGAAGCGCCGGACCTACCGCCACTTCTTCACCACCGTCACCCCGCCGTGGATGCGTTCCTGCAGTACGCCTTCGAAAAACATGTACGGGTGCGCCGGCTCGAGTTGGCTGACATCATCCAGCTTCGCCCGCAGCTCAGCAGGAATCTCGAAGCTCAACGCCGCAAGATTGTCTTCGAGTTGCGCCATTCTGGTGGCGCCGATGATGGTGGAGGTCACCCCCGGCTGCGTCACGACCCAGTTGAGCGCCACCTGCGCCGCCGGACGGCCCAGCTCTTTTGCGACTTCCAGAAGGGCGTCCAGAATCCTCCAGTTTCGTTCGGTGAACTTCTTGAACGCCGGATTATTGGCGTTCTTCAGCACCTCCAGCCGGCTTCCCCGGCTGCTGTCCGGTCCCTTTTCGCGCGTGTACTTTCCGGCAAGAAAGCCGCTAGCCAGTGGGCTCCACGGACAGATGCCCATCCCCAATTCGCTCGCCGCGGGAATATGTTCGCGCTCGATGGCGCGTTCCACCAGCGAGTATTCCATTTGCAGCGCGATGACGGGTTCACGACCCATACACTGCGTCAACGTCTGCGCGCGAGCCGCATACCATGCAGGAACATCGGAGAGTCCGTAGTAGCGAATTCTCCCTTCCCGTACCAGCGTGCTCAGCGTGCCGACGACCTCCTCGACAGGCGTCACTGTGTCCCAGACATGCATCCAGTACAGGTCAATGTAGTCCATCTTGAGGCGGCGGAGCGACGACTCCAGCGCGCGGTAGATGTTCTTGCGGCCATTGCCGCCCGAGTTGGGATTGCCCTCCTGCGGATTGAAGGTGAACTTCGTGGCAATGACCAGCTTGTCGCGCAGTCCGGACTCGGCGACGAAACGGCCCAGCAATTCTTCCGACTTGCCGCCGGAGTACACATCCGCGCAATCCAGCACGTTGCCGCCGCCGTCAACGTAACGGTCGAAGATGCGGCGCGACTCGCCGTCGTCCGAGCCCCAACGGTCGTTGGCGAACGTCATGGTGCCTAGAGTCAGCCGGCTCACGCGCAGGCCCGAGCGTCCTAAGGTAATGTAATCGTTCAGTTGCATGATGGGTTCGATCTCCGCGAGAGGGCTGACGGTTTCGATGATTCTGAGTGGCAGAAGTTTCCTGGGTATCCGGTTGACCCCCATTCGCCCGCAGCAACCCTGAGCCTATGGCAGGCCAACCAACTCCCCTAGTCCCCGTTTCGAACCAGCGCTATCTGGTGAGAGCGACTTCGCCCCGTCACCTCGTCCCACCGCACCCACGCGATGTACAGCACCACGACGATATTCACCAGCAGAACGACCCAATGCCCCAGCGAGGGCCGCCGAATCAGGTGGTACAGCTCGAAGGGCAGATACACAGCCCCCGACACGATCGCCAGCCACTCCGCCCACACGCGCTGCCGCCACAGCCCGTAAGCCTCCACGAAGCGCAGGCCGGAATAGGCGAACGCAATCGCCAGCACAGTAATCAGGTCGGCATCCATCATGCGGCCGGCAATCTCGATCAGCGCATGCGATATCCTCCGGTTGGGGTTGATGTGCAGGAAGTACAGCAGATTCTGCGCGGCGTCTTCTAGATCGACGTGGCGCAGCAGGATCTCGGCAAATCCAAACGCCGCCAGCAGCACCAGCACGCCTTTGGATGCCTCGATGAGCGCCACCGTACGCAGTCCGCGATGGTGATCGCGCTGGCCGATCCGCTTTCCGACGCTGCCAGAGTTGCCCATGTTCGAAATCGACGCCGTCGCCCCTGCGCAGGAGGGAGACACGATGCAGGCCAGTCTAACCCGAAACCCGGCAGACGCCTACGTGGAATTGGATGCAGATGGGAACGGCTCGGCTGAATGCAGCTTTCTAGGGCAGCTTCACGTACTCATAGTCCACCGGATTGTTGTTGATACCGCGGTCCGGCGGTGCAATCCATGCCGCCATCTTGCCCGGCTGGTGTACGCCGTGCATCAGGCTCAGGATGAAAGCCTGGTCGCCGTCGCTGGGCAGCCACTCCGGTTTGTGCGCGGCAAACTGCTCGGCGCTGATGGGCACGCCTTCCGGCGTCGTCGGTACGCCCGCCCAGTTGCCGATGCTGCGGCGGAAGCGCGTGCTGGGCAGCGCCAGCCGAAACGACAGCCCCGCCCTTTCAATCAGGCGGTTCCAACGCTTCAACCCGATCTCGCAATCGCGCACATACGAACTGCGCGTGATTTCATTCATCGCATTGCGCATGGGGATCTGCTCTGTTTTCGTGCCCACGCTGCCGTCAGGCAGCTCCAGCGTGTAGAACTGGTCGGTCGCGATGTGGTCTTCGTACTGCGCTTCATCGGGACGCCCCTTCAACCCGTTGGCAAAATACGACGCCGCGTTGGAAGATGTCTCCGAGCCAAACAGGTCGAGCGACGAGGTGAACCAGAAGTTGAGATAGCGCTGCACCGTCGGCAGATCAATGGCGCCGGCATTGCGGACCGCCTGCGGATCGTCGCTGTTCAATTCCTTCATCACCTCCAGCGTGCGCTTGACCACGCGGTTGATGCCGGTGTCGCCCACGAACATGTGGTGCGCTTCCTCGGTGAGCATGAACTGGCAGGTGCGGGCCAGCGGATCGAAGCTCGACTCAGCCAGCGACTTCAACTGGAACTTGCCGTCGCGGTCGGTGAAGTAGGTAAACATGAAGAAGCTGAGCCAGTCGCGGATGGGCTCGTTGAACGTGCCCAGGATGCGCGGCTTGTTGGCGTCGCCCGAGTGCCGCTCCAGCAGCTCTTCGGCCTCCTCGCGGCCATCGCGCCCAAAGTAGGCGTGCAGCAGATAGACCATCGCCCAGAGGTGGCGGCCCTCCTCCACGTTCACCTGGAACAGGTTGCGCAGGTCGTAGAGCGAAGGCGCCGTGTGGCCCAGCATGCGTTGCTGCTCGACCGAAGCAGGTTCGGTGTCGCCCTGCGTTACAATCAGCCGCCGTAGCGTGGCGCGGTACTCGCCGGGAATCTGCTGCCACACCTCCTGCCCATAGTTGTCGCCGAAGCCGATGCGTCGGTTGGGATCGCGCTCATTCAAAAAGATGCCCCAGCGATAGTCGGGCATGCGCACGTAGCCATACGTCGCCCAGCCCTTCGCATCCACCGAGGTAGCGGTGCGCAGGTACACATCGGCCACTTGAAAATCCTTGGGGCCGAGGTCCTCCCACCACTTCAAAAACTCCGGCTGCCAGTGCTCCAGCGCGCGCTGCAGCGTACGGTTGGAGCCCAGATCGACGTTGTTCGGAATGCGGTCCTGATAATTGATGGTCATGAAACTCTCTCTCAGTCCGTGGTGCCCCGTACTACCCGCAGCGCAGCGGAGGGTAGGGCGGGGTCCTCACCTTTCACACACTGTGGGCCCCCGTCCTTTCCCTTCTTTTGGAAAAAAATGGGAGTCATCGCTGGGTGCCCCACCCTCGTCGCCCGCCTTTGGCGACAGGGTGGGATCCATCCCTACACTCTCTCCCAATTAAACTTCGCCTTCGAACCCGATCCGAACAGCTTCAACGCCCCGTGCTCACCGGTGGAGTTGGGCCGGATAAACACCCAGTTCTGCCATGCCGACAGCCGCCCAAAGACCTTCGTTTCCAGCGTTTCCTCGCCCGGGAAGCGCAGACTGGCTTCCATGCCGGTAAGAGCGTCCGGCGACAGCGCCGCACGCTCCTCGATGGCGATCCGCACCTCGTCCTCCCAATCGAGATCATCGGGAGCGAAGGTGATCAGGCCGACTTGCAGCGCCTCTTCCGGGCCCAGCAACTTGCCCTTGATACTCTCCAGTTTGAGCAGTTTGTCGGTGTCGCTCGTGAAGCGCGTCGCCAGACGGCTACGGCCATTAACGGCGGGCAACATTCCGTTCAAATCGTCGAGTGCAATCTTGGGCGATTCGTCCTCTTCGGGCAGCGCCAGCATGTAGCTGCGATCGGCCGCCAACGCCAGTTCGAACAGCACTCCCGCGAAGCAGGAGCCGGGCTCGATGATCGCGTACATGCTGCGCGACGAAACGTCGAGCCGCGCCAAGGTGCGGCGCAGCAGTCCAATCGTCTCGCGCACCAGCCAATCGGATTGCTGTTCGAGCATCATGCGATCGTTGGCCAGCACGGCCTCAATGTCGCCCTTGGTCTTGAGCAGCAGCAATCCAAGCTCCAGCTCGTTCACCCGCAGCATCAGGATGGCGTCATCCAACTCGCGCGCCATGGCCAGTGGCCACCACTGCTCGCCCATTGCGTGGATTTCTTCGATCGAGGCTGATTGCTTGCCTTCGGGCGCGCGCACCGTCAATGTCGCCGTCCGTGCCGCTCGGTCAAATGTCACATCGACGTGCTGGTAGTGATAGCCGTCGTCGTCAATCGTCCTCTGCAGCGGATTCAGCTTGATTCCTTTCGCGTGTGGCTTGCGCAATGAGCCCGCCACCAGCTTCTCCGCCCGCGCCTGCACCAGGTCAGCGAACCCCGCCGGAGGCGCAATCTCGTCCACCAGTCCCCACTGCTTGGCGCGCTCGCCCTTCACGCCGTCGGGATTGGTGCAAAACATGTCGGCCAGGTCGCGGCGCACCTTGCGCTTGTCCACCAGACGCGTCAGTCCACCGGTGCCCGGCAACACGCCGAGCAGCGGAACTTCGGGCAAGCTCACGGCACTCGAACGGTCATCGACGAGGAGGATTTCGTCGCACGCCAGCGCGAGTTCGTAACCGCCGCCCGCGCACGTGCCGTTGATCGCCGCCAGAAACTTCAGCCCATCGTTGCGGCTGGAGTCCTCCATCCCATTGCGCGTCTCGTTGGTGAACTTGCAGAAATTGACTTTCCACGCGTGCGACGACGAGCCCAGCATGTAAATGTTCGCTCCCGCGCAGAACATCCGTTCGCGCGCGCTGGTCAACACCACGCACGCCACCTCGGGATGCTCGAAGCGAATGTGCTGCAGGATGTCGTGCAACTCGATATCGACGCCCAGGTCGTAGGAGTTGAGCTTGAGTTTGTAGCCCGGGCGCAGGCCGGCGTCTTCGTCCACATTCATGGCAAGCGTGGCCACGCGGCCGTCAAAGCTCAGACGCCAATGGCGGTACTCCCCGCTCACGTCGAACTGGACGCGCGCTACGTCTTCGGTTTTCAGCATGGCGTTGTCCGCTCCTCATTCCCAGGGCGATCCTGTAGGCCACATTGAAGGCCGGTTGGTCCGCCTTGTCAGACCACTCGCGAGGTCGATCGGCTGATTCGTCCCACATCCGTTGAATGCATTATAGTTCATAAGGACCTTCCAGATTCGGGAATTCCCATGAACTAAGATGCAATTACCAAGGTGCAGTTTGTGGTTATAACAATTGTTATAGCTCGGCCCGATAACGCAGTAGTCAATCTGCCCCCGCACCCTGCGGAGCCAGTTTCTTCGCCACCGCAGCCTGTATCTCGCGAACGCACGCTTCCAGGGAATTCACTCCCGTATCGATGGCAAACTCGGCTCGGCGATACAGCGGCTCGCGCACTTCCAGGATCCGTCGCAGGTCGGCCATGGCCTCGCGGTTATCAGCCATGGGCCGCATGTCGCCCTGCTCGATGACGCGCTGCATGTGCAACTCGGGAGCCGCGTGCAGCCAAACTGTGAAGCACGCGGTCAGCAAGCGCTCAAACGTCGCCGTCTCCGAAACCAGGCTGCCGCCGGTAGCGACCACGAAGCTGAGATGTCCTTCGAGCAGTTCCTCCAGGCATTGGCGCTCCAGCCGGCGAAAGCCGCTCTGCCCGTAAAGATCGAAGATCGAGCTCAGCGGTATGCCGGCGCGTTCCTCGATCATCCTGTCGAGCTCAAAAAACTCCAGTGCGCTGCCTTCGGCGAGCCGCGCGCCCAGGGTGGATTTCCCGGCGCCTCGCAGCCCGATCAGCGCGATGCGGCCGCAACGCGCCGAAATGTCGTTGCCGCCGAAACGAGACAACAGCACCTGCCTCGCTTCCAGCAACCCCGACGGCGGCAGCCGGCGCAGAAACTCGACGGTGTGCACCAGGTCCGTGGAGGGATCAGGTCCGTCGAGGATCAGGGCCTCGATGGGCATATCGAGAGCGCGCGCCACGTCGCGCAGCAGAAGTATGGACACGTTTCCCTGCCCCGACTCCAGTTGCGCGAGATAGCGTTCGGAGACGCCGGAGTCGTTTGCCAGGATCTTGCGCGTCATGCCGCGGCGGGCGCGCGCCGCGCGCACCCGCTCGCCGATCTGTTTAAGATAGGCGGAGTCGTCGGCTTCGCTGCCGCGATACGGCTTAGAATGGGCGTCACTCGCCAAGAAGTTGCCCCACTCGTGCAATATCCTGCAAAAATCGAGGGTTGCGTGAATTATACTGCCGAATTCGCCCAATCATTCGGCGACTGTTACAGCGTTCTGTCCTGAGGGAATGCCGCTGATGCGATTAGCGATGGAGTGTGCAACCGCGTGGTGTTGAACCTGACCATCCTTGTAGGCACCATGACCGGGACCGCCGAGATGGTGGCGCAGGAGGTGCAGACCGTGCTGGAGGCGGCGGGGCACGCAGTGACCATCCGCATGATGGACGACCTCGACGCCAGTGTTTTTGCGGGTGGCGGCACATTCCTGGTCTGCACCTCGACCTACGGGCAGGGCGACGTACCCGACAACGCACAGGAGTTTTTCGCCAGCATGGAGCGTCAGCGGCCCGATCTCTCTGCCGTGCATTACGGACTGATCGCGCTCGGCGACCTCACCTATCGCGACACGTTCTGCGAAGGCGGCATTCGCTTCGACAACCTGCTGACGGAACTCGGCGCACGCCGGGTGGGCGAGATGCTGAAGCACGACGCCAGCTCGGGCACGCTGCCCGAAGAAGTCGCCGCGCAGTGGATTGTCCCCTGGGCGGCGTTGGCGGAAGCTGCGCACTCAAGCAGTGAAGTCGCAGGGCCTTCGACAGAATCATGAGCACCGCATGAATCAAGCGCTTCAGGAAAGACTTGGCGACATGGTGGTGGACGGCAAGCGGCTGGAGACGCTATGGCTCGCGCCGCGCGAGGCGGCGGCCACGACCATCGTCATGCTGCACGAGGGGTTGGGCTCCATCGCGCTGTGGAAGGACTTTCCCTACAAGTTGGCGCAGCGCACCGGATGCGGCGTGCTGGTGTACTCGCGCTACGGCCACGGCAGCTCCGAAAAGCAGATCGACAAGCGCTCCGTCACCTTCATGCATCACGAAGGCGAAGTGGTGCTGCCCGAGCTGCTCGACAAGCTCGGCGTCACACGGCCGATTTTGCTGGGCCATAGCGACGGCGGTTCCATCGCGCTGATCTTCGCGGGGCGTTATCCGGATCGCGCGCGCGCGCTGATCCTCGAAGCCCCGCACGTGTTCGTCGAAGAGTTCGGTCTGGCCAGCATTCGCGCCGCCAAGGTCGCGTTTGAGACCACCGGCTTTCGCGGCAAGCTCGCACGCTATCACACACATGTGGACGAGACGTTTTGGGCATGGAACAAAATATGGCTCGACCCGGAATTTCCTAAGTGGGACATTGAGTCGTATCTGGATACGATTCGCTGTCCGGTGCTGTGCATTCAAGGCGAGCAGGACGAGTACGGCACGCGCGCACAGGTGGACACGATCGTGGCGAAAGTGCCAGGAGCAGAATTGCTGATGCTGCCGGACTGCGGCCACTCTCCGCACCGCGACCAGCACGAGGCAACGCTGGAGAAAGTGGCGGAGTTTGTGGAGAAAATCAAAAATCAACCGCGGATTCACCCGGATGACACGGATCAAGAGCTAAGAGCTAAAGACGAAGAGCGAAGAGCGAAAAACGAGAGGCACACCATGGCGGAATGGGTACACACCTTCAAGGGCGCGGTACTGGCTTCGGAGTACGACTTCGCCAGCCACATGAATTCACAGATGTATGTTTCGCGCTTCGACCAGGCGACGTGGTTCCTGCTGCGCGCCATTGGCGTGACGCCGGCGTCCATCAAACAGCAGAACCTGCGCATCGCCATCGTGCGGCAGAACTATCAGTTTCTGGAAGAGCTACGCGGCGGCGAACTGGTTGAGATCAAGAGCGGCTTTCTCGCCGTGGGAGAAAAGTACTTTCGCTTTCTGCATCAGATGTACGACTCCGAGACCGGGGAGATGATCGCGACTTGCGACAGCGTGGCCGTACGCGCCAGCCTCGAAACCGGCAAGAGCGTGCCGCTCACCCCCGAGCTTCAGGAAAAGGCCAAGCAGTACCTCGTCACGCCGAACGCCCCGCTGGACGAGGCAATCGGGTAACCTCACACGCCCGGCCTCCAGATTCGAGTTCCCACTCCCTCTACAGCCGCGCTGGTCGACAGGGGAGGGGGCACAACCTCCGTCTCAAGCTTCAAGTGGCGGCTGACCCGGATTAGCGTCCAAACCGGGGGCAAGAACCCGGGGCGCCGGTCGCTGATTACGGATTGGCCTGTCCCGTCGCCGTCTCATCGTGAAATCCGCAACGCTCGCGCATGCCCTGGCGTAACCTTTCCCGCTCTTCGGGTGACATCTTCTCCCAACGCTCGTCCATGCGGTCGCGCATACGGCGGCTCACGTTTGAGCGCGGCCCGCTGCCACCCCAGCCGCCAAACAGAATGCGACACAACACCAGGAGTCCAAGCGCCTGCCAGATCGTAAGGATGCGCCATCCAAACAGTGGGGGCAGCAGCCAGTTCCATAAGAGCTGTACGATCCAGCCTCCCAGGGCGGCGACCGCCAATATTCCCAGAATCGCCAGCGGAGCAATAAGAATCAGCTTCTTCTTTCTCATAATTGGTTCCTCACTCGTTTCTGAACTCGTCGTAAAGGCTGCGCAGCCGCTCGCGCAGGTGGAGCACCGCGTACCGCTTTCGCGCGAGCATCGTATTCACGCTCACATTCGCCTCGGCTGCCATCTCCTTAAAGTTGCGACCTTCCAGTTCGTGGCCGACAAAGGCATCGCGTTGCTTCTCCGGTAGCTCCTCGAGCGCTAACTCCAGCTCATCCAGCAGCAAGCTGCGCGCGAAGAGTGCGTCCGGTCCGGCATCGGGCGAAGGCAGCAGATCTTCCAGAGTCAGCGCATCTTCCTCGTCGTTTGAGATGGCGGCATCGCTTAGGCTCTCCGGCTGCTTCTTGCGAAGCAGATCGGTGATGCGGTTGCGCGCCACGCGAAACAGCCAGCCCGTCACGTGGTCGATCGGCATCAGCAGACGGTTGGCTTCCACTAGCTTGTAGAAAATGTCCTGCAGGATGTCTTCGGCGTCACTCGGGTCGGGCACGCGCCGACGGATGAAGTTGCGCAGCCTGGATTGCTCCCGTTTGACCACCTCAGAGATCCGCTGGTCTTGTTCGAGTGCCATGCTTTCCAGGCTCGTCGCGTCGTCCATCTACTGGTGTAGACGAATGAAGGGGTGCGGATATTGTAGGCTGTTGCGGATTCTTCTCAGGTCGTCCCACGAGCAACGGAACGAACAGGCGGAACTGGAAATCGGTTCGCTGGCCAGCACGGCCAGCCGTCAGCAACCATTGACCGAGTCCAAGATATTCAACCGCGACATTAGCCCTGGATGGGCGTCGGCGCACCGTGAATCGCCATCAAACCAAATCCGACTGCCCTGTTGCGGTGACCACGCTCGCCCATTCCTGCGCGGACAACCGCTTGCGCTGCACGGTCGCCATCGGGATGGGCACGTGGATGAACATGCCGTGCTGCAGCCCGATGATGATGTCGGTCTTGCCGGCCATAGCGGCGTGTACCGCATGGCGCGCGAACGAGTCGCACATCACCGAATCGACCGTCGAGGCGGGCACACTGCGAATGTAGTAGCTGGGATCGATGTAGCGCAGCACCACCGGAAAGCGCACCTTGGCAAAATGCTTGGCGATCTTCTCTTTCAGGAACGATCCGATGTCGCGGTGCTTGATGTTGCCCGAGGCGTCTCTTTCGTCCGAGGGCGGCATCAAATCCTGGCCCGCGCCTTCGGCGACCACGATGAGCGCGTGGTGACGTTCCAAGAGGCGCCGGTGCAGTTCGGCCAGCAGCCCGCGCTCGCCTTCGAGCTTGAACGGTGATTCCGGCACCAGCGCGAAGTTGACCTCCTGGCTGGCGAGTGTCGCTCCCGCCGCAATGAAGCCGGAGTCGCGCCCCATGACCTTCACGATGCTGATGCCGTTGAGCGCGCAGTGGGCCTCGACATGCGCGGAGTCGATGATGTCCTTGGCACGGGCGATGGCGGTGAAGTATCCAAACGAGCGGTTCACGAACATCACGTCGTCGTCGATGGTCTTGGGGATGCCGATGATGGAAATTCTGAGCTTGCGACGCCCCACTTCCTCGACGATGCCGTGCGCGCCGCGCTGTGTGCCGTCGCCGCCCACCGCGAACAGGATGTTGATGCCACGCTGCTCGAGGAAATCGACGATGATGTCGGGGCTGACCGGGCCGCGCGACGAGCCCAGCAGTGTCCCGCCGCGCTGGTGGATGTCGTTGACCATCTCCGTGTTCAGCCAAACCGGTGACGCGCCGCATTCGGGGGCAAATCCCGAATAACCATAGCGGATGCCGAGCACCGCGTTCACGCCATAGTGAAAGTGCAATTGCAGGTACAGCGAGCGGATGACGTTGTTGAGGCCGGGGCAGAGTCCTCCGCAGGTCACGATAGCGGCCTTGGTCTTGCTGGGTTCGAAGAAGATCTTCTGGCGCGGGCCCGCCTTTTCAAAGAGCTGGGACGGACCCTCGGCAGTGGTATCGATCTCGATCGGCATGCGAACGTAAGTGGTGTCGCTGACAAACGTGTCTTCCACCGCGGTGCGCAGATCGCTGCGCAGCGGCGAGTGCACTTCACACGGGCCGAGGTTCGATACGGCGATGGTTTCTGTGTCGGTCATAGCTATCCACACTGCCGTAAAGCCCTTCGGGGCTGAACGGCGCAATGACTTCAATTGCGGGTACCTCTACGATAAACGAATCGGGTGACTTGCGCCGTTGCAGCGGTCACAAAGCTCCTGTGACCAGAGCAGGTTGGGAAAAACGGGAAGACTTTCCTTGTGTGGACTTTTCCCGGCGACGCGGGGGCGCTAAGATTGGGTCATGGCCGAAGAGAAGAAAGCAACCGAAGAAACTGCCGAGCCGACGCCGCAAGCCGCGCAGTACATAGCCGATGCGCACCGTCGCCTGACGCTGCTGCGTCAGGAGTTAGACAAGCATCCCGACCTCGAGGCCGCCATTGAGCGGCTGGAATTGGCACTCAGTATCTTGACGACGCGCACCGGCGGAATGCTGTAGCTAGCTGAATAACAGCTCTTTGGCGCGCTGCGAGGCTTTCACCACCGCCTTGATCAGCGTGACGCGCAGGCCGCCCTCCTCCAGTTCGAGGATTCCATCCACCGTGCAGCCCGCGGGGGTTGCGACGGCGTCTTTCAGCAGTGCAGGATGGTCTCCGGTTTCGAGCATCATCTTGGCCGAGCCCAGCACGGTCTGCCCCGCGAGCTTCATGGCGATGTCGCGTGGCAACCCGACCTTCACGCCACCTTCAGCGAGCGACTCCAGAATCATGAAAATGTAGGCGGGGCCGCTGGCCGAGAGGCCGGTGACCGCGTCCATGTGCTTCTCGTCCACGCGAATGGTTTCGCCGACGGTGTCGAAGAGACGGTGCACCATGTCGATGTGGGACTGCTTCGCCGCTGTACCGCAGCAGAACGCGGTCATTCCCGCGCCCACGCGCGAGGGCGTGTTGGGCATGGCGCGAATCACAGGAATCGTCGCCGGGATGCGCTGCTCGATGTACGAAGTCGGCACCGAGGCGGCGATGGAGATGATGAGCTGGTTCTCATGCAGTTCGGGCTCGATTTCGCGCACCACCTCGCCCAGCGTCTGCGGCTTGACGCACAGCAGGATGACATCGGCGTTTTTGACGGCGGCGCGGTTGTCGGTAGTGACCCGCACACCGAACTTGGCGGAAAGCGCGTCCACGCGCTCGCTGTGGTTCACGGTGGCCACGATGTCTTCCGGCTGGGCTACGTTCTGGCTGCAAAACGCCTGCAGCAGGATGCTGCCCATCTTGCCGAGTCCGAGGATGGCGAGGCGCGGTGGCTGAGCTGTTGAGGACAAGTTGAGCTTCCTGGCGTATGGATTCCGGATGTCCGGTGCACCAGCGATTGTAAATTGCGGCACAGCCGCAGCCAAAGGCCCGGAGTGCCGGCCGTGGAGCCTAACCGCCTTGGGAGTGCCGTACACTAATTGCTTGCTACATTCTCGAACTTCAGGAGCTTTGATGATCTGCCCCATGCGCTTCATTGCTAGCGTTCTAACCATCGGCACGGCCGCGCTATGTCTCGCGCCGGCATCCGCCAAGGCCGCCGAAACTCCCAAGGACCAGGCGTGGTCGGTGTTGTATGCGGGACTCTCAGACAGCAGCCCTGACAAGCGCACGACGGCGGTGCAGGTGCTGGGCTTGCTGCCTGGCGACTACAATGCCAAAGAGGCTGCGCTGAAGGCGCTGGGCGACGAGAAACCCGAAGTGCGGGCCGCTGCCGCTCAGTCGCTGGGCAAGATGAAGGCGAGAGACACGATCACGCGGCTGACGGAACTGGTGAACGACAAGGACGCGGGAGTCATCATGGCGGCCGCTCACGCCCTGATCGAACTAGGTGATATCCGCGGTTATAACGTGTACTATGCCATCCTCACCGGCGAGCGCAAGAGTGGCACCAGCCTGATGGACGAGCAGAAAAAGATGCTCAACGATCCCAAAAAGATGGCGCAGTTCGGCTTCGAGCAAGGCATCGGGTTCATTCCATTCGCCGGCCTGGGCTATGGCGCTTTCAAGATGATCACCAAGGACAATACCTCGCCTGTGCTGGCTGCTGCGGCCATCACCCTGGCGAAAGATCCCGACCCCAAGAGCGGACAGGCTCTGGGTAACACGGCCACCGACACCAAGAAGAACTGGATCGTGCGCGCAGCCGCTTTGAACGCCATCGCTCTGCGCGGGGAGACGTCGCTGCTGCCTTTCGCGGAGTCCGGTTTGCAGGACGAGAAAGAAGAGGTGCGCTACTCGGCAGCCGCGGCGGTGATTCACCTTACGGATTTGAGCGCTCATCGCGCGCCGGTCCACACAGCCCCCGCGAAGCATGCGCCAAAGAAGACGTAGCCGTGCGCGCGGTTGGGATGAAACGCGGCCTCGTAATGCTGTGCTTCGTAGCGGTGCACGTTTTGCCGCTCGCCGGCCTCGCCGGCGCGCAGCAGCTTCCCCACATGCGGGAGGAAGATCTCGCCGGGCAGCAGGTGGTGCTGCCCGACGCGGCGTCCAGCAAGGTCGCGTACCAGACGCACGGAGCGACAGCCGATGCTGGATTCGCGGAGCTGCAATCCAAAGTGGCGCCCTGCTGAAGTGACACATTTAGCCTGCCACCCGAGATAACGCATACCCGCGAGTTACTCCGCCCATACCGTGCGATATAATCAGCATCCTTGCACGGGTCCGGTTCGTTCTGCGAAATCCGAAGCATTTCATCATGGAGGTCCGCCGGTGATCCGCCACCTGGCTGTCGCTGCCCTTATTTTTGCGCTGCTGCAACCCAGCAACGCTGCCAACTCCTCGCCCGCTTCGCTTGACGGCTACTCGCCAGCGCACTCCGTTGCCGAACGCGACTGGGAAACGAAGTTCCGCGCCCTTCCCGATCCCAAGGTAATGCGCGACAACATGCAGCGGCTGAGCGCGCGCCCGCACGCCGTTGGCCAGCCCTATGACAAGGACAACGCCGAGTGGTTGCTCTCCAAGTTCAAGGAGTTCGGCTTCGACGCGCACATCGAAACCTTCTACGTGCTGTTTCCCACACCTAAAGAGCGCTTAGTCGAGATGCTCGAACCGACGAAGTTCACCGCCAAGCTGCAGGAGTCGCCGCTCTCCGTCGATCCCACCTCCTCGCAAACGGCCGAGCAGTTGCCCACCTACAACGCCTACTCGAAAGACGGAGACGTCACCGGCCCGCTGGTCTACGTAAACTACGGCGTGCGCGACGACTACGAGCAACTCGACCGTATGGGCGTGTCGGTGAAGGACGCGATCGTGATTGCGCGCTACGGCGGCGCCTGGCGCGGCATCAAGCCCAAGGTCGCCGCCGAGCACGGCGCGCTTGGCTGCATCATCTACTCCGATCCCCGCGATGACGGGTTCTTCGAGGGCAAGTCTTATCCCGACGGCCCGTTCCGTCCCGCCGACGGCGTGCAGCGCGGCAGCGTGATGGACACCGACTATCCCGGCGATCCGCTCACGCCGGGCGTGGGCGCCACCAAGGACGCAAAGCGCCTGGACATCACCGAAGCTAAGACGATCACGACCATTCCCGTTCTGCCAATTTCCTACGGCGACGCGCAACCGCTGCTGGCGGCCATCGCCGGGCAGGTTGTGCCGGAAAGCTGGCGCGGTGCGCTGCCCATCACCTATCACGCGGGGCCCGGCCCGGCGAAGGTGCACCTCGTGGTCAAGTCGAACTGGGACATCAAGCCCATCAATGACGTGATCGCGAAGATCCCCGGCAGCGATACACCCGACGAGTGGGTGATTCGCGGCAACCATCATGACGCCTGGGTCAACGGCGCCGAGGACCCCATCTCGGGCATGTCGCCCGTGCTGGAGGAGGCGCGCGCGCTGGGCGAGTTGCTGAAGCAGGGCTGGAAGCCCAAGCGCACCATCATTTACTGCGCGTGGGACGGAGAGGAGCCGGGCCTGCTCGGCTCCACCGAATTTGTCGAAGAGCACGGCGCCGAGCTGAACCAGCACGCCGTGGTGTACATCAACTCCGATTCCAACTCGCGCGGATTTCTGTTTGCCTCGGGCTCGCACACCCTGCAGACCGTGGTGAATGCGGTGGCGCGCTACGTCATGGACCCCGAGACCAGGCTCACCGTGCAGCGGCGGGCGCAGTTGCGGCGCATCGGACGGGCGCAGAAGCCCGACGAACGCGAAGACGCGCGCTCGGCCGACCTGCGCATTGGCGCGCTGGGCGACGGCTCCGATTACGCGCCGTTTCTCGACCACGCCGGGGTGGCCGCGCTCAACATCGGCTTCGGCGGTGAGTCGCAGGGCGGCATCTATCATTCCATCTACGACGACTTTTACTGGTACACCCACTTTGGCGATCCCGAGTTCGTGTATGAGCGGGCGCTGGCGCAGTTAGGCGGGACCATGGTGATGCGCATGGCCGACGCCGACTTGCTGCCGTTCGACCCCGCGGCTTCGGCCGACACGGTGAAGCGGTACGTGGGCGAGTTGAAGACGGAGCTCAAAGAGAAGCAGGACAAGGTGAAGGAACGCAACCGCGAAATTGAAGAAGGCGTGTTCACCGCCAGCGCCGATCCGCAGAAGAAGTACGTGCCGCCGGCGAAGGAGGAGATGCCACCGTTTCTGAATTTCGCGCCGCTGGAGAACGGCGTGGCCGCCTACGAGCGCGCCGCCAGGCGCTACAAGACAGCCTTCATCAAGCTGGCGGAGTCGAATCCCACAGTGTGGGAGTCAGCAGAATTGAAACAGATCAACCAGCAGCTCATCCAGACCGAGCGCACTTTCATGACGACGGAGGGGCTGAAGGAGCGTCCCTGGTTCAAGCACCAGATCTACGCCCCCGGCGCCTACACCGGCTATGGGGCGAAGACCATTCCCGCCGTGCGCGAAATGATGGACGAAGACAAGTGGCAGGAAGCCGACACTGGCGCGATCATCGCCGGAGGCGTGCTGATGAAAGAGGCCTCGCTGGTGGACTCCATCGCAGCGGAGTTGGAAAAGGTCGTAGGCCAGGAGCCACCCGCGACCAAGACGGCGAGGAAGCATGGACGGGTGGAGGAAAGTCAAGTCGGCGGGAGGTAGGGGTCGCGCTTGTGCCCATGTAAGACCTGCTGGAGCAGAGACACAGTTGTCGATCCAAGAAATCCGAAGATGAGCAAATTCCGTCTCCGATCCGTCCGCTAAGCCGGCGACAGTTTGCGGTACCAGGCTCGCCTGTTTCACTGCCGTCTTTTTGTTTAGAGCATTTACAGGATCCGCTTGCTTCGCCCAGAATACGCCTGAACTCACTCCACCCGACGTCTTTCGACAAGCCGGTTGGTCTGTGGTCCTGATAGTTGGCTGCGAAAGTCGGGACAAGGTTGCTCAGGGCTCGGGATTCATTGTCGGCAAAGACAAAATCGCAACGAACTACCACGTGATAGCCGGATTATCGACAGCCTTTGTCCTGTTCGCGGACGGTCACGCTGAGCCAGTCACGGCGTCGTGGCTGCAGACGCGGATCAAGATGCTGCGATTCTGGACGTTCGTACAGGCACTCGCCCGGTTCTCACCCTCGGAGACGAGTTCAGTGTGCGATAGGGCGACGCCGTCCTCGAAGCCGGCGCGCCTCAACGTCTGGAACTGTCACTGACTAACGCAATCGTTAGCGCAATCAGGAACTCGGAGAAGAAATTCCTGATTCAGAATACGTCTCCTATTGCGCCCGTTTCGAGCGGTGGTCCGCTACTGGGTCAATTCTTGAGGTGCCCTGTTCAAGTACGCGCAGCGGGATTGAACGGGTGTTTTCAATCCATCCGCGACGGGTCCTACGCTGTTCAGGGATAATTGTGCGACGGTTGGAATTCAGTTTGTCACCGACGAAAAAGGCCGCAAGGTGGCGGTCTTGGTCGCCCTGAAGAAACACGGGGCGCGGCAGCAAGATTTGTGGGACGGGCTGGGCGCGGAGTCGCGGCGCGAAGAACGAGGCACACCGCTCGCGAAAGTAGAGGCCAACCGCATCCAACCCGGGCGGCTTCGTCGGGAGTATGCCACCGAGATCAAGCCATCTGGTCGGAACCAACTCGGAGTGCTGCCGCCGTCAGCTATGACTTTCTGTTTGCTTCTGGGACCGACCATTGAATCGCGAACGTAAGGATAGTCGTGATCGCGGCAGCGACCGCGGGGGTCAGGTCTTGCTGCGTCCAGTTCTTCCAGAGTGGGCCGAAAATCGCGCTCAACAGAACGGTGAACGCGCCCGCCAGCGCCCCGGTACTGACCTTTGTAGTGGGAACCCAGGAGCTGGGGTCTTTCGTCTGGACCGATTTCGCCTGCGATTCATCTGCTAATGATTGGGGCAGCGATTGTGTCTGGGTTGCCATAGAGTTTCTCCATTATTACTGCCCGCGAGACGTGCAATCGATATTCCAAAGTTGGCGGCTTGGTCTTACGTCCCATGCCGGGACAGTTTGAGCAGAATTACGCTTTCATCCTTTGGACTTGGGCGATCGTCCTGTGAGGTGAATTCCGCGGTGGGGACAAACTTGTGAGTTGGGGACTATCCGTTGAGATAGTCCCGGCTACACAAACAGCTAGTGACTCCTTAAGTCTGAGCCGCATTCGAGACGGTTCGGCAGAGGTGAGCCTGGTGGCACGCCATCGCATTGGATTTTGCAGCGTACCCGGTAACTGCCTCGAGCAATAAGAAATACTGCGCCACGTCCCCTCGATCGGTATATAGTGTGGCTCGGTTTGGAAAGGCGACCAATACGCTGATCTTGGACGGCATCATGAACAAGGCAGTCGCTCGCTCGGCAAGTGGGAGGATGATCGCTAACATCGCGATCTCGTGTTTGACGGCGGGCCTGGTTGTTATCTGCGTAACACGAAACTGCGTCGGCCAGACTGCGGGACAAGTGAACTTCGTCAATTCCTGCAAGTACAGCTTGACCTTCAACTCCACCGGGCCCCAAATCGGCACGTTGGCCGCAGGCGCGCAGAAGTCGATCCCCATGACCTCCTTCAATCAAGGCGGACAGAACCGGATCATCGCCTACCCGAACTTGGCGGACAACCAGTGCCCGAATTGCGATGGCTGGACGGATCTGGGCGGGCCTCCCGGCACCACGCAACGCCAAGGTTGGATGTGGGAAGGGAATGACGCGAAATACGCGGCGTATTGCAATCCCAGCCTGAGCGGACGCGGCATTTGTGCGCTACAGCACAATTGCTGCGGTAAGGGAATGGTACAGGACGGGACCTTTGGTACCCATTTCGAGTTCACGCCCAAGGGAACGCCCACCAATGACTTCGTCAACCTCAGTACCAACTACGGCTCCGGACCTCACTCGCCGCCGAAACTCTGCGGCCAGGGAGTTGACCCCAACGACTGCGTGGATAAAGCCGCCGTCATCTTCTACAACGTGCCGATCGCCTGGACCACCAACCTCGACTGCTCGTTCACCTCGAAAGGCACCAAAGTCAAAGGCGGTAAGTGCACTGCGGCGAGCTGTCCGGACGCCTACCAGCATCCCACCGATGATAAGCAGGTGGCGTGTTCGGTGAATCCCAGCCGCGGCTACGTGGTGACCTATTGCCCGGCCGGCTCCAGCATGCCCAATCCGTAGCAGGCCGGGTAATTTGGCGGGGCCCGTTCAAGCACGCGCAGCGGACTTGAGCGGCTCTTTTGACCTTCTCCAAGCCCGACTCAGGGTGCCCCATCCTTTCTCTGCTTTTGGGAAAGGGTGGGACGAACACTATTCCCTATATCCCATTTTTGGCAAATGTAGCAGATCTGCTACGGCCTGTTGCTTAAACGGAACACACCAGGCGAGTGCTGTCCCACCTTTATCGCCCACCGCGCGCACGAGAGGTGGAAAGCAAGTTAAGCTCGCCGCGCGATCCCCGCTACTGCTTGTCGTACACGTACTTGGCGTGGATCTTCTTGCCGTCCGCGGCGAAGTTGGTGATTTCGAGGGTGCGGCTCTTGCCATCCTTGGCGAGTTGGATTTTACCGTTGCTCACCGTCTTGTCGCCCTTCATGTTGGCGAGCAGCAGCATCCGGCCCCCTTTGGATTTGTAAGCGCGGTAGGTCACATTCGGATCGCCGGTGACCGGATACGGCTTGGCGTCGAACTTGCCGGTCCACTCGGTGTGCGCGCGCTTGCCCGCGGCGTTCACGCCATCGGTGGTGACCTTGATGTCGCTTCCGGCGGCGGAATAAACGACGGTCGTGTTCTTGCCTGCTCCGGCCGGGATCTTGGATTTGGCTTCGTTGAGCTTCCATGTGCCCATGTTGGGGTTTTGGGCGAAGGCGGTGGTCAGAGCGAGAAGGCACAGCACCATCATCACTACGGTGGACCGGGTGTTCATGGAGTCTCCAATTCGAAATGAGTAGCGTGAACCATGTGCTTTCGGACTCGGCAAAGACCCGCTCAACCTGCGGCGCGCGGAGGAACGGAGCGCCCGAGGTCTACTCCCCCGTCAGCGCCTTGTATTGCGCCTTGGTCAGCGGTACGACCGAGAGCCGGCCCATCTTCACCAGCGGTGAGTCGGCGAAGAGCTTGCTGGCCTTGATCTGCGCGAGCGAGACTGGCTGGGCGAGCGCCTTGCCCACCTTGATCTTCACCACCGGCTTCTTGGGGTCGGCAGCCTTGACGGAAACGACCGACGCGGTGCCCACTGCCAAGCTGCGGCCCCCGGTTTCGTAGATGACCAGGCGGGCGCCGGGAGCCATCTCGCGCAAGTGCTTCACCGCCGTGGGATTGGTCACCCCGTCCCAAGCGGTAGTTTTGTCGCGCCGTAGGTCTTCAAACGAATATTCGGAGGGCTCGGTTTTGAGCAGGTAGTCGAGGGGCATGGGCTATGTTCGCACGACCCCACCCCGTCCGCAAGGGACGCGGACAGGGTGGAGCGCCAGAGTCCCACAGCGTGGGGGTAGCGTGTCTATTTGAACGTCGCGTTGGCCCGCAAGAGCTCGTCGCGGTGGGAGGTGAAGTCCACCATGGAGCCGATGGTGGGGCCGCCGAGGGGATTCGACTTCACCCACGACTGCAGGGCGGCGTTTACCTTGTCAAGGCTCTCGGCGCTGGAGCAGAGGTAGTACAGGTAGAACGTGTTCGGGTTGTCGGTATGGATGGCCTCGGTATCCACCTCATACTCGTAGATGGTTCCTTCGGCCAGCAACTTCTCCATGAAAGGCACGAACAGGTTCTTGCTGAGTACCGCGACCGCGTCGTCGGGAGCGTCGGCCTTCAAGCGGTACATGGAGGCGTGCCCGTACAAGCCCTTCCACGAACCGGGTTTCCAGTTATAGTAGCGGCTCACGAAGATCTGGTCCCAATGCTTGGTGGCGCTGTCGAGTACCGGCGATGTCGAATTGCCCGACTTGTAGAACTGGTCGAGCACGTTCATCAATCCGGCCATCGACATCGACGACCACCAGTCGTCATGGGTCTCGCCGTCACTCTGGTGAACCAGGACAATGTCGTCGCCGTAGCCGATAATGCCACCGCTGGCCAAGGCCTTCTGCAGGATCGCGTCGTCGGCCGCGGCGGTTTTGTCCATCTCTGCCCACTGCGCGCGAGGGATCGCCCAGTTCCCCACGTAGGAATACATCGGCGGCTTCTCTTTCACCTCAGACTGGGCGCTCAACGGCAACGTCCAAGCGGCCACTACTACAAGCACGCACAGCACTCGCCACACTTTCACAACTCTGTGAATCATTCTCTCCATCCTTCCCAAGTTAATTTGAAGCCGGACTAGAAATTCGCGATTGCCGTAATAGAGCAAGCACACTTTGCCGGTGCCGCGCGTTCTACGTGCTCAACACGGTGGTGCAAGAAATCAGGGGATGAGGGATTATGCGTTGATTGACCCACGAACACAATCGGGCGAAGGTGGTCGCCAGGGGCCCCAACTTTGGCGCTATAGACGCGACCACATCTGGGAAGCGCCGCGTTAGCGGTCAAAGCCTTGCCACGTGCTGAAAACTTCGGCGCCATAGGCCGAGGCCAGGGCTGACACCTGCGGGCCCGGGTCGCCATAGATTTCCATGCGAGTGGGGCTGCCGAAGTAGATGAGTTGCGGCACAAACTGCATTACTGCCGGGCCATCGAAGTGGGCCGTAACAGCAGCCGCATCGGTGTAGCCTTCGACCAGACGGCAGCGGGTGCGGTCGGCGCTCAGCAGGAAGTGGTAGGCCAGAGTGCCCGGTTCCTGTTCGCTGGCGTCGACCATCTTCCTGGCGATAACCTCGAACTCAGCCAGCTTGCCTTCGTGAATGTTGAAATCGACCAACAAGCGTATGCGGCCAGTAGCCATGCGAGTCGCGTCTCCTTGTTGCCACGGTGTGTGAGAAAAGATCCATCCGGGGGATGGCACCCATATCATGTGGAGTTTGCCCCACTTGTGCGAAATGCGCAAGTGAGTAATGCAGACACTTGCGCAGATGCAGGTTCGGTTCGACTCGAGCGGCGATTGGCCCAGCCGTCCTGGCGTCCGTCTAGTAGTCGCCGGGTGCAGTCGGTGCGGGTTCGATTGCGGGCAAGCCGAGGCGCTGGCGGCAGTCATCGAGCATGTCGGCGGTGCGGGTGGCGCCCACCCGAGTGACACCGAGAGCTCGGACCGCGAGAAGGGCGTCGAGCGTGCGAATGCCTCCGGCGGCTTTGACCTGCACCATAGGCGGAGAGTGACGGCGCATGAGAGCGAGGTCGGCAAGAGTCGCTCCGGAGGATGCGTAACCAGTGGAGGTTTTCGCCCAGTCGGCGCCGATGTTGCCGCAAATCTGGCAGAGGCGAATCTTTGCTGCGTCGTCGAAGTAAGCGTTTTCGAATATCACCTTGATTTTCGCGCTTGCGGCGTGCGTGGATACGGTGAGCAGACGGACCTCGCGCTCGACGTAGTCCCAGTTGCCGCTGCGCGCCTGACTGATGTTGATGACCATGTCGAGCTCGGTAGCTCCATCCTTTAGCGCCTGGGCAACTTCGGCGAGCTTAACGGCGGTGGTATGGCCTCCGTGGGGAAAGCCGATGGTGGTGCTGGGCTGCACGGTGCTTGCGGAGAGCAGTTGTGCGCAGCGGTCGACGTAGTACGGCAGGATGCAGACGCTGGCGACATCGTAGCGGAGGGCGAGCTGGCATCCGGCCTCGAGTTCGGCCACGGTGAGCGCCGGGTTCAGCAGGGAGTGGTCGATCATTTTGGCGATGTCGGAGTAGGAATAGGCGGCGGTCATCGTGACTCCAAACTGTCCAAGCCGACACTGGCGGCGGTTTCCACAACGCTGATTGCGGTTGTCTGCCCGATCGCCATTAGTCTAGCGGTTCTGGTGCGGATTCGGCACGGCAATTGACTCGCAACGAGTGGGTGAGTAATGGAGGAAGAAAGGCGGGCCGGAGGGGGCGGCCCGCCTTAACGAGGGAGCTTCACTAGCTCAAGAAGCTACACCTAGTGCTCCTGCCCCAGCACACCATTGATGAACATGGTGCCGTTGGGAGTGCCAACGCCGGTCACCGGGTCCCAGCCCTTGGTGACGGGGAGGGTAGAGTCGGTACCGAAGGAAAGGCCATACCACCGGGTCGAAGTTCCCTGGTAGAAGGCGTTGGTGAACTGAGTGTTGATGTCGGGAGTGGAAATAGCGACCGCTGACTCAAAGATTGGCGGACCACCGGTCATGAGTGTGCCGTTCAGGTTCTTAGCGGTGTAGGGGCTTGCCGGCAGGATGTCGTTGATGGCACCGGTCGGCATGAAGTATACGTACGGTGCCGCCAGCCCGGCCGAGTGGCCGTAAAAGAATTGCGTCGCCTGACTGGTGATGGCCCAGAGTCCCGAGAACATGGGGCAGGAAGCGCTGGTGCCGCCAATCACGCTAACGGTGTACGTGCCGGGGTGGCTATAGGAGTAAATGATGGTCAAGCCGGTGTAGGGATCGGCGGTCATGGAAATATCGGGTTGCTGACGACCGGTTCCCGGCAGCGCGGACTGCCACGGTGGCTTGGCGAAGAAGGCGCTCTCGCCTCCGCCGGCGCCGAAGTAGAAGCAATAGCCGGGCAGGAGCGTGCTCGCGCAGACAGGCGGGATGTTTGGAGGATTCGTTCCACCAGGGTTGGCGATGCGGGTGATGTCAGTGCCCCATCCGGTCTGGAACTTGAAGCTGTAGTCCGGATTCAGGAAATCGCTGGTACCACCGACGGCGGTGGCGTACGGCGAGTTCGAGGGAACGCTGACGGTCTTAGCGCCCACTGCCCGCACGAAGTCACCGTTATCCCCGGTGGAGAAGTTGATGGAAACGCCCACGCTGGCACCATACGCGTTCAGGTTATTCCAAGCATTCATATCCACCGCATCGTCATCAAACTCGTCGGATCCGTAGCTGTTGGAAATAACGTTGCCGAGTTGGTTGTCGAGGGCAAACAGTATGGCATTCATCAGGTGGTTGTCATAGTTGTCGAGAGCCTGAATGAGAACGATGCCCGCGCCGGGAGCGATGGAGTGTGACCACTCGATGTCGAGTGTGGTTTCGCCCGCCCAGCCGGCGTTGTAAGGCGGAGGGCCGTCCGGGTTATAAACGGAGAAGGCGGGGAACGGTAGACCGAAGGTTGCGGAAAACACGGAGAGATCGGCGGCAGCGGTCGGGGAGCCGAAGGCGTCCACGATCACGACATTCTGGCCGGTACCATCCCACCCGCTATTGATGAGCGGGCTGACGCCATAGGCAATCTGCATGGCGGCAGGCTCATAGCCGCAGGGCGGATAGTGACCCTGGCCACCGTTGATCGGTCCACCATAACGGTTGCCCGAATAGTAGCCGATGGGCATTTGGCCATTGGTGGTGAAGGCATGGGTCTCGACACCACGGTAGCACTGGTTCTCATAGTAGATGCTGGGTGGAGGCCCGCTTGTGGTCAAGTTCGGCAACGCCACCGACTCAAACGGCTTGCCGGTGGACGGGTCTAGCGGGAATACACTGTGCGGCTTCATAAGGACGGGATGCAGTCCCTGAACTGTGGAGATAACGTCAGCCGCGGGGCCAGCGATGGCAATGTCAGAAGTGTTGGCAAACGTGGTGGTTCCATTTACCTGGAAACGGTTGATGGAAACGTTGAAGGCTTTCTGCATATCGGCGATGCGTCCCCTGGCGGTGACGTAGAAGTTGCCGGGATGGGTGGTAACGATGCTCAGACCGTTCGCCTTGAGGAAGTCCTGCACGAGGGCGGTGTCCTGAGCGGTTGGCCCGAAGCGTTGTGCGTATTGCTGCGGGGTAAGGAATTTATGATACTGGGGCGATCCCTTGGTGTAGAGCTGCTGGAGCAGGGCATCGCGCGCAGCCAGGTTGTGATGGTGCAGGCGGACGGTAATTTCGATCACCGTCGCCGGATTCTCGGGTCCGAGGTTTTTGCCGGATTGCGCGATCCTGGGAGTGCTGTTCTGGAGCACGCGGACCGCGGCAAAGCTCGAACCCACCATGGCGATGACGAGCAGGATGGTGATGCAAGCGAAAACACCAACCCGCCAAAAATGCCGAGTGGACATGGTGAATCACTCTCCTTTGCGTTGGGCAGTCTGTGCGATAGGCGCAGCAGACTTCTGATAGTCAATCGAACCGTCAATGGCCTCCCGTTCAAGCATGAGCGGGTCGAAGTTGCGGACTAGCGCATGAACTTGCGGCGTACCACAGCGGCGAAACCAAGCATTCCGGAGCCAAGCAGCAGGATGCTGGAGGGTTCGGGGCTGGGTGAGAAGATCGCCGTGCTGGGTTGGCCGTTGGAATTGAGAACTGAGAACCACTCAGAACCGGCGCCCCCAGGCGCGGTCTGGGCTAGGACCACGGTCAAGTTATATGCACCGTACCCGTAAATTGGCGCAAAGTTGACGGTGCCCGTGACGGTGTAGAGCGTGCTGCAATAGTCGCAGTCCTGCAAGAGGAAGTACGCCACGAACACACCGTTGATGTACACGTCATTCTCATAGAGTGCGCCGGGGATTCCGCCGTAGAAGTCCACGACGCCCCAGTTGGCGGTGAGGTCGTCTACATAGCTGTTGCTGAAAAAGAATGTTTCGGTGATGAAATCGCCAGCCGTCCACATGGGCTGGGTGAGGCCGCCATTGTTGCCCATGAAATCGCAGGGCGGATTAGTCTGGCTACAGAAAAATGTTGTATCGCTGGGGAAGTTGACAGTCCAACCGGAATCGGCAAACGCGCCGCTGGTGAGTAGAACCAGTGCGCCCACGACCGCACCGGCTAAAAGCAGTCTCCTCATGAGAACCTCCTTCGACTACCTATGATTAGGGGAGGATTGAACTATAAGACGGAGCCGCGGAGAGCGCAGCGACGAAGCGGGTTTTATTTCCCGGGATTCCTATTTTGGGAATTGCAGTGCAAATGGGTTGGTAAGCCCGGGATGTGTTCCCGGTTGGCGCCGAGCGGACTGCGTGTGCCAACGGGTGCTGCCAAACCCAGTGGGATGAAATCTCGAGCTGACTTTCCATGCGTGACATTGAGCGGCAGGTTCGATAGTTTAGGGGTTTCGCCGAAGTTGTGCTGCGCGCGAACGGGTGTACTAGGACAGCTTCCCATACGTATCGCCCGAGAGCGGTGTGGAAGCGGCGGCACCGGGTTCGGGAAAGGGCAGGTAACTCAAGAGACAGTCCGGGTGGAACGAGGGCTGCGGAGGATTCATGCGTCGTCTGCTGGTTGTAGTTGCGATGTTGTTCTACTGCTGGGTCGCGGTTGCCCAACAGTCCACTGAGTCTGCGGCGCCGGCCGCGGCCCAAGCCACGATGAGCAGTCCGCAGACGGCAGCGAAACCTGCGGCCAACCCTGCGGCGCAGGAGACGCCGACGTTTTGGGTGCCGGCTCCGGAGGAGCGCTGGTGGTTGCCCAAGGGCAATTGGATCTACGGCTACGCCGAGTTCGATATTGCTCCGCCGCACAATGAGCCGGACCCCAACCTGTGTGCGGCGAACTCTGGAGACTTCGGCGGTGCCAACGCACCCTGCAACGCATTCGCGCGATACCTGATTCCGGCGGAGGTTTATGTCCGTCCGTTCGGAAAGACAGTGCTGCGACGGGTCAAAATCTTCTATGACGGCACGTTCGTCTTCGGCAAGAACGTGCCGCAGTACCTCTACACGTGGTCGTGGGACGGAATAGGCTGGGAGCGCGCGTGGGGCGCCGACATTTACCTGGGGAGGCGGTTCGACCTGCGTTTGACGCAGCACCTGCTCTTCCAGCGCTTTGGCTCGCGCCCGCTGGGTCCAGGCTATTTGGGCCCCAACGGCCCGTGGGGACGCGACTTCACGGTCGGCGTCAGGAAGTACTTCGGCAATCCCAGGGTCCTCGACGAAGGGGCGAAATAAGCACGAATACAAAACCGCATCCGCTGGATCAGGCGGTCGCTTGGCTGTCGCGCGGGTCGCAGATGTTTTCGCGCGGTTGGGGCGACGAGGCGGTGCTGGCTGAGTTTTCGGATCGAGGGCGTTATCTGGAGGCTCCTGGTGCAGTCACGGTGGAATGGTGCCGGCTGTGCCAACGAGGAAAGGACAATTGCAGGGATGGAACGTTTGCGTCTCCGCTGCGGGCGCTGCCCGCGGCGGTGGCGACGGTGCATGTGCGGGCGAGGACGCGGGCGGGCAACCAAACGGGATGCGTGATGTTAGCGGCGTCGCGCGACGAGGGCTACTGGATCCGGGAGCAAGTGTTCGGTCCGCTGACCGCGCGCGGTATTGACCTTTACTTTCTGGAAAATCCTTACTACGGGTTGCGGCGCGATGGGCGCGGGCCAGCAGATATCACCGTCGCCGATCACGGACTGATGGCCCTGGGTATGGTGCTGGAGGCGCGGGCGTTGCTCGACTATTTGCGGCCTCAGTATTCCAAGCTGTGCATTGCGGGGTACAGCATGGGGGGACACATGGCTGCGATCACGGCTGCGGTCTCACCGTTGCCGGTGGCATGCGCGGCTTTGGCGACCGGGGCCTCGGCGAGTGCGATCTATACCCGCGGGTTTTTGTCGCAAAGCGTGGATTTCGAAGCGCTCGGCTGCGAGGCACGCGCGCGGCTGCAGCGATTGTTTGATGTAGCCGACATTATGCATTTTCGCCCGCCGATCCGCGCCCAGGCAGCTGTCGTGTCGGGATGCACACGGGATGGCTACGTATTGCCAAGCGAGACGGAGCGCCTGCACGGGCATTGGAAAGGCAGTGAACTGCGATGGATTTGTGCGGGGCATTTCTCGGCGCTGTTGACGCAGCGGCAGGCGTTGCGGGAGTGCGTGGCGGAGGCGGTGGAGAAGCTGTAGATCAACGGCCGCAAGTGAAGCGAGGAATTCGCCACAGAGGTACGGAGAACACCGAGTTGGTTTCTGTCAAAGGTCGAAAAGCGGATCCGTTGGAAGCTGAAGCCTCCTGGCGACGACAAGAACGATGTACTGGTGTGGGCAGGTGGTTCGCAGTCTGCCAAAGAGCTTGACTTCCGTGGGGAGAAGCACAATCATGATGCCCCTATGAAACGCTTTGTGCTTGCCCTCTCCGGAATCCTGCTGTTGTCGTCTGTGTGTTCGATCGGACAAAGCGGCAGCACCCCCAACCCCAAGAAACAGGAGATGATCGAACTGCAGGCGTGCGCGGGAGCGGCACTACAGGGCTTTCGACCGATTGCGGAGACGCGTGCGCAGCGCTTCAATGGCAAGGTGGCGCTGCTGACAGCATTGTGCCGGGGCGGGCAGAAGGCGGTACAGTATCGCTTCACGCCGTGGGTGGACTTCACGAATTACTGGGGCACAGGTGACTTGAGTTCGCTACCCAAGGGATATTTCTCGACGTCAATTCCGCAGCTTCGCGGCATTAACGGCGCGCTCTTTGACTTGGAGTATCAGCGCATCGAGCTGATTAAGTTCAACCTGTTCGACAACAACGGGACATACCAAGACTACGTGCAAGGGCGCGACGGTGTGGTAGGCGCGGCGATCAAGACTTGGCCGCAGATGCGACTGCCACCGAGCAATCCGTACTACGAAGCGGTGGGCGGGAACGGCGAGCAGTTGTGCAAGGGCGGTCTGATACGGGCGCGTACGCTGACCGGCATTTGCAACGATATTCGCAATCCGCTGATGGGCTCAACGGGGACACCGTTCGCGCGCAACGTGGAGTTCGAGACGACGTTTCCCGACCTAGAGCAGAACCAACTTACCAAGAACCGACACGGCGGACGAATCAATCTCATGACGCCCGATCCACAAGTGATCAGCCGCAAGCTGTTCACGCGGGCGCAGACAGCGGGGAATGGTTGCAACAATGGATTCGGCTCGCCGCTGTTCTCGACCGACGTCAACTGTGATTACCAGAAGGCACCTTTCTTCAACGTGCTGGCGGCGTACTGGATCCAGTTCATGACGCACGACTGGTTCTCGCACATGGAGGAGGGACACAACGCCGGTGAAATGATGGCGGTGGGTTGCACAACGCAGAAGGTGAATGGAGTGGAGACGCAGTTGACGCCGGAGGAGGTGCAGAAGCTGGGGTGCCGACCGGCGGACCAAGTGGACAAAACATACGTACTGCAGGATTCGGCACCGCCGACGTTTACCGTGGGCGACCGCGCCTTCATGATGCGCGCACCGAAAACATTCAGCAATAACAACACGGCGTGGTGGGATGCGTCGCAACTTTACGGCTATGACGATAGTTCGGTGAAGCGGGTAAAGCGCGATCCCAATGATCCGGCGAAGATGCTGTTGGAGCCCGTGGCGGGGAAACAGGGCGAATATCTGCCGGTGCTGGGACCGGATGATCTGGCGGCACCGCAGTGGATGGGACAGGAATCGGCGGCGTTTCCCGACAACTGGACGATTGGGATGAGCTTCTACCACAATCTGTTTGCGCGGGAGCACAACAAGTTTGTGGATGAGTTCCGCAAGCAGGCGGCAAAGACCCCGAATGCCGATAGCGGGTTGCGTAATCCTTCAGACCCGACGCGGGTAATCCGCTACAAGGAAGTGTCGGCGGAGGAACTGTTTGCGGTGGCGCGGCTGGTGGTGGCGGCGGAGATCGCCAAGATCCATACGATTGAGTGGACACCGCAACTGCTATACGACGAGCCACTGTACAAGGGCATGAACGCCAACTGGAACGGGCTGCTGGGGACGGGTGATCCGGACGACTCGAAGATCCTGGCTGACATTGTGGTCAAAGGTTTTGGCAAGTCGAAGAATGCAACAAAAGAATCGCAATGGTATTCGGTGTTCGCCTCAGGGCCGGGGATCTTCGGGCTGGGGAGCAAGGTGTCGCATTACAGCATCACCAATCCGGACAATGTGAACGGCGGGGTAAACCATTTCGGCTCGCCATTTAATTTTCCGGAAGAGTTCGTGACGGTGTACCGGCTGCACCCGCTGGTGCCGGACCTGATCGAAGTGCGCGACGCCGGCAAAGACCCGAACCAGATCGTGGAGAAGGTAGCGGTGATCGAAACCTTCGAGGGCAAGGCAACGGAGGCGATGCGCTCGCGCGGCATGGCGACCTGGGGCCTAAGCATGGGGCGGCAGCGACTAGGGCTCCTGACGCTGCACAACCATCCGCAGTTTCTGCAGAACATCAAGTTGCCGCGGCTCGACACCCCGACGCAGCAGTTGGACATACCGGCGCTGGACCTGATTCGCGATCGCGAACACGGGGTGCCCCGGTTCAACGAGTTCAGGAGGCAGTACGGATTGCGGTCGCTGAGAAGCTACGACGACTTCGTGGACCAGCACTTGCCGCCCGATTCCCAACAACGCAAGGACCAGGAAGAGACGGTCAAGCAACTTCGAGAGGTCTATGGCACGCATGTGTGCGACGCGTCGAAGGTGATCACCGACGCACAGGTGAATGACGACGGCACGCCGATCAACGACTGTCTGGGGCATCCCAATGGCTCGGTGGTGGACAATATCGAGGACGTTGACACGGTGGTGGGCTGGCTGGCGGAATACACGCGGCCGCATGGCTTCGCCATCTCGGAGACACAGTTTGTGGTGTTCATTCTGAATGCGTCGCGGCGGCTGTTCAGTGACCGGTTCTTTACGTCGAGTTTCCGCCCGGAGTTCTACACGCAATTTGGCGTGGACTGGGTGAACCGCAACGGGCCAGGGCCGATCCACATGGAGGCGGGCACGCCGAACGGGCACAAACAGCCGATTTCGCCGTTGAAGCGAGTGCTGCTGCGAAACGTTCCGGAGCTGACGCCGCAGTTGCAGAATGTGGTGAATGTGTTCGATCCGTGGGCACGTGACCGGGGACAGTATTACTCACTGGAATGGAAGCCGCGGGCAGAGGCGGCGAGCGATCCGGGGTTTCAGCAGTGAAGGTGACGGGATCCTGCGCTACCGCCTAGAGAAGGCTATGTGAGTGGCGCGTTCCGATTGCGGATTCGACCAACAAGACCCAAAGCTACCCCCGCTTCGGGCGGAACGAGGCACGGATCCGGAGTGATCAAGAATTGTTGTCCGAGCGCTTGGTGAGCAGGGGGTCAGTTGTACCACCGGGCAGCCGAGTGGGTTTCCATAGACGATCGGGGGCAACAAAGAAGACCGCCACGGACAGCAGCGCCGCGGCATTCAAAACGACAAAGCTGCGGGCCGGCGATGAGATCCGTCGCAGTGCAAAGGTCTTGGGCAGCAGCGGATCGAGCGCGGCAAGCGCCAAGACCAGGAGTGCTAAAGCCAAGAGGGCGGAGCGGACCAGGCCATTCGGCAAAAGCCAGGCGGCGAGCACAGCGACGAGGATCATCCAGGGCAGAATGAGCCGGCTGAACTTATGCGCCAGGAAGTGCAGGCGCATGCGGTTGGCGGAAGTGAAGAGCTGCGGCATGCGGACCCAGACCTGCCACACACCGCCGAGCGTGCGCAGCTTGCGGCGGAACTCGCCGCCTTGGATGACGCCGAAGTCGAAGGCTACGGCCTCGGTGTCGATGACCACGCGATAACCGCGGAAGAACGCGCGCAGCGGAATGACTGCGTCGTCCACGAGGGTGTCGGGAGCGATGGGCTCAGCTAGACATCGCCGCATCGCATAGATGCAGCCAGTGGCGCTGAAGATCGAATCGATTTGCGAATGCCGTTCCCGCGCCCAGATTTCGTACTTCCAGTAGGTGTCGATATTGGCGGCCTCGCCGAGGCGGTCGGAGTGGACAAACTTCAGCTCGCCGGTGACCGCGCCAACAGAAGGATCGGCGAAGTTGGCCACCAAGTGACGTAGCGCTTGCGCGTCAAACGTTTGGCGGACATCGACGAACAGCAGAATCTCGCCAGTGGCATGGTCCAGGGCCGCGTTAAGGGCGGTGGCCTTGCCACCGTGCGGAACGCGAACCAAGCGAACGTTGCGGCCGGCATAGGTGCGGACGATGGCTTCGGTGGCGTCAGTCGAACCGTCGGAGACGACGATGATGTCGAGCAGGTTTGACGGGTAATCGAGACTCAGCAGGTTGTCGAGCTTGTGGGCGATGAAGTCCTCTCCGTTGAATACGGCGAGGAGGACGGAAACAGTGGGGCGAAAGTTGAGGTCTTTGCGGATGGGCGGGCCAAAGCCATGCCAAGCGCGGAGCAGCAAGGGATAGCCCACGAGGATGTAGAGGCTTACGGCAACCGCGAGGACCAGTAAGACGGTCGCTATCATCTGCGCTTCCAGAGGGGAAAAAGTCGGCTTGCGGGCCCGGGGAGCACCCGGCGTAAGGAGCGCAACGAACGGGCGCATTGCCGCGCCACGCGGCGTCTCAAGACCGCGCCCACCGAAGTCAGAATAGCACGCAAGGTCAGTTGACTCGTCGGCAATCTTCAATGTTGCGGAACCGTTGCAGACCGCGCAGAGTGTCTACGCGAAATGGGCCGGCGTGCGCGAATTTCCTGAATTGGGAAGGCGCTGCGAATAAATCAAATAAAATCTATGTTTTTACTAGACATTATGTAAGAATGAGTTTGCCGATGAACGCTGCGAGGTCAACGAGATGAGGATTTCGCAAAAAGGTCTTTATGCCCTGCAGGCCATGATGATGCTGGCGAGGCGCTATGAGGAAGGTGCGGTGCGCATTCGCGATATCGCCTACGAAGAGGGTCTGCCCGAGAAGTTCCTGGAGCTCATCCTGTTGGAGATGAAAAATGCACGGCTGCTGGAGAGCGTGCGCGGAGCCAAGGGCGGGTACAAGCTGCGCCGTCCTCCTTCAGAAATTTACATGGCGGAGATCATTCGCCTGATTGACGGGGCGCTGGCTCCGTTCGCCGACGCCGAGCAACTGCGAAACCTGATCGAGAACGACGTCGAGCGCCGTGCGTTGTACCAGGTGTTTCTGGATGTGCGCGACGCGGCGGCGAAGATTCTGGAAAACACCTCGCTTGCGGACCTCATCAAGAACGACAAGCCGCGCAGCGGCAAGACTCAACGCAAACACAAAGAGAGCCGCGGGAAAGTCCTGCCAATAGCCGTGCAGGGAAAGCGGGCCCAGGACTAGGTTATGAAATACAAAGCGCTCATCGTCGTCAGTTTACTTCTGTGCATGACCGCCCCAGGATTGGGCCAGACGGTCATTCGGGTGGGAGCATTCCCCAACATCACGCATGCGCAAGCCATGGTGGGCAAAGCCAATGGCTGGTTCGAGAAGGCCATGGGCCCCAACGTGAAGATTGACTGGAAAAGCTTCAACGCCGGGCCGTCGGCAGTCGAGGCGCTGTTCGCGGGGGCAATCGACATGACGTATATCGGTCCCAATCCCACGATCAGCGGTTACGTTCGCTCGCAAGGGCAGGCGCTGAAAGTTGTCTCGGGTGCCGCCAGTGGAGGAGCATCGCTGGTGGTGCGCAGCAATGCGGGAATCAATAAGCCGGAAGACTTTCACGGGAAGCGGGTGGCCTCGCCGCAGCTTGGCAATACGCAGGATGTGGCATTGCGCGCGTGGCTCAAGTCGCACGGGATGAAGCCGACAGATAAAGGTGGTGATGTCCAGGTACTGCCGATGGCCAACCCCGACCAGTTGACGCTTTTCCTGAAGCAAGAGCTGGATGCGGCCTGGGCACCCGAGCCCTGGGCGACGCGATTGATCCAGGAGGGCAATGGGCGACTGTTCTTGGATGAGCGCGACTTGTGGCCCAACCGTCAGTTCGTTGTGACCAATCTAATTGTCAGCACCAAGTTTTTGCGCGAGCACCCTGACCTGGTAAAGAACTGGGTGCGCGCTAATGTGGAATTGACCGACTGGATCAACAGCAACCTACCCCAGGCCAAGCAGATCCTGAACAGCCAAATCCAGAAGGAAACCGGCAAGGCGTTGCCTGCTTCCGTCGTCGACGCCGCGTTCGGCCGTTTTGAAGTTACCTACGACCCGCTCCGCAGTTCGCTGCTGACTTCGGCCCGTTCGGCGTACGAGGCGGGGTTCCTCGGCCGACAGATGCCGGACCTGTCGGGCTTGTACGACCTCAGTTTCCTGAATCAGGTACTGACAGAAAAGAAAAAGAAGGCCGTGCAATGACAACCTTGCTACAGCGTTTCGGTAGCGCACGCGACGCGTTCACTCCGTCACGTTTGACCGCATGGCCGGCTTCGGCGGTGAACCCAGCTTCGAGTATGCGAAGCGGTGCTGCGGCGGGGACTCCCAAAGTTGCCCTCGAAGACATTTCGCTCGAGTACAGGACGAACGGGTCGCCGCTGCTGGCGCTGGATCGAATCAATCTGCAGGTGAGAACGGGTGAGTTTCTATGCATTGTGGGACCTTCAGGATGCGGCAAGTCCACACTGCTGCACCTGATTGCCGGGCTGCAGCAGCCGACATCGGGCGAGGTGCTGATCGACGGCGAGCCGGTAACAGCGCCCGGCACCGACCGGATTCTGATCTTTCAGGAGTTGGGGCTGTTTCCATGGTTGACGGTCGGAGACAATGTTGAGTTCGGCCTGAAGTTGAAGAATACGGCGAAGGCCGAGCGCAAGAAAAAGGCCGAGTACTACCTGCGGCTGGTGCAGTTGTCGCAGTTCGCCGACAGCTACATCCATGAGCTGTCCGGGGGAATGCGTCAACGCGTGGCATTAGCGCGCGCACTGGCGACCGAGCCGGATGTGCTGCTGATGGATGAACCCTTCGCGGCGCTGGATGCCCAGACGCGCGACTTGCTTCATGACGAGCTGGAACGGATCTGGGCGCAGACCGGGCGCACCATTATTTTCGTCACCCACAACGTGCGCGAGGCCGCGCGACTGGGAGACCGGGTTGCGGTCTTCACATTTCGGCCGGGCCGCATCAAGCGGGAGTTCCTAGTGACGGAACCTCGCCCGCGCCAGATTGAGGACCCAGCGGTGTCGCGTTGCGCGAAGGAAATCCTCGAAGACCTGCGGGAAGAGATCAACAAGAGCCTGGAACAGGAGTACCGGATTTCGTCATGAAATCAGTGGGCCGACAAGTCACCTTCTACGCAATGGCAATCGGAGCCTGGGTGCTGGTGGCGCAACTCCACATCTGGCCGCCTTACCTGTTTCCTCCGCCCCAGGGAGTGCTGGAATCGCTGTGGGCGGGTTTTGTTGATCACAGCTTCTGGATTGCGATCGCGGTGAGCATGAGGCGGATTGCGGCGGGATATGCCCTCTCGGTTGCCATCGGAGTACTGCTGGGCCTGCTGATGGCCAACAGCGAGTTTCTCGAGCAGACTCTGGGCGGATTGCTGGTGAGCCTGCAGAGCCTGCCCAGCATTTGCTGGTTACCCATGGCGATCCTCTGGTTCGGACTGTCGGAGAAGGCCATCCTCTTCGTCGTGGTGATGGGCTCGGTGCTGTCGGTGACCATCAGCATGGAGACCGGGCGCAAGCAGACGCCGAAGATCTATGCAATGGCGGGGCGAAACCTGGGCGCGCGCGGGCTGAAGCTATTTCTGTTTGTGCTGTTTCCCGCCAGCCTTCCCTTTTTGCTCACTGGGCTTAAACAGGGGTGGGCGTTCGCCTGGCGCTCGCTGATTGCAGGGGAGATGATCTTCGTGAGCCTGGGACTGGGTCAATTGCTGATGATGGGGCGCGACTTGAACGACATGAGCCAGGTGCTGGCGGTAATGATTCTGATCATTGCCATCGGATACATCGTGGACGGATTAGTCTTCCGAACACTCGAACGGCGGCTGCAATACCGGTGGGGCTTGTCACCGGCAAGGTAGGCGAAGAATTGGTGGTCCGCGCGCGCAAATTGGCGAATGCGGCCGCCGGGATGCGGGATTGGACAGCGAGAGAACAAGTAACTGGGAGGAGGGGAAACGATGACTCGGCAACCAAGCGTGGCGACGACGGTGTCAGTTGCGGCGCAGGAGCCTGACGGAGGCCTCGCCCTGAGCAGCGGGCTTTTTTTTGTGAAAGATATGTCGATAAAAACGATAGACATAATCGTAATAAGCCGAGGGCTACAAGTTCTGCAACCTTACTGCCGTCCGGCGGCCCGGCAGGAAGGAAGCGCAGGAGGTGCAACTTGGATGGCGTCGTGGATAGCCCTGTGGTTATGCGCGACGCTGGCTGCAGTCTTTTGCTCGGTGGTTCCCGCCTTGGCTGCCGACCCGCCCGCAGAGGCTCAACCCAGTGCGGACGCGTCGGCTCAAGTTAGTGACCAGAACTCCCAGCTTCGCTCCGAACTGGAGCAACTTAAGCAGCTCGTGCAGCAACAGCAGGCGCGCATCGCGGCCCTGGAAGTGCAGCAGTCGGTGACCACAACCGGGGGAGCCAATGACTCCATGGTGGACCTACTATCGCCGATGGGGCTGGGTGCGGTGCTTCCGCCGACGGCTTCCGCGCCGCAGTCCGGGTCTGTTCCGGCGCAGGCCCAGGTGCCTCCGACCGCAGGCAGCTCAGACGAGCGGATTCGCAATCTGGAACGGCGGATCAAAGGCCTGGGACCGATTTCTTTCAGTGGCGATATTCGGGTGCGGGAGGAGTCGATTATGGGCGGCCCGGTGGACGGATCGACCGACCGCAATCGCGGCCGCATCCGGGCTCGGCTGAATGCGTTCGCCCAGCTTAGCGACGAACTTCAGGCTGGACTGTCCCTCATGAGCGGCGACGTCAATGACCCCACCTCGACCAACTCGACGATGGGAGTCTTTTACACGAGGAAGCCAATTGCTCTCGACCAGGCGTTTGTGACCTACAATCCCAAATTCTACGAGCCGCTGACGCTGACGGCGGGAAAGTTTCGCTATCCCTGGTACAACACAGAACTGACCTGGGACAAGGACCTCAACCCCGAAGGCGCAGCGCAAACCATCGCCTATAACCTGAAGAGCACGCCGGTGCTGAAGCGCATCGCTGTGGTCGGATTCGAATTGCCGTTCGCGGAGGAACAGGGAACGAATCCGACGAGTCGCAATTACATTCAGAGCATGGTTTACGGCGGACAATTGCAAACGATGTTTCAGATTGCTCCCCGTGTGCGCTTGAGTGTCTATACCGGATACTACAATTTTCAAAACGCCGACACGATTGCACAGGCTCTGGCAAAAGCCAGCGCCAAGAACCCGGCCACTCCCTGGGCGGGATCATTGCCGTTAGCCAACGCAAACGCTCCGCAGAACTCCATCACAACGACCACTTCGGCCAATGTCGTTACGATTAACGGGAAAGCTTATCCCACCGGAGTAACCAACGTGGTGAATGCGCAATTCGGGTCGAAATTCGGCTTGTTCGACACCATCGCCCGTCTGGACTGGAACACGGGAAACCCCAAGCTGCCGGTTTACATCCTGGGAGATTACGTGCAGAATACGCGGGCCTGCGCCAATGTCGTCAACATAACGCCGAAGCCAGCCAACACAGCGAGCCTGGTCTTCGCTCAGACCACAAACTATCCCTGCAACGCAAGCCAGCGGCGCGGCTACTGGCTCGAGGCACGTGTCGGCAGGCTGCTGGAACGGCGCGACTGGCAGGCTGCCTATACCCGGATCTTTGTTGAGCGGGAAGCGGTCATCAGCAACCTGAACTATAACGAAATGCGGCAGGGATCCAATGTTACGGAGCACCGCTTCGATTTGTTCTACATGTTCCGCTCAAATGTGCAGCTCGGCGCTGCGGCACTGATCGGGAGGCCGCTTGGGGTGAATGCTCTAGGCAAGACAGAACCGTGGCAGACGAAGCTGCAGTTCGACACGATCTATATCTTCTGAGGCGCCGCGCGAGGACGGCGCCATATGGATCAGTGGGACAAACTTGCCCTCGCCTTCCGGCCAGGCGGAAGGCCGCATCCTGTCACTGCAAGTTTCGTTTGCTTGAGGACCGCGACAGTGTCAAGATATAGCACGCTGGTGGGGTATTCGCTACGGGGTGCGAGGGTGAGTAGATGGATCGACGGCATTTCGTTTCGCTGCTAGCCTCCGTCGGAGGACTGGCAGCAGCACAGCGCGGGTTGGGAAAAACGCTCGACCTGATGGCGGAAGCGACGGCTCCGGCATTCGAGAGTGAGATAGGCGGAGCGCAGGAATTGGCGCGGTATCCGCAGAAGACGGACTTGATCCTGCTGACCGACCGGCCGCCGCAACTGGAGACTCCGCTGCGCTACTTTGAGTCGGAGCTAACGCCCAACGACGCCTTCTTTGTGCGCTGGCACCTGTCAGGAATTCCGACGAGCGTTGACCTGCGGGAATTCCGGCTGGAGGTCGGCGGCCACGTGCAGAAGCCGATGCGCCTCACCCTTTCAGAGCTGAAGACGCGATTCAAGCCTATATCACTGGTCGCGCTGGCGCAGTGCGCGGGCAACTTCCGCAGCCTATTCGTGCCCCAAGTCCCCGGTGGCCAGTGGGGGAGCGGTGCCATGGGGAATGCCCGCTGGACGGGTGTGCGCCTGAAGGATGTTCTGGAGGCGGCGGGCGTCAAAGCGGGTGCAATGCAGGTGGGGTTCCGCGGAATGGACGTGCCGCCGATGCCGGCTACCCCGGTGTACCAGAAGTCACTGGACATCGATCGCGCCCGGGACGGGGACGTGATGATCGCCTACGCGATGAACGACGCACCACTGCCAATGCTAAACGGGTTCCCGGTCCGCCTGGTTGTGCCGGGCTGGTTTTCGACGTATTGGGTGAAATCGCTATCGTCGGTTACAGTGCTCGATCAACCACTCAAGACTTTTTGGATGGACAAGGCGTACCGCATTCCAGACAACCCGGATGCCAACGAAGATCCGCAACATCTGGCGGCGGTCACAGTTCCGATTAGTACGATGCCGGTCCATTCCATTTTCGTGCGTCCTGAGCCGGGGGAGACATTGCGCGCCGGCGAGAAATTCGTGCTGAAAGGAGTTGCCAACGACGGCGGCTCAGGAATTCGCAAGGTCGAGGTTTCGACTGACGGAGGCGGGAGCTGGGACGAGGCAAGTCTCGGCAGCGATCTGGGGAAATACTCCTGGCGAACGTGGCAGGCATCATGGACTCCGCCAGCCAAGGGCACCTATCGGCTCACGGTGCGCGCCACTGCCGGAGACGGCCAGACGCAGCACACGTCGCAGTGGAACCGAAGCGGCTATCAACGAAACGTTATTGAGCACGTAGAGGTAACGGTCTCGTGAGGAACACCATGAGCGTCAGTTATTGCCGAATCTTTGCGGTCGTGGTGGGGGCTGTAACCGGGGTCTTCGCGCTCGCGGCCCAGTCTCAGCAAGCGACGAAGTCCAATGCAGGGCACGATGCCAGCAATCCAGTGCACGCCATTGTGCTGCCGCAATATGCGCCCGAGATTTCCACCGGTCCGAATGTTGACACCTATCGCAAGTACTGTCTGGTTTGTCACTCGGCGCAATACGTAGCCATGCAACCCCGGTTTCCGCAGGCAGTTTGGGAAAGGGAAGTTAAGAAAATGATCGATGCCTACGGCGCCGTCATCCCAGAAGCGGACCAGCACGAGATCGTGGAATACCTGGTAGCGGTACGGGGCCCGTCAAAAAGCAGATAGCGAGGCAGCGAGCCAGATCAGCCCACAAGTGCCTGATCAACGGTCCGAATGACGCTGTGCCAGATGCCCGCACCGCTGGCCACTAATCCCGGGAGAAGCGTCTTCGCTTGATTGAACTGCAGCCTTCCATCGCGGATGCAGGCCACCGTTCCTCCGGCGGAATGAACTAGGGCGACCCCGGCGGCAACATCCCATTCATGCTTGGGGGACAGGGTCCAAGTCGCATCCGCCAGTCCGGCGGAGACTAGGGCCAGTTTGTAAGCTACCGAGCCGGTCGGCTTGATGGAGAATTCCCTGCCTTCAAATTGCGCCCATTCACCTCGCTTATACTCCTGCCGGCTGGCAAGTACAACGGCGGCATCGAGAGTGGTCTTCATGCTGGGCTGGGCGGGACTACCGTTGTACGTCACGCCGGCGTTGAGTGCGCCCAGAAAGACCTCGTTGGTCGCCGGGTTTAAGACGCCGCCGGCGACAGCCTTGCCTTCGATGACCAGCCCCACGGAAATACACCACTCAGGAATGCCGTCGACAAACTCGCGGGTGCCGTCGAGGGGATCAACGACCCAGACAACTCGCTTGGCAAGGCGCGTAAGGTCGTCCACATCCTCTTCGGAGAGCCAACCTTCGTCAGCTTCCAGTAATACCGAGCGCAGCGCGTCACTGACGGCCCGGTCAACCTGCGTGACGACATCGCGGCCACCATTGTCGCGGACGCTGAAACTCCCCGGGGCAAAGCGTTGCACGACAGCGGACGCGGAATGCAGAGCATTCTGGATGCGAGCCAAGTATTGTTGTTCCATCATGTCAGTGTGCATGCGATAAGGACACCCATAACATTCTTGAGCCGACGGCGACCAGCACGGTGCAGAGCACCTGGCGAAAACGGCGTGCGGGCAGGTGCTTGGTGAGATAGGCGCCCAGCAGGCCGCCTGGAATCGAACCGAGAATTACGCAAGCCACCAGGGACAAGTCGACGTTGCCCAGTCCAAACTGCAGCGCCCCAGTGAGCCCCGCCAAGAACACGGCGTGGATAATGTCGGTACCGACCATGACATTCGGAGCGAAGCCGTAAAACACCAGCAGCAGCATCAGGATCACACTTCCCGACCCAATGGAAGTAACTCCGACGAGGATTCCGGCGAAAAAACCGATGACGGTTACACCTAAACGATATATCGGCTGGTGTATCGCTTCGAGACTGGGCGTCAAATCGGCCGGGCGCTTCTTGATGTAGTACGCGATGGGAATGACGATCAAGAGTATGGCGATCACGACCCTGAGGAAGTCGTTCACTCCACTGCCATAGGCAGCTCGGATGCGAGCCAACAGGGTCACGCCGAGGATGGCGCCCGGAATGCTGCCATACGCCAAGCTGAGTGCCAGCCGCCAACTGACATTTCCCCGTCTCCAGTGCAGCGCGCCGGCGCCAATTTTCGTGATGCAGTTGATGACGGCGTCGGAGCCTACAGCCAGAATGGGAGGCACTCCGAGAACCGATATAAGCAACGGCAGCAGCAGCATGCCGCCGCCGAGCCCCGTCAGTCCGACCAGAATTCCCACTACCAGTCCAACAGCGACTCGCGCTGCGATGGTACCTAAGTCCACGGCGACTCCATTGCCTCAGCCAGTGAGCTCGTTGTCACTCGATCCATGCTCACGGAGTCGTTGACGACAAGAATTTCAGAACTGCGGCGACGACCTTCGAGGAACTCTCCCGGGTGCTTTCCTGGTCGGTATTGCAGACGATTTCCGGCGCCACCGGGGGCTCGTACGGATCATCAATGCCGGTGAAGCCGTGGATCTTGCCGGATCGCGCTTTCTTGTAGAGGTCCTTCGGATCTCGCACTTCGCAGACGGCCAGCGGAGTGCTCACATAGACTTCCATGAAGTTGCCGATCGTCCTCCGCGCGGCATCCCGGCTCTCGCGGTAGGGAGATATGGCCGAGACCAAAACGATGGCGCCGTTGCGGGTAAGCAGTTTGGAAACGAAGGCAATGCGGCGAATGTTCTCATCCCGATCCTGTTTGCTGAAGCCGAGATCCTTGCAGAGGTGATTGCGGATGATGTCGCCGTCGATCACTTCCACTTGCAGTCCGTGGGCCAGAAGCTCGGTCGCGACGGCCCGGCAGACGGTGGTCTTCCCGGCGCCGCTGAGGCCCGTGAACCAGACGGTCAGACCCTGCTGCTGCGCTACCCGCGATCCCGCCGAAGATTCGTCCAGGCCGTCACTAGCCTGCAGGGCCGTAGCCTCCACAATCATTCCTGCGGCAACCGTGTCGTTGGACAGAGGATCGATGACGATAAAGCTGCCGGTGCTGCGACTTCGTTGGTAGGGATCGCAGAAGATCGGATTGTGCAATTCCAACTGCACCTCGCCGATTTCGTTGAACTGCAGACTGTCGGCCGCGACCCTGTCCATCGTATTGACATCGAACTTGTGATTCAGGCGGCCGATTCGACCGCAGAGCACCTTGGTTGTGTGCTTGATGAGATAGCGCATGTCGCGGCGCAGGGGAGTCTGTGACATCCAGATCAGGTTGGCTGTCACTCGTGTGGTGACCGTCGGCAGGTGGTCGGGAGAGACGAGCATGTCTCCCCGACCCAGGTCAATGTGGTCCGTGGTGGTGAGCACAACCGACTGCGGTGGAAACGCCTTCTCCAGTTTCCGGTCGTATAGGAAGATGTCCTGAATGGTGGTACGTTGTCCAGAGGGTAGTGCGATCACCGCTTGTCCCGGTTTCACGATGCCGGAACCCACCTGGCCAGCATAACCGCGAAAGTCCTGGTCGGGTCGGATGACGTTTTGCACGGCAAAGCGAAAATTCTGTTCGGGCTCGGGCTTCGCGGGAATGGTCTCCAACAGGTTAAGAAGAGTTGGCCCCTGGTACCACGGAATGCTGCCGTTGCAGCGAATGACGTTCTCACCGTTCAATGCGCTCAGGGGAACGAACTCGATTTCAACACCGGGCAGCGAGGCGGCGAAGCGGGTGAATTCATCCCGGATGGAACGGAAAATCTTGTCGTCATAGTCCACCAGATCCATCTTGTTGATGACCACGATCAGCCGCCGGATACCAAGCAACCAGGAAATCAGCGTGTGTCGTCGCGTCTGAACCAGCAAACCCTTGCGTGCGTCCACCAGGATCAATGCCACTTCCGCCGTGGAGGCGCCAGTAGCCATGTTTCGCGTGTACTGTTCATGACCGGGAGCGTCGGCAATGATGAACTTTCGGCGCGGCGAAGCGAAGTAGCGATAGGCAACATCGATGGTAATGCCTTGCTCGCGCTCTGCCCGCAAACCGTCGGTGAGCAAGGACAGGTCCAGCTCCATATTTTTGGCGGACGAGGCCTTCTTCACCGAAGAAAGCTGATCTTCGTAAATGCCATTCGACTCGTACAACAGCCGCCCGATGAGAGTGGATTTTCCGTCATCCACGCTCCCAGCAGTCAAGAACCGAAGCAGGTCTCGCTCTTCCCCAACGAAGCTCAAAAATACCCCTCCCTCTTCTTCAGTTCCATGGAGCCTTCCTGATCGTGATCGATGACGCGATTTTCCCGCTCGGAGCGGCGGAAGAACTTGAGTTCTTCGATTATGTCCGGGACTGTGGCGGCGGTTGACCGAATAGCACCCGTGCAATAGGTGCAACCCAGCGATCGCATGCGGCACATCACCCGTTGCGGCTTCTCTCCCGGCATCAGCTCAATTGGGTAATCGAGCGGGATGAGAGTGTTGCCGCGAACCAGCATCTCGCGCTCCTTGGCGAAATACAGGGGAACGACGGGAATGTTCTCGCGATGAATGTATTCCCAGACGTCTAGTTCGGTCCAGTTGGACAGGGGGAAGACGCGCACGCTCTGGCCCGCTTCAACCCGGCTATTGAACAGGTTCCAAAACTCTGGCCGTTGGTTCTTCGGATCCCACTGTCCCAGAGAATCGCGAAGCGAAAAGACGCGCTCTTTGGCGCGCGATTTTTCCTCGTCGCGGCGGGCGCCACCAATAGCGGCATCGATGCCATGGGAACTCAGGGCGTCCAAGAGAGCCTTCGTTTTCAATAGAGCACAGCAACGGGTTGTCCCCAGCTTGAAGGGGTTAGCTCCCTCTTTTTTGGCCTCCCAATTGGTGTGGGCGATCAACTGCACGCCTAATTCGCGACACAGCTTGTCGCGAAACTCGATCATCTCGCGAAACTTGAAACCTGTGTCCACGTGCAGCAACGGGAAGGGAATCTTGCCGGGGTAGAAGGCCTTCTGGGCCAGTCGCAGCATGACTGACGAATCTTTGCCGATGGAATACAGCATGGCGGGACGCGCTGATTCCGCCACGACCTCTCGCAGAATGTGAATACTCTCTGCCTCCAGTGCGTCAAGGTGCGGCAGAGTGCGCGGTACCTCCAACGTCGCATTCATTGCTGGGCTCCCAATCGAAATAAGAATCCGAGTGCTGGATGCAGCTGAATTGAAGAGGGTGTTCCAACGGCTCTATCATCGCTCGTACGATCCCAGACCGCCGACGGTCGAGTCCCTTGAACTTGCCCACGCCCGTACCTTAAGAGTAACACAGTCCTTGCCGGCATTGCAGATTGTGCATCTCGCAATCCACGAATTGTGCGCCGAGTGATGTTGCCGTTGCCGGAGCGACTCGCAGACATTCACAACCCGGTAACACGATGGTTCAAAACGAATGTCGTCGCGCCTATCGCTAGGTAGGAATCATGAAGTCCATTGCAAGCACGGAACCTAGCGATGCCGGCATAAGAAATCCTCAACCGATATCCAGAGTCAATCCTGTTATGGCCTCAGCGTGATCGGTAGAAACGCGGGACGTCCCACAGCGTTGAGGTGCCACGTTGAGCAAAAGGGCAATCGTCGTTGAATAACTTCCATAGCGCCCTCCGCCAGAAACTTTCTCATTGACTATGATGTCCGGCAAAGCGACAGGTGTGCAATTTCACCATCTTGGGGGCCTGGCTTAGACGCTGATATAATGTTGATTGGCGTCGAGGGGCCCCCACGTTGTGCCAAGCCGTCGCTAAGGGGAAGCGCGAGCTGAACCGCGTGTAGCGCAAGGGGAACAATCTCGTTCGCCAGCAGCATAGAGACGTTCAATTTTCTGGGAGGCGCGAGCCTACGCGGAAGATTCCGAGAGGGCGGTTGTGCCAGCCTGGTGATTCCGATCCGTGTTCGGGAGACCCAATCTGATCAGACAGCTGGAGTTCAACTGACATGCAGTCCGATCATGGCTACAGCCCCGCCTCTGCTAACGGCCGGGTTGCCGATCTGGACGGTGTGCGCGCCATCGCAATCTGGACGGTCATGCTGATGCATGTCTACTATGCCTTTCCAATAGCCCAGGAGCGTTGTCGTTTATCCCCAAACCGATGATGCAGATTTTGGGCCATGGATGGCTAGGGGTCGATTTATTCTTCTTGCTGTCCGGCTTCCTGATCACGGGAATTCTCCTGGGATCGAAGGGCCGTCCCCATTACTTTCGCAATTTCTACGTTCGCCGCGTGCTGCGGATCATGCCGCTTTACTTTGCCGTGATCCTGGTGTGGTCATTCTTCTACCACGGATATCTTCGCTATTTCTTGCTCAGCTCAGTCTTCTGTGCGAACCTGGCACAGCTTCTGAGGATCCACCATGGGCATGGGCCCGCCACGCTGTGGTCGCTGGCCGTGGAGGAGCACTTTTATCTGTTGTGGCCGCTCATCGTGTTGTTGCTTAGCCGACGGAACTTGGCAATCACGGCCGGCGCGATATTCGTGCTGACCCCCGTCCTGCGAGCAGTCTTCGCGGCCCACGGAATGAACCCCTCGCTGATGTATCAGCTGTCGTGGTTCCGGTTCGACGGGCTCGCCGCGGGGGCGCTGCTGGCAATATGGGCGAGGTCTTCATTCTCCGGCAAGCGGGACAGCCTTCGCTTCGCTGGGATTCTGCTGCTGGCGTTGGCGCTGTTAACTGCTTTGTTCATGCCCTTTGGTTTGTTTGTGACGGACGCGCCTGCAGCGGTGAGTCTGCGCTACACTCAGGCTTACCTGTTTTTCGGTGCATTTTTTGTGCTGATCGTTGCTTTCCGGGGCACCCTATGGATCAGTCCTTTGCGCTGGCGGTTTCTGCAGCTCAGCGGTGCACTTAGTTACTGCCTCTACCTGGTCCATCACTCCGTAGGAGACGGTTACGAATACTTGCTGGCACACTCGGGAATTCCCCTTGTCTCCTACGTTGGAGCTTCCGATGCCGTGCTGGTACGTGGCGTGGTCATTCTCGGAGTTTCATTTGGCATCGCGCTCCTGTCCCGCAAGTATCTGGAGGAACGGTTTCTATCGTTGAAAGACCGGTTCACCCAAGCCGAAGCCGTGAAGCCGCGGTTGCAATCCCCTTCCCTGGTCGACGCGGTGTAGATTCGCTTCCGATGTGGGATGACGAGAGGATTCGATCGCTCAGCAAAGCACGGAATCAACGGTCGCGGAGACGGGCTGATCGAGGCTCTTGAACCATAACTCCAGCATGATGAGCCGGTAAATTTGGGCGTGGTTGCTGCGGCGACCGCGATCGTGTTCGGCCAGCATGTAGCGAACAAACTCGGCAGATACGATCCCGCGATCGAGGAAGGTTGGACTCAGCAAGCTATCGTGCACCAACTCGCGAAGCGGCCCGCGAAACCACTGGGCCAGCGGTACGCTGAAACCCATCTTTTTGCGAGTCAGCAATTGCGTCGGGAGTCGATCTCCCAGGGCGTCCAGCAGGATGCGCTTGCCCTTGCCGTTCTGCCATTTCCAACTTGCAGGAATTCGAGTGGCGAACTCAGCCAGGCG
>Ga0335070_10000272_pt1 | contig 60200 bp, 48 predicted proteins | sample Lox_Sample_13_FD_206722 | JGI IMG/M metagenome (GOLD analysis project Ga0335070, IMG submission 206722) | Soil microbial communities from Loxahatchee National Wildlife Refuge, Florida, United States - Lox_Sample_1.3 | ecosystem: Environmental > Terrestrial > Soil > Wetlands | place: USA...
AACCCCAGTACTGCGGTCAAGGTGGAAGGTCTGAACTACTTTTTCGACACGCTGCTATTCGCGGGAGAGATTCTCGCGCTGGCGAGTGCAACGCCCCAGCCTGCCTAACCCGGAGAACTTGTCATGCTGAGCGCAGCAATGAAGGGAGCGAAGCGACCTTCATTGCGGAGTCGAAGCATCCCCACCCTCGGCACACTTTATACATAAAGCGGGCCCGGCGTTAGCTCCAAGATCGAAATTGCAGTTAGCGTAGGGATGCTTCGACTGCGTGACTCGGATCGCTCCGCTCCCCTCTCCACTCCGCTCAGCATGACAATATGTTTCGGTTGGTTGCAGCTACTTAACAATTGCCGCTTCCACTCCAGCCAGCATCTTGTCCAAATCAGCGCGTGAGAAGTAGCGCCCATTCGCCACAACTGCAGCGATCTTCTGCGTATTGCGAATGTCGTCCAGCGGATTCGCATCCAGCAGCACCATGTCCGCCAGTTTCCCAACGGCAATCGTTCCCAGCCGATCTTCCATGCCGAAGAACTTCGCCGGATTCGAGGTCGCTGTCTGCAGCGCCTCCATCGGTGTGAAACCCGCGACCACAAAGCGCTGCAACTCTTCGTGCAGGCTGAAGCCGGGAAAAATGTAAACGCCCGGCGGCGTGTCCGTCCCCGCCAGAAACGGAATCCCAGCGCGGTGCATCTCGTTTACGACCTCCAGTTCCTTGGCGACAAATGCTTTTCGTGTCGCCAGATCGTCAGTGTTGAAGTCGTGCTCAATCTCCTCGGTGAATCGCTTCCAGGTCACGTCCTTCCAATAGGCCGGAGCATATTTCGTCCGTGTGTCATGGGCGAAATCGGTTTCATCAATCAGGTTGCCACCGCGTTCCCACACCAGCGTCGGACACTGCCAGGTCTGATTTTTCGCCAGCAACGCGAAGAGTGCCATAGCGCGCTTCGGATCGTACGTCGACAGAAACTTGCCCTCGCTCTTTGCGCCTTTGATGAACTCGTCTTCCAGCGGAGAAGAGCCTTCAAAGATCCCAATCAGATGCTCGAAGCTCTTCTGCCCCGCATTCGACATTTCCGAAGCGCGAACGGAATCGGGCACATGGCCGACGAATGTAATCCCCTGCTTCTTCGCTGCGTCCGCGATGGCAAATACTGCTTCGCGCGGAATCAGCGATTGCAGTTTGATGAAATCCGCCCCGCGTTTCTTCAGATCGTCCACCGCCCTGCGCCCATCGTCGGGAGTCTTGATCGCGATCGAACTCGGGAAGCGCGGCTGCGGTCCATCGAGCATTGGGCCCGACATCACGATTCGCGGACCAATCAGTGTTCCTGATGAGATTTCTTTGCGCCACTGCCGCAGCACGTCGAGTTCGCCGCCCATATCGCGCACGCCCGTAATGCCGTTCGCGATGAACAGCGGCAGGGTCACCTCTTTGCCGCGCGGGAACCAGTCGCCGAACACCATGTGAACGTGCATGTCCCACAGGCCCGGGATCAGGAACTTGCCCGATCCATCGACCTGCACGCCGTGCAACTGAGCGGCAGCGTTCTGTGACGCGTCGCCGACGGACTCGATCCTTCCATCGCGAACGATGACGGTTCGATGTTTCTGGACTGATGCATCCGCAGGATTAATGACAGTGACATCCTGAATGATCAACACATCTTTGGACGGAGCTTGCGCCCACGCGCTCAATGCGGCGAAGACGCTGAAGAAGAAAACAAGAACAACTCGCATGGCGGGAAATGGTAGCGGGGAGAACGCAAGTCGTCAAAGGTAGTGATCGCTCAAGCGGAAACAACAGAGTTGGCAACGAAAGAGCTGGATGCTGATCGCTAAGAGGTTAGGCTAAAAGCTCGGAGCTCAGAGCTAGCAGCTAATTATGCACATGCGGGCTCTGCGCCGGATTGTGCCCGCCCGTCGTCTTTTCCTTGACCACTTTCACATCGAAGTTGACCGGCAGCGTTTTCGGAGGAAAGCACTGCGCGTTGTCGCAGGCCTGGTAACGAAGCACGCCATGCATCACATATTTTCCTGGTACTACCGACTTCAGCGGATGCACCGCCACCGTGATTGCGAAATCCCCACTGTACACGTTCAGCTTCTCATCGGGCATGAAAGGAAAGCTCAGATCCTTCCCCTCGGGATATCCAATCTTTCCCAGCACAATGTCAGTCGGTACATCCATCTTCAACGCTGTGGGAATCAGGAACTCGTCTTTGGGAGTGTTCGAGTTGATATGGAATCCGGAGGCGACACGGAAGTTGAGCGTCACCATGGTTTGTGTCGTGCGGGGTGCGGTGACCGGAGGTATCGCCGCAATTGAGACCGACGGTCCCTTCTGTGCGAAAGCGGTCCCGGCCAGAAGCGCCAGACAGCCCACCAGCCAAACCTTATTCGTTCGTAAGATCATGGCCGTGCCCCAATTCCCCCCAGATCATAGTAGAGCCGTTCGCATCCACCTTCTATTGTCACTTCTGAGCCTGCTGCGTTGCGGGTGCGGTCGCAGTATCCGCAGCATTGCTACCCGGCGTTGCGTCCAGCGTGGCTTTGACGGCGTCTTCCACTTCCGCCCGTCCACGCAAGCCGATGAACTTGTCGAGAATCCGTCCGTCGCGGCTGATGAAGAAGCTTTCGGGCAGCGCCGGCACGCCGCCGTAAGCGTCGCCCACAGACTCTTTGCCAATCAGTACGGGATAATTTACGCCCATTTCTTTGGCAAACTTGGCGATGTCCTCTTTCGACGAGTCATCCATAGCCACGCCGACAATCTGGAATCCCTGCGGCCCGTACTCATTCTGCAACTCGACGAACCAGGGCATCTCGATCTTGCAGGGCCCACACCATGTCGCCCAGAAATTCAGCAGCACGGCTTTCCCGCGGAAGTCGGAAAGCTTCAAGCTTCTGCCATCGAGCGATTCCAGCGAGAAATCAGGAGCGACGCTGTTCTTGCCGGCAAAACTGGGCGTCGGACTCGATGAGCCATTCCTTCGCGCCATGTGGAAGCCAAAATACAGCATGGCCGCGGCGATCACCGCGACCACCACCAGGGCCAGCGGATTGCGCCCGCTCGCCTGATTCACTGGCGCCGGCGCGGCCACGATCGCCGGTTGCTCGGAAACGATTTCCGCTGGCCGGAACTTTGCACCGCAGATCGAGCACTCGACAACCTTTGCCGACGCCGGATCATAATCGGCAGGTTTTTCCAGCGAACCCTTGCAATTCGGACAATTCCAAAACGATGATTCCGTCACTCTTATTCCCCTACAAAGCGAACCGATTCAAAAACGACAACCAGGTCGAGATCAGCGTGAAGCGCCCCATCACCAGCAAAATTCCGAGCGCGATTAACAGGCCGCCCGACGCCACTTCGATGGCGTGCATGTGCGAGCGGAAGCGGCTGTAAAACTTCAGGAACCGCTCCATCAGCAACGACGTCAGCAGGAACGGCACCGCCAATCCCAACGAGTACACCCCTAGTAATAAGGTGCCTTTGATCAGCGTGTCCTGCTCGCTGGCCAACGTTAAAATTGCGGTCAAGATCGGTCCCAGGCAAGGCGTCCAGCCGAAGGCGAAGGCGAAGCCGATCACAAATGCACCGATCGGCGTGCTGCTGCCCTTCACGCTATGCAACCGCGCATCTGTATACAGCGCCTTGATCTTGAAGATGCCGGTCAGGTGCAAGCCAAAGATGATGATGACCACGCCCGCCACAATCGAGAGCGTGTGTTTATAGCGGGCGGCCAGTTGTCCGATCTCAGTCGAGATCGCGCCCAGTGTGATAAAGACGACCGTGAAGCCGAGAATGAATCCGACCGAATTGATCATCACGCGCCGCATCAACTGTCCCTGCGCGGACTTCAACTCCTCAACCCCGGCACCCGAGATCAGCGACACGTATCCCGGCACGAGCGGCAGCACACACGGCGATAGGAAGGAAATAAGTCCTGCAAGAAAGGCGGCAACCGGTAGTGGAAGGCTGGACATGCGCTTTTTATTGTACCTGCTGAGCGTTCGCGACCTGAACCAAGGCCTACTCAATCAGACGTTTGGCAGGGGATTTAGTTGCAAAAGGTGGAAATGGAGTCCCCGGACGCGGTAGCGTCCGCCCCTCCATGACAAATCTCTTTACTTCGTCTTCGTCGGCGCCGCTGCGGCTGGCTGTTCCGGCGCCACAATGGCCGGCTCCCGCAGCAATTTCTTGAACACGCTCGTTGGCACTGTCGCCGACAACACCGCACGGTTTTCCTCCTGCCTCACCTGCAGGCTATCGAACAGCGTCTTCACATCGGCGTCCGTTCCACCGCCACCCACCGAAATTTCCGCGCTGTGAAACATCGAGAGATAGACATTGAGCTTGTCGGTGACGCTGCGCGCGTCGTCATCGCTGCCAGTCCAGGCTTCGGCGCGCAGATGCAAGGCTCCCGTCCGCAGCGGCAGATGCAGCGGGTTATAACTCGCGGAGACCACCAGATCCGAAGGCTTGGCGAACACCGAAGCCCATGAGCCGAATCCATTCGCCGACGGCTCGACGTGCGCCACCATCCACACCGGGCTCGCCAGCTGCACGTGCTTGTAGTAGCGACGCAACAACGCGGGTCCGCCAAACGGCGAAGCCAGCCGACGCGAACGATCGACGATGCCGCGAATCACCGCCGGATCATCGTGATTGGAAGCGGCCACCGCATCCACGCTGATGATTGCGACGCGGAATGTCCGGTTCTGGATGGGAATCGTGTAAATGTCGACCGAGTTGTAGTTCTCGACCGAACGCGCCGTCTTCTTCAGGTACGCGGCCACGCGTTCGCCGTCGAACTTGCCGACGAAGACTTCGGAGAATCGCGGTTCGGGCGCCGACCCGCCCGTTCCCCCTCCGGGCCAATTCGCCGGATAGTGCACGGCAAACGCGACCGTATCCAGGTCGCGCTCGAACTCGAATCCAGTCTCCTGGATGAACTTCTCGTAGTCGGGATCGTGCGACACCTGCGGCAGCGGGTTGGCGTTGATCTTGCGGATCCATCCGAAGTTGGCGTAAAGGAAGGCGTCGGCGCTGGGGAGCAGTCGCGCAGGCTCCGGGGGAGCGTGCTTGCGGAGTTGGACCGCCATGGTGAGCGCGGCGGCAACCACCACGACCGCCAGAGCAATGGGGAGGGTGCGTCTAATTCGCATGAAATGCGGTCAGGAGTGAAATAATAGCATTATTGGCAGTTCGGGCAGTTTGAGTTGAAGGCAGGGCGGTGAGATGGGCCATCGATCACGGATCATGTACATCGAGCGCAAAGCGGGCAATCTGACTGGGCCAGCCAGAATTGGACGCGTCACATTCTCCAAGACAGGAGCGACTATCTACTACAAGGGCTTGGAGTTTAGAAGCCTCAAGGGGAGAGGATTCAAGGCGAACTACTACGAGGTTGCGACCCACGAGGAGTATTGGATTTCCGGTCCCCGGAAAGATGGTTCGGACGCCCTCTACAGCACTAATATCCAGGCCGAAATCGACGAAGACGTGCGCCACGAATATTGGACTCGAATCCGAAAGCTGCCAGACCCGGCTAAGGAATCGACTGCAATCTCGCGCGGCGGCTGTTTGGTTGCGCCATAACTTTCCACTGTGGTACTTTATATAATTGTCCCGGACATCTGGAAGGGATCCGAGGGATTAGTTCGCGCGAAGGCGCGCCTTTCCCCAGTTTGCTGGCGTAGCTCAGTCGGTAGAGCATCTGATTTGTAATCAGAGGGTCGGGGGTTCGATTCCCTTCGCCAGCTCCAGAACACGAAGCATCATTTTCCGGCAGGCGGCGGACTCGGTTTAGCAGGCGCAACAGGTTTTTCCAAAACGCACTCCCTTCGGAACTTTTCCGGCGAGTCGAAGATTCTTTCGCGGTGTCTTGTGCGCGACCTTGGTTTCCCTGTTTTGCGAAAGTGAATTGGTAATGGTGCTGCGGTGTGTATGATCGCAGCCTGCCGGACGAAGCGCAGCGGCTCGCATCGCCCGAAGATAGATTAGGTTTCCGCACAGGTGGGTGAGTGGTTAAAGCCAACAGACTGTAAATCTGTCCCTCCTAGCGAGGTACGGAGGTTCGAATCCTCCCCTGTGCACCAGGTTGAGCTGTCAGACGGGCATGAGCGAAGCAGGGGTCCGCTGGCGAAATCCTGAGCGTTCTTTGCGAAGGATCTGAGAGAAGCAGTAATGAATCGCTTAGCGGGAGCATTGATCGCCTACGTCGTGCTGGGAGTGCTGACGTGGTTGACGATCAGCGATTCGCGGATACGCGGAGGGACGCTGGCCATCCTGGCAATGTTCGCCGTGAAGAGTTGGGTGCGCCGGAAAGAAGTGTTGCATCCGGATGCCGAGAGCGACACGAAGTAAGTTTCGCTGGAAGCTGGCGGCTGAAAGCTGACAGCTGGTGTTCAAGGGCCGTTGTAGCTCAGTTGGTAGAGCACTCCCTTGGTAAGGGAGAGGTCACCAGTTCAATCCTGGTCAACGGCTCCATCGAGTTGTGAGTCGCAAGTTGCGAGAGTGCTATGACAGGTTCATGGCTCATCGTGAAGTGGTTGGTTGAGGGAGCAGGGGGCGCTTGTGTTGGCGCACTGCTGATCTCCTGGATGATCGAGGGCAACGAGTTTGTCTTCGGGAAGCACGGCCAGAGGTTATGTTTCGCCACCGGAATTGCAGTTTTTCTGTCGACCGAATTTGCCTCGAAAGTCTGCTTTGCGCTAGCGGGAGTCGTCTACGCATTGATTGCGATCGCGCTTTTGAAAGGGCTTGCGAAGAAAAGTAAGGTTTTGCTGAGGGCTGACGGCTGATAGCTGACAGCTGGGTTGAAAAGCGGGAGTAACTCAGTGGTAGAGTCACAGCCTTCCAAGCTGTTGGTCGCGGGTTCGATTCCCGTCTCCCGCTCCAGAATTTAAGGTGCGCGGGCGAGTCGCCCGCAGGCACGCGTGCTGAATGAGTATGGGTTTTGAACTGGCCGCCATCAAGGTCGAGAAAGAACAGGAATTCGCCACGCTGCGAAGCGCGGTTGGGCAGGTATTTCAGCCCGAGAAAGTGGAACAATTCCTGAAGCAGTTGGACCGCAAGGGAATCCGGATTCGTGATTTCGATGCGGTGCTGAAGCAGCGGGTGCTGGATGAGTCCGGTGTGAATGGTGAGCAGCTGTATCGAGCGCTCCCTCTCTCGGACCAGGCGCAGGTGCGCGAGTTCTACCTGTCGAAGCTAGAGAACGTAGAGCAGGCCTTGCGGCATAAGTTTAAGAAGCTCTATCAGTATTATTGATCGCAACAAATACATAGGTCCTTCGCGCAAAGAACGCGCTCAGGATGACAAGTGGTTTAACTGAGAGCTGAAGGCTGAGAGCTGACAGCTAGGAGCTGAGAGGCTGCACTTATGGCGAAAGAGAAATTTGAACGGAATAAGCCGCACTGCAACGTAGGGACGATTGGTCACATTGATCACGGCAAGACGACGTTGACGGCGGCGATCACCAAGGTTTTGTCGAAGCACAACCCGTCGATCAAGTTCCGGTCGTTCGATTCGATCGACAACGCCCCGGAAGAGAAGGCGCGCGGAATCACGATTGCCACGGCGCACGTCGAGTACGAGACGGCGAACCGTCACTACGCGCACGTCGACTGCCCGGGCCACGCCGACTACATCAAGAACATGATCACGGGCGCGGCGCAGATGGATGGCGCGATTCTGGTGGTGGCGGCGACGGACGGTCCGATGCCGCAGACGCGGGAGCACGTGCTGCTCGCCCGTCAGGTGGGTGTGCCGTACATCGTCGTGGCGCTGAACAAGTGCGATGCCGTTGACGATCCTGAGTTGCTCGACCTGGTCGAACTGGAAGTGCGCGAGTTGTTGAAGTCGTACAAGTTTCCGGGCGACGACGTGCCGGTGGTTCGGTTGTCGGCACTGGGGGCGCTGAACGGTGAAGAGAAGTGGGAAAAGCAGATTGACGCGTTGATGGAAGCGGTGGACAAGAGCGTGCCGCAGCCGGCGCGCGAACTGGACAAGCCGTTCCTGATGCCGATCGAAGATATCTTCTCGATCTCGGGCCGCGGCACCGTCGTGACGGGCCGAATCGAGCGTGGCAAGATCAAGGTCGGCGAAGAAGTGGAAATCGTCGGCTTCCGCGACACGCGCAAGACAGTGGTGACGGGCGTGGAAATGTTCAAGAAGCAGTTGGACGAAGGTATGGCGGGCGACAACGCTGGCCTGCTGCTGCGCGGTATTGGCAAGGAAGATGTGGAGCGCGGTATGGTGCTGGCCAAGACGGGATCGATCACGCCGCACACGAAGTTCAAGGCAGAGGTGTACATCCTGACGAAGGAAGAAGGCGGGCGGCATACGCCGTTCTTCAAGGGATACCGGCCGCAGTTTTATCTGCGCACGACGGACGTGACGGGGGTGGCGGAGTTGCCGGCGGGCACGGAGATGGTGATGCCGGGCGACAACGTTTCACTGGTGATTGAGCTGATTACGCCGGTGGCCATGGAAAAGGGCTTGCGCTTCGCGATTCGCGAAGGCGGCCACACCGTGGGCGCAGGAACGATCGCGGAGATTATTCAGTAAGGCGGCGCCGAGTCCTGAGTCCTGAGTCCCGAGTCGTGAGCAAGGCGAGGATATTTTCTCGATGCGAGAGTTCTTTTGGGTCGCGGCCGTCTTGCTCGTGTTAGTAGCGAATTTGCCTTGGATCTCCTTCTTTGGTTGGGTGAAGGAACAGCGTGGCAAGAAGTACAAGTCGCACGATGACGTGATCTGAGGAGCCCCGAAGGGGCGAAGAATTTAGCCTGGGGCGTAAGCCCTTGGGTGTCAGTAGCAACAAGAGAACGAGTCCCGTCAGGGACGACAGAAAATGCATAGGTCCTTCGGCGACAAAGGTGTCGCCTCAGGATGACAAAGGTTAGGAGTGGTTGAGATGCCCCGAGAAATTGTGACGTTACAGTGCGGTGATTGCAAAGAACGGAACTATTCGACGACGAAGAACCGCAAGACGACGACCGAGCGGCTGGAATTCAAGAAATTCTGCCGTCGTTGCCGCAAGCACACCGCCCATAAAGAAGTGAAGTAGATTGGGCGATTGCGTGATTGGGTGATTTTGCGATGGAAAATCGCTCAATGACTCAATGGCAAAATCACTCAATGGATACAGGGGCGTAAGCTCAACGGTTAAACTGTCGGTCTCCAAAACCGAACTTGGGGGTTCGAATCCCTCCGCCCCTGCCAGAGTTCAGGCCCCACAAGGCCGAGCAGGCGCAAGAGACAGAGCGGGAAAAGGAAGTAGGTATGGCGAGCGTGGCAGAACAAAACGCAATTGTAACCACAGTGAAGTCATGGCCGGACCGGATCAAGACGTTTTACAACGACGTGCGCACGGAAATGCGCAAGGTGACGGCGCCGTCCTTCAAAGAGGTGCAGGCGACGACCACGGTGGTCGTGATTACGGTCGCGATTTTCGCGCTCTATTTCTTTGTCATCGACAACGTGATTCAGCGCGGCGTCTCGGCGCTATTCAACTATTTCAAGCACTAGCCAGCTCGCGACCTTAACTTCGGTTAAGGAACAAGTTAACAGCAGTTAAGAAAGCCAGAAATTTCCTATGTTGGACGAACAGAAAAACGAAACGCCGAGCGTAGCTGAGGACACACAGGCTCCTTCTGTGGATGGAGCAGCAGCGGCTTCCGGCGAGGCGCCCCGCAATCCGAACATGAAGTGGTACATCATTCATTCGTATTCGGGGTTTGAGCGCAAGGTGAAGGAATCGCTCGAGTCGCGCGTGGCCGCATTCGGGCTGCAGGACAAGATTGGCAAAGTGCTGATCCCGACCGAGTCGGTCACCGAAGTTCGCGGCGGCAAGAAGTACACCTCAGAGCGCATGTTCTATCCCGGCTACGTGCTGGTGGAAATGGACATGGACGATCATGTGTGGCACGTCGTGAAGTCGACGCCACGCGTCACGGGATTCGTCGGCACCGGGCAGCAGCCGACACCGCTGTCGGACGAAGAAGTACAGCACATCGTCTACAAAGTTGCGGACAGCCGCGAGAAGCCGAAACTCAAGGTCAAGTTCGAGAAGAATGAGTCGGTGCGCATCACCGAAGGGCCGTTCGCCAGCTTTACGGGCATAGTCGACGAAGTGAACGAAGACCGCGAGACGCTGAAGGTGATGGTTACAATTTTCGGACGTTCGACGCCGGTGGAGTTGGAGTTCAACCAAGTTGAAAAAGTAGCGTAAGGCAGTTTCAAGTTTCAGGTTTCGAGTTTCAGAACAGAGGCTTCAGGGTGTCGGGCCGAAAATCCTAGACCCGGGACTGAAGCGGAAGAGAGAACATGGCAAAGAAGATTACAGGTTATGTGAAGTTGCAGATTGCGGCGGGCAAGGCCACTCCGGCCCCGCCGGTGGGTCCGGCGCTCGGTCAAGCGCAGATCAACATCATGGAGTTCTGCAAGCAGTTCAACGCCCGCACCAACCAGAAGGAAATGGAAGGGCTGATCATCCCGGTCGTGGTATCGGTGTATAACGACCGCTCGTTCACCTTCATCACCAAGACGCCTCCGGCCTCGATTCTGTTGAAGCGGGCGGCGGGCATTGCTAAGGGGTCAGGTACGCCGAACAAGGATAAAGTCGGCAAGGTCACGGCGAAGCAGGTGGAAGACATCGCGAAACAGAAGATGCCCGACCTGAACGCAGCCTCGGTTGAAACCGCGATCAAGAGCGTGCGGGGCACGGCGCGGTCGATGGGAATTGAAGTTATCGGGTAATTGAGTAATTTTGTAATTGTGTAATTGAAAACTTGAACGTCGAGTGATTTTCACATTACCCAATTACTCCATTTCCCAATTACCAAATTGTGAAAAACACCACGGATGATCGAAACAGCGTTCATCGGTGGGAGACAAGGAAAAAGTCGATGAAGAAAAAAGAAGGAAAGAATATCTCCAAGGCGCATGCCGCGGTTGAGCAGCGTCCTTATGTTCTGCAGGATGCGGTTCCACTCCTGCAGAAAGTGAAGTACGCCAAGTTCGATGAGACCGTCGAAGTTACCCTGCGTCTGGGAGTCGATCCCAAGCACGCTGACCAGATGGTGCGCGGCACCGTGGTTCTGCCGCACGGTCTGGGCAAGTCGAAGAAGGTTCTGGTCATCGCGACCGGCGACAAGATTAAGGAAGCTGAAGCAGCGGGTGCTGATTTCGTTGGCGGCGAAGAGATGGTCGAAAAGATCCAGAAAGAGAACTGGACCGACTTCGACGCCCTGATCGCCACTCCTGACGTAATGAAGTCCGTTGGGCGCCTGGGCAAAGTGCTCGGCCCGAAGGGACTGATGCCGAATCCGAAGACCGGCACGGTGACCTTCGATGTGGGCAAGGCCGTGCAAGAAGTGAAGGCCGGTAAAGTCGAGTTCCGTACCGACAAGACCGCGCTGGTGCATTGCCCGGTCGGAAAGATTTCGTTTACGCCCGACAAGCTGATTGAGAACGCGACTACGCTCATCACCAGCGTGATCAAGGCGAAGCCGTCGGTGGCGAAGGGCAAGTACATCAAGGGCTGCTATCTGAGTTCGACGATGGGACCCGGGATTGCCCTGGACGTGACTCCGATCGAGGCAGCGGCGAAGGCTTAAGCGACGCTGATGCGTCGCGGACGGGCGAGGCGCCCATCCCCACAAATTCTAGAAATTCGAGGATCGAATCATGGCGGTTACACGGCAGAAAAAGCAACAGCAGGTGGAGAAGTTGACCAAGGACCTGCAGGGCGTATCGAACATGGTCGTAGCGACCTACACCAAGATGACCGTTGCCCAGGACTACGAACTGCGCAAGGCCCTGCGCGGCGCGGGCGCGAAGTACCAGGTCGTCAAGAACACGCTGGCCGAGAAGGCCGGCAAGGGCACCAAGGTTGAGGGTGCACTGAAGGACCTGGCGGGTGTCACCTCGATTGCCTATACGACCGGCGATCCGGTGGCTATGGCGAAGGTCCTGACCAAGATTGCCAAAGACACCCCTGAGTTCACCTTCAAGGTGGGAGTCGTCGAAGGGCGCGTGATCTCGATCAAGGAGATCGAGGCCCTGGCCACCATGCCTTCGAAGGAAGAGTTGATCTCGAAGCTGTTGTTCCTGATCAATGCTCCGGCGCAGCGTCTGGCGACGGTGATGAACCAGGTCGGCCGTAATCTGGCGGTGGTGGTCGATCAGGGCGTGCAGCAGAAGAAATTCAAGGAAGCCTAAGAACGATTGAGTCATTCGGTCATTGAGAGATTGAGCGATTTTGCACTCATCGTTCAATCGGTGATGACTCTAATTGCTTCCATTTAAAGGGTTTAGTTGTTCGCTCGTTAGGGGTTGCGCGGTCCATTCCAAACGTTGTCTGGCGCGAGGAAAAGGGACCCGGTCGCACTGGAAACCTGACCTGCGGATAGCGAAAAAAGAAGAGACTAAATTACTGGAGAAACAAAATGGCGGATCTAGCACAGCTGGAAGAATCAATCGTAGGGTTGTCGCTGCTGGAAGCGGCAGAACTGGTGAAGAAGCTCGAATCGCGCTTGGGCGTGTCGGCGGCGGCGGCGGCTCCCGTGATGGTGGCGGGCGGCGGCGGCGCGGCAGCAGCAGCTCCGGCCGAGGAAAAGACCGAATTCACCGTGGTGCTCAAGGACGTGGGCGCCAACAAGATCAACGTAATTAAGGCCGTCCGCGAAGTCACCAGCCTGGGCTTGAAGGAAGCCAAGGAACTGGTCGACGGGGCGCCCAAGAACGTGAAAGAAGGCGTCTCCAAGGAAGAAGCGGAGACCATCAAGAAGAAGTTCACTGAGGCGGGCGCGACGGTTGAAGTGAAGTAACGCCGTCTGGCAGGGCGTGAGCGAAGCGGGAGCCACGCTGGCGGTATCCTGAGCGTTTTCTTGCGAAGGATCTCCAGGGGGCCTGCGAGCCACAAGTCGCACCAAGATCAGTGCAAAATCGATTTGTTGAAACGTTCCTACTTGTGAAGCCGGGGCGGCGATGTTAGCATCTATATAACGTCGCTTCCCTTAGGTTTCACCCGACGCGGGCTACAGGCTCGCGGGGGAAGTTGGGCAGCTGCTCTGCAGGCAGGCGGAGCGGAAACAGGCTCGAAGAACTGGCGCGAAAGATTTCAAATCAGAAATGGCGAAACGCCTCGGTTGGCGTCTACGGGACTCACTGTCCTCGTGGATGCCTTGTTGTCTTTTAAGGTTTTCCAGGTTGTCCCGGCTCTACTACGTAAAGTCCCGCGGCGCGATAAGCGCCATACATTCCGCGGTTTAAGCGCGGCCCTCGGCTGCGCGTGAAGATTGGGAGTTTCTTGACGATGAAAAATGCCTTCCGTAAACGCTTTGACTTTTCCAAAATTCCGGCCACCATCCAAATTCCGAACCTGATCGAGGTTCAGAAGCGTTCCTACGACCGCTTCTTGCAGATGGACAAGCTCCCCAGCGAGCGCGAAGACGGCGGATTGCAGGCAGTCTTCCAGTCCGTCTTCCCGATCACTGACTTCCGCAACGTATCACAACTTGAGTTTGTGGATTACGCCATTGGTAACTGGGAGTGCAAGTGCGGTCACCTGAAAGGGCTGCACCACCTGCGTACCACTTGTAAGAATTGCGGCTCGACGGTGATTACCGATCCGTTCCATCCCGGCGAAGTGCTTTGCGGAAAGTGCGGCACCTACAACGCGAACACACCGGACTTCTGCAACAAGTGCGGCGACCCGGTCGGATTGCAATTGAAGTATGACGTGGCTGAGTGCGAAGAGCGCGGCATGACGTACTCCGCGCCGCTCAAGGTCACGATGCGTCTGACGATTTTCGATAAGGACGCTGAGACCGGCAACCGCTCGATCCGCGACATTAAAGAGCAGGAAGTCTTCTTCGGTGATGTTCCGCTGATGACGCAGAACGGCACCTTCATTATCAACGGAACCGAGCGCGTGATCGTCAGCCAGTTACACCGTTCGCCGGGCGTGTTCTTCGAGACCGCCAACAATCGCACCTATTTCTTGGGCAAGATCATTCCCTATCGCGGTTCGTGGGTGGAATTCGAGTACGACCAGAAGAACGTGTTGTATGTCCGCATTGACCGCAAGCGCAAATTCCTGGGCACGATTTTCCTGCGCGCTCTTGGCCTGCGTTCGGGCGAAGATATTCTCAAGACGTTCTACACGACGGACCGTATCGCGGTCCGCGATAAGAAGCTGTACTGGACGCTCGATCCGACCAGCGAAAAGGCCACGAACCTTCTCGGCATGAAGCTGGCGCACAGCATCAAGAACAAGTCCGGCGACGAAATCGCACACTCCGGCCGCAAGATCAACGCGCAGGTTCTGAAGGAAATTCAGAAGGCGAAGATCACCGAAATCGAAGTCGACATCACCGACCTCGAAGGCGCGTGGACTGCGGGCGACGTGGTCGACACCACGACCGGCGAAGTCATGCTGGAAGCGAACTCCGAACTGACCGCCGACAAAGTGTCGAAGATTCTCGACTCCGGTGTGGTGGAGATGTCGTTGTTCTTCCCCGAGCGCGACGACGTGGGCACGGTCATCAGCCAGACGCTGAAGCGCGATGCAATCAAGACGCCGCAAGAGGCGTTGATCGAAATCTACCGCAAACTGCGTCCGGGCGATCCGCCGACGTTGGACACCGCTACGGCGCTGTTTCACGGCATGTTCTTCGACCCGCGCAAATATGACTTCTCGCGCGTGGGCCGCTTGAAGTTCAACATCAAGCTGTTCGAGAACCAGGATGCGACTTCGCTCGACAAGCGCACGCTGGATCCCGAAGACTTCTACGCGACGATTGCGTACCTGTTGAAGCTGCGCAAGAATCTGGGCGCGGTCGACGACATCGATCACCTCGGCAACCGCCGCGTGCGCGCGGTCGGCGAGTTGATGGAGAACCAGTTCCGCATCGGCCTGGTCCGTATGGAACGCGCGATCAAGGAAAAGATGAGCGTGTACCAGGAAATGTCGACGGCCATGCCGCACGACCTGGTAAATGCGAAGCCGGTCATGGCTGCGATCCGCGAATTCTTCGGATCGTCGCAGCTCTCGCAGTTCATGGATCAGACCAACCCACTGTCGGAAATCACTCACAAGCGGCGTCTCTCGGCCCTTGGGCCGGGTGGTCTGTCACGGGAACGCGCCGGATTCGAAGTCCGCGACGTGCACCCGACACACTACGGACGTATCTGCCCGATCGAAACGCCGGAAGGTCCGAACATCGGCCTGATTTCGTCGCTGAGCTGCTATGCGCGCATCAATGATTACGGCTTCATCGAGTCGCCCTACCGCAAGGTAAAGAGCGGCAAGATCGTGGACTACGTCACGGTGGTCAACGTGGGCGATAGCGACTTCAAGGTCGGCGATCACGTGGAAAAGCACGAGATCGAAAAGCTGAACAACGACCTGAAAGAGAAGCGCAAAAAACCGGCACAGATCGAGCCCTTCTCTTTCTATCTGTCGGCCTGGGAAGAAGATCGTCACACGATCGCACAGGCCAATGTGGAACTGGACGACAAGGGCCGCATCGCTGCGGAACTGGTCAACGCCCGCAAGACTGGCAACTTCGTGCTGGTGCATCGCGACGAAGTCGACTACGTCGACGTAAGCCCGAAGCAACTGGTCTCTGTTGCCGCATCGCTCGTGCCGTTCCTCGAGCACGACGACGCGAACCGCGCGCTGATGGGCGCGAACATGCAACGCCAGTCGGTGCCGCTGCTCCGCGCCCAGGCGCCGATCGTCGGAACGGGGATGGAAGGCGTCACGGCCCGCGACTCGGGTGCCGTGGTGCTTGCCCGCCGTAACGGCATCATCGATTCGGTCGACTCCGAGCGCATCATCGTGCGCGTGGAAGGCGAGCATCATCCCACGCAGTTGTCGCGTGAAGTTGGCAGCGATATTTATCAGCTGACGAAGTTCAAGCGCTCCAACCAGAACACTTGTATCAATCAGAAGCCGGTGGTCAAGAAGGGCCAGCGGGTTCTGAAGGGCGAGATTATCGCGGACGGTCCTTGCACCGATCACGGCGAGCTGGCGCTGGGACGTAACGTCCTGGTGGCCTTCATGCCGTGGCGCGGTTACAACTTCGAAGACGCGATCCTGGTTTCCGAAAAGATGGTGAAAGAGGATTACTACACCTCTCTCCACATCGAAGAGTACGAAATCGAAGCGCGCGACACAAAGCTCGGTCCGGAAGAAGTCACGCGCGATATTCCTAACGTCAGCGAGTCGATGCTCCGCAACCTGGACGAAGCGGGCGTGATTCGTATCGGCGCCAGCATCAAGCAGGGCGACATCCTCGTGGGAAAAGTGACGCCCAAGGGCGAAACCCAGCTCACGCCGGAAGAGAAACTGCTGCGCGCCATCTTCGGTGAAAAGGCCGGTGATGTTCGCGACGCTTCGCTCTACTGCCCGCCGGGAATCGAAGGCGTGATCGTCGACGTGAAGATCTTCTCGCGCAAGGGCCAGGAAAAGGACGAGCGCGCGAAGTCTATCGAAGCGACGCAGATCGCGAAGTTGGAAAAGAACCTTTCGGACGAAATCCGAATTCTGACCGACGAGCGATTGAAGCGCTTGGAGAATATCCTGGGCGGCAAGGAAGTGCAGGCTGACCTGCACGACGAGCGCACCAACAAGCGCCTGCTGACCAAGGGAGCGATCCTGACCCGCGACGAAATCGAGCGCATCTCGACCCGTAACCTGAAGCGCATCAAGTACGCCGACAAGGATCCGCGGGTGAACGAGCAGATCGACGAGATCGAGGAAATGACGTCTCGCCAGATCGACGTGCTGAAAAAGATCGTCAACGAGAAGAAAGACAAACTCACCAAGGGTGACGAACTGCCGCCGGGCGTGATCAAGCTGGTCAAGGTCTACATCGCGATGAAGCGCAAGCTGAGCGTTGGTGACAAGATGGCCGGCCGTCACGGAAACAAGGGCGTGATCGCACGCATTCTGCCGGAAGAGGATATGCCGTACCTCGAAGACGGAACGCCGGTCGAGATCGTGCTCAACCCGCTCGGCGTGCCTTCCCGTATGAACGTGGGACAGATTCTGGAAACCCACCTCGGATGGGCCGGCTTCGTACTGGGCGAGAAGATCACGAATCTGCTCAAGGAAAACACGCGCACAGAAGCGATTCGCCGCGAGTTGAAGGCGTTGTTCAAGGACTCGCAGCTTTTCGACATCATCGCCGACATGAGCGATGAGGAGTTGGAAGCCGTGGCGCCGACCCTGGCGAAGGGCGTGTTCATGGGATCGCCGGTATTTGACGGTTCGAAGGAAGGCGAGATCAAGGCGTTGCTCGAACACGCCGGACTGCCGACTTCGGGCAAGACGCAGTTGCGCGACGGAATGACCGGAGACAGTTTCGAACAGCCGGTCACTGTGGGTTACATCTACATGCTAAAGCTGTCGCACCTGGTGGACGACAAGATTCACGCGCGTTCCATCGGACCGTACTCGCTGATCACCCAGCAGCCGCTGGGGGGCAAGGCGCAGTTCGGCGGACAGCGTTTCGGAGAAATGGAAGTGTGGGCGCTGGAAGCATACGGTGCAGCGTTCATCCTGCAGGAGTTGCTGACGGCGAAGTCCGACGACGTTTACGGCCGCACCAAGATTTACGAGGCCATCGTCAAAGGCGAAGCCGCCATGGAGCCCGGCGTACCCGAATCGTTCAACGTGCTGATTCGCGAATTGCAGTCGCTGTGCCTCGATGTGGAGTTGATCAAGGCAGGCGAGAAGAAGCCGACCGCGAGCGTTGCGGCAGATTAGTCCCGAGTCGCGAGTACAGAGCAAGACCGGTACTCGGCTCGGGGCAGAGCCTGAACAAGTTTGAGAAAACGTTCCGCGGATGAGAAGCTCTCGCATCGCGTGGGACACGAAACTCGGTACCCGGTACTCGATACCCGGTACTGCTTGAGAGCAGGAAGCGGAGGAACACCTTGTTTCGTTCGAGCCCATTTGAAATGGCCAATGTGATCGCGGACTTCGACGCCATTCGTATCAGCCTGGCCTCGCCGGAAAAAATCCGGAGCTGGTCGCATGGTGAAGTGACGAAGCCCGAGACCATCAACTACCGCACCTTCAAGCCGGAGCGGGACGGCTTGTTCTGCGCGCGCATCTTCGGCCCGGTCACCGACTGGGAGTGCTTGTGCGGCAAGTACAAACGCATGAAGCATCGCGGCGTGATCTGCGACAAGTGCGGCGTAGAAGTTACGCTCTCGAAAGTGCGCCGCGAACGTCTCGGCCACATCGAGCTGGCATCGCCCTGCTCGCACGTATGGTTCTTCAAAGGACTGCCCAGCCGCATCGGGCACCTGCTCGATATTTCCCTGCGCGACCTTGAGTCCGTGCTCTATTTCGAAGCCTACGTCGTCGTCGAACCTGGCGACGCGCCGGTAAAAGAGCGCGAGGTCATCAAGGACGAAGCCAAGTTCCGCGAACTCGATCAGCAATACCGCCCTGCTGGCTTCAAGGCCATGATGGGCGCGGAAGCGATCAAGGAACTGTTGAAGCGCGTGGATTGCGACGGCCTCTCGACCGAACTGCGCGAGAAGATGAAGAACGAGAGCTCGCTGCAGAAGCGGCTCAAGTATGCGAAGCGGTTGAAAGTGGTTGAGGCGTTCCGCAAGAGCGGCAACAAGCCGAACTGGATGATCCTCGACGTGATCCCGGTGATTCCGCCGGAGCTGCGTCCCCTGGTTCCACTGGATGGCGGCCGCTTTGCCACGTCCGATCTGAACGACCTGTATCGCCGCGTCATCAACCGTAACAACCGGTTGAAGAAGCTGATGGACCTGCACGCTCCCGAAGTCATCGTGCGCAACGAAAAGCGCATGCTGCAGGAAGCGGTGGACGCCCTGTTCGATAACGGACGGCGTGGCCGCGTGCTGCGTGGCGCCAACAATCGTCCGCTGAAGTCGCTGTCAGATACGTTGAAAGGAAAGCAGGGACGCTTCCGCCAGAACCTGCTCGGCAAGCGCGTCGACTACTCCGGACGTTCCGTCATCGTAGTCGGTCCCGAACTCAAGCTGCACCAGTGCGGTCTGCCCAAGAAGATGGCGCTCGAACTGTTCAAGCCGTTCATCTATCACCGGCTCGAGCAGACGGGCAACGTCACAACCATCAAGCAAGCCAAGGAAATGGTCGAGCAGCAGGAGCCGATCGTTTGGGACATCCTGGAAGAGGTCATTAAGGATCACCCGGTACTGCTGAACCGCGCTCCAACCCTGCACCGCCTCGGCATTCAGGCGTTTGAGCCGGTACTGGTCGAAGGCAAGGCCATTAAGATTCACCCGCTGGTCTGCACGGCATTCAACGCCGACTTCGACGGCGACCAGATGGCGGTTCACATTCCGCTGTCTCCGGAAGCGCAGGTTGAAGCCAGCGTGCTGATGCTGGCCTCGCACAACATTCTGTCGCCAGCTTCCGGTCAGCCGATCACCGTGCCCACGCAGGACATGGTTCTCGGACTCTACTACCTGACCAAAGGGAAGCCTGGCGCGAAGGGCGAAGGACGCGCTTTCGCCAACATTGACGAAGTGCTGCTAGCTCTCGATGCCGGAGAAGTGGAAACGCTGAGTCCGATCCGCCTGCGCTACACGGGCGAATTGATCGACCTGACCACTGCCTACGACGATCAGGACATCATTCACACCGAGCCGGTACAGGTCGAACGTTCATTCCTCAACACGACGGTGGGGCGCGCGATTCTGAACGACCACTTGCCCGAAGGCATGCCGTACATCAACGGCCTGCTCAAGAAGAAGGGCATTGGCGCGCTGGTGAACTACACCTACTTGCGGTTTGGGCTCGAAACCACGGTCAAAATGCTCGACGAGGTGAAGTCGCTGGGCTTCCGCTTCGCGACCCGCGCTGGCTTGTCCATCGGCATCGATGACATGGTCATCCCCGACAGCAAGAAGACCTTGGTGAAGGACGCCGAAAAGCAGGTGGTCAACGTTCAGCAGCAATATCTGGACGGCGCCATCACCAACGGCGAGCGCTACAACAAGGTCATCGAAATCTGGTCGGCGATCACGGAAAAAGTGGCCGACGAAATGTTCGGTGAAATGCAACGACGTGACAAGGAAGGCGAACTCAATCCGATTTACGTCATGGCCGACTCGGGCGCTCGAGGATCGAAACAGCAGATCCGCCAGCTCTCCGGCATGCGCGGATTGATGGCCAAGCCGTCGGGCGAAATCATCGAGTCTCCCATCACGGCGAACTTCCGTGAAGGATTGACCGTGTTGGAGTACTTCGTCTCGACGCACGGCGCTCGTAAGGGATTGGCCGACACGGCGCTCAAGACGGCCGACTCGGGCTACCTGACTCGCCGCCTGGTTGACGTGGCGCAAGACGTCATCATCAGCGAATACGATTGCGGAACGGTCGACGGCATCTACGTGCAAGGTATCGTGGAAGCCGGCGAAATTATCGAGCCGCTGCGCGACCGTATTGTGGGCCGCGTATCGCTCGAGAAGATCAAAGACTATGACGGCAACATCATCGTCGACATCAACAATGAAATCACCGAAGAACTCGCGGGAGCGATTCAGGCGGCCGGCATTGAGCGCGTAAAGATCCGCTCGGTGCTAACCTGCGAATCGAAGCGCGGTGTCTGCGTGATGTGCTACGGCCGCAACTTGGCGTCCGGACGCCTCGTCGAGCTCGGCGAAGCCACCGGCGTTATCGCGGCACAGTCGATCGGCGAACCCGGAACGCAGCTCACGATGCGTACCTTCCACATCGGTGGTACGGCATCGCGAGTTTCCGAGCAGTCGCGCCTCGATGCTAAGAACAACGGCACCGTGCGCTTCATCGGGTTGCAGACGGTGAAGTCGAAGACTGGCGATTTGGTGGTAATGAACCGTCAAGGTTCGATCGCCGTGGTTGACGAAAAGAACCGCGAACGTGAGCGTTACTCGGTGGTGTATGGCGCCAAGCTGAAGGTCAACGAGGGCGATCCGGTCACGCTGGGCCAGGTCATGGTCGAGTGGGATCCTTACACCTTCGCCATCCTGACCGAAATCGGCGGCACTGTTCAGTTCAAAGACTTGCAGGAAGGCGTCACGCTCCACGAAGAAGTGGACGAAGTCACCGGCCTGTCGCGGCACGTGGTCGGCGATTCTCCCGACGAGAAGCGCCAGCCCGCGATCGTGATCAAGGGTGGCAAGACCAGCAAGCGCTACCTAATGCCGTCACGTTCGCACTTGATGATTGCCGATGGCGATGCGGTCAGCCCGGGTGATGTGTTGGCCAAGATCCCGCGCGAAACCACCAAGACCAAAGACATCACGGGTGGTCTGCCGCGCGTGGTCGAACTGTTCGAAGCCCGCAAGCCGCATGAAACCGCGGTCATCAGCGAAATCGATGGCACGGTCAAGTTCGGTGAGGTCTCGAAAGGTCAGCGCAAGGTCTACGTGGTGGCCGACAACGGCACCGAAAAGGAATACTCGGTTCCGCGCGGCGTTCACATCAACGTCCAGGAAGGCGAGCGCGTGAAAGCCGGCGAACCATTGATGGACGGCCCGCTCAACCCGCACGACATCCTGGCTGTACTTGGCGAAAAAGAGCTGCAGGCTTACCTGGTCAACGAAATTCAGGAAGTCTACCGCTTACAGGGTGTCAACATCTCGGACAAGCACATCGAAGTGATTGTCCGCCAGATGATGCGCTGGGTGAAGGTGGAAGACGTGGGCGATACGCGATTCCTGCTCGAGGAACAGCTCGACAAGTTCGCGTTCCGCGAAGAGAACGAGCGCGTGATCAAGGAAGGCGGCAAGCCGGCTACCGGACGTCCGCTGCTCCTCGGTATCACGAAGGCATCGCTCTCCACCGACTCGTTCATCTCGGCGGCGTCGTTCCAGGAGACCACGCGCGTGCTCACCGAAGCCAGCATCAATGGCAAGGTCGATCACCTGCGCGGCTTGAAAGAGAACGTCATCGTCGGTCGACTCATTCCGGCGGGAACCGGCATGGAGTACTATCGCAACGTCCGCCTCTCGCCAGAGATGGAAGAGGCTGCGGCGAAGGTACAGGCCGAAGTCTCGGCTGCTTATGAAGAGGCCGAGCGCGCTCTCGAAATGATGCGCCACGAGGGCGAGAACGAAGACCTGCCCGCGGAACTTCCCGCGGAGTAAGGGAATACAGCGAATACCGGGGGCCGACCAGCCCGCCCCCGGTTCGCATTTTTACATCTAAATCGAATGCACGCATCCCCCCAGCGATTGCGTATTGAGGAACCTGTTGTACTTCCCTCTTTGCGCGCAGTACCTCCGGAGCCTAAGCTAAGTGAGCGCATGTTTCGCTTACTTCGCCTGTTACGGCTGGCGTTTTGGCGTGCCTTTGTGCACGACGCTTTCGCCATTGCAAAAGCCTCGGCATACTCGTCTATCTTCACGTTCTTCCCCGTCTTATTAATTATTGGTTCTGTGCTGGCGAACTGGCGCAAAGGCGCGCCATACCTGCGCGAGATCTCCTATGCGCTGGGCAGTATCCTTCCGGCAGGCGCCAACACTGCCTTGGGATATCTGAAGGGCGCCGCCAAGCACCCGGTGGGTTACATCACAACCACCTCGATCATCACCTTGTGGACCGCATCTGGCGTGATGATTTCCTGGATGGAAGGCTTCCGCCGCTGCTACGAATTGCCCAAGACCTGGGGGCTGGTGAAGGAGCGTCTGATCGCTTTTTTGCTGGTGATCTTTGCGCTCGTCCCGATGACCTTTGCCACGATCCTTGTGGCCGTCGGCAGCAAGTTTGAGACGCGCCTTCTGCCGTATCTTGATCCGGACTTCAGCCCGTATGTTCTCGTATTGTGGGGCGGGATTCGCTGGCTGATCGCTACGCTGACCAGCATTTCGGTCATTGCACTGATTTATCACCACGCCGTGCCGCGTACACAACCCTGGCACAGCGTGATCCCAGGCTCGGTGCTGGCCACGGTTTCGTGGTTCTCCGTGACTATTGGCTTCCGCGCCTACCTGCAGCACTTCGGTGATTTCAGCACCATGTATGGATCGCTGGGCGTGGCTATGGCTCTGTTAGTCTGGATGTACCTGATCTCTCTGGTCGTGCTGGTGGGAGCCGAGTTCAACGCGTTGTTGTTCCCACGCGCATTTTTGGGGAAAGAACTGACCGCGATCACCGGCCCGAAAGCGTGACGTAATCGCAGCGCTCACCTTGAAGTGATCCGCTGAAGTTCTGGGTTAAGCTACATTTCAGATCTTTAAGCTCTTTTGGGGAAAGAGTTGACGGAAAGCTCTTATCGCAACGGCCGCCGCGCCAAAATCATTTGCACCATCGGTCCGGCCTGCAATACAGAAGCCGCCATGCGCGACCTGATGCGACTGGGCATGGACATTGCGCGGCTGAACTTTTCCCACGGCACGCACCCCGATCACGCTGCCAACATCGACCGCCTGCGCCGCGCTGCATCCCGCGAGGGGCGCACTGTTTGCATCCTGCAAGACCTGCAAGGCCCCAAGATTCGCACCGGATTGCTCGAGCACCGCAAGCCTGTGATGCTAGAGACCGGCTCGGTGGTGACGATTACGCCGGAAGAGGTGGCAGGCAATGCCACTCGCATCTCGACCACATTTCCTGATCTCGCCCGGGAACTCACTGCTGGCGCCCGCATTCTGCTCAGCGATGGTTTGATTGAATTGCGCGTGCGCAGCGTGCGCGGTCGCGACGTTCTGTGCGACGTCATTAACGGCGGAATGCTGGGCGAGCACAAGGGCATCAATCTGCCAGGGGTTGCCCTCTCGATTCCTGCGCTCACTGACAAAGACCGCAAAGATCTGGAATTCGGCTTAAAGCACGGAGTGGACGCGGTTGCCATTTCGTTCGTGCGCAAGGCGGAGGACGTCTCGATGGTGAAGCAGATTGTTGCTTCGCATGAGAAAGATGTCCCGGTCATCGCCAAGCTGGAAAAGCCACAGGCCATCGATCGTCTGGAAGACATTCTTCAGGTCTCCGACGGAGTGATGGTTGCGCGCGGCGACTTGGGCGTGGAAATGGCGCCGGAAAAAGTTCCGGTCATCCAGAAGCATGTGATCCGCCGTGCTGCTTCGTGGCGCAAGCCGGTGATCACCGCGACTCAGATGCTGGAGTCGATGATCGAAAACCCGCGCCCCACGCGGGCCGAAGCGAGCGACGTAGCCAACGCTATTTTCGACGGCACTGACGCAGTCATGCTCTCTGCCGAAACCGCCAGCGGAAAATATCCGCGCGAGTCGGTCTCCATCATGTCCCGCATCGTCGTCGAGGCGGAATGCAATCCGCCTGACTTCGAGCACACGCGCCGACGCCGTGACCATCGTGGTCTCTCGGTTGCCGAGACGATTTGCGAATCGATCGCACACGCGGCCGAAGACCTGCCCATGGGAGCGATCGCCATTTTCACCGAGACCGGTAACACGGCTCGGATGATCTCGAAGTATCGCCCGAAAGTTCCGATCTATGCGTTTACCCACTCTGCGCCGGTAGTGAATCGACTGAACATGTATTGGGGCGTGCATCCGGTCCCGTGCCAGCAGGCGCGCTCCGCCGAGCAGATGGTCACTATGGCCGAGCAGGATCTGGTCAGCCGCGGCGTGTTGAAGCCGAAAGATGTGCTGGGCGTGGTTGCCGGCACGCGCCAGGCCTCCGGTTCCACCAATCTGATGCGACTGCATGTAGTCACCGACGAAGAGGCTGACCGCATTACGCATCTGAAGCCGCCAAAGAAACGCAAAAGATAAGATTGTGGATTATCCAGGGGCAGCCGCCTTAGCCTGTCCTGAACGAAGTCGAAGGGGCTGTCCGGTCGAGCGAAAAGCTCGACAGCCAGGCGTCGAGCTGGGCACCGAAGGTTGACCAATGACGAGAAATTTGCGGCTGCTGAGCGTCGCGATTCTGGCTGCACTCGCCGCTCTCCCGATGCAACCGCTCGCCGCTCAGGCGAAGGGGAACGACGATCCCGACGCCCGGCCTCCAGTGACCCAAGCCGATCTCAGAATTGTGAAGCGCGCCCGCGAGATCCTCAACACACCTGCCAAGTGGAACAGGGCAGACAACCGCGTCTGTCCCGTTGATGCAGAGACGTTCAGCTTGTATTGCGCTTTGGAAAAGGCGACGACCGACGTGGACGGCAAATTCGAACACCGCGGTGCGGCGATGCAGGAAGCTCGTTTTGTCGTGGAAGAACTTGCTCCTGGAAAGAACTACCATCATCGCCTGATGGGTTACAACAACGATTCAGCGGCCACATTCGCCGACGTCGGTAAGTTTTTTGATCGCCTGGAGAGCCGTATCTCGGCGCGACTCCGAGCTACGAAATAGGCTCGAAATGGGCGAGTCCACGCTATAATCCCCCCGTATGCCACAGGAGATTCTTTCTCTGGCCATGTGGGAACCCCTGCCCGACATGGAAGCCGACGCTCTGCAAACGTTTCGAGAACTGTCATCCATCGTGAGCCAGAAAGATTACGGCCGTGACTTGCTCTACCGTGACCGCGAATTCCACTATATTTTCATGCGCTACTGGAAGTCGGAAGAGGCGCGGAAGACGGCGCAGGAAGATCCGGACATGCTGCGCTGCTGGGCAAAGCTCGGCAACCAGATCACGATTGTGAAGGTGTACGAGACGCTTACCGAAGTGGCCGTCTAAGCCTGGTCGTATCCGGCCGAAAGAATCTTTCGCTTCAACCATCCCAGCTGGTCCCCGTAACCTAGGTAACTTTGGTGTTGCGTCTGCCGCGTGCGAAAGTTGGAGTGGTGTCGACTCTCCTTCCCGGCGGGCTACTTGGCGACTGAGACTTCTTCGCAGGACAATATTGCGCTGCAATCGATTACGGTTCGGTTCGAGCAGGAGTCTTTCTCACGCTCGCCGCGGCGCATCGCATTCTGGCTGTTCGCCGTGTTTCAGTTTTTCTATCTGCTGACCTCATCAGGCCGCGTGCGCACGCCCGATGAGTACAACACCCTGTACACGACGGAGAGCTTGGTCTTACATGGCACCACTGCGGTGCCGCAGGCCGTCGCCCTGCACAATTTCTACGGACGGCTCGACGTGCATGGGCAGCCGCGCGCGGCCTATCCGCCGGGCCAGGCGCTGTTGTGCGCGCCTTGGTACGCGCTCGGTCAGTATGTGATCGGGAAATTGCCGGGAGTTCCGGCGGACGACCTTGATCTGGTCGTGGCATTTACATCATGTTTGAGCAGTTCGACGTTTGCGGCGCTGACGTTGATGTTCTTCTTCCTACTGCTAATCGGAGTCGGGATTCCTGTGCGAGCTGCATTGATGGCGAGTGGCATGGTGGGGTTGGCGACTCCGCTGTTTGTGTACTCGGCGTATTTATTTTCGGAGCCGCTAACTTCGTCGATCTTTGCCGGAGTAGCCTGGCTATTGTTTGTTCGTGAGAGTTCCGGCGGCTTGATTTCTGCTCGGAGGGCGGCGATTGCGGGATTGATTTTGGGCCTGGCGACGATCGTGCGCCCGACTTGCGTAGTGGCGATTGCAGTATTTGCGCTGGCAGTGCTGGTGCGCGATGGAAAATCCGGATGGCGCGCGGCGTTTGTGTTGGGCGCGGCTTCAGCGGCGGGGATCGCGGTTTTGTTCGCCCACAACACGGTCCTGTTCGGCGGACCACTGACGTTCGGCTATCCCACGACCGCGGAGGGCGCAAAGAAGTTGAATGGCTTTGAAACGCCCTTCTTTCAGGGACTGTACGGGTTCTTGTTGTCGCCCGGGAAGTCGGTATTTTTATTTGCGCCAGTGATCGTGCTCGCCTTTCTCGGATTACGCTCGCTGTGGCGGCGGGAGCGAGGGTTGGCGGCTGTGGCCGTGATGCTTCCGGCTGCGTATCTTCTTTTCTTTGCCAAGTACACGCAGTGGGAGGGTGGGTATTCCGTGGGGCCGCGGTATCTGGTGCCGGGGATTGTGTTGCTTTGCCTGGGATTGGGACCTGTATTGGCAACGGGCCGGAGGGGCGTCAAGGTTCTAGCCGCGGTTTTGTTTGCGATCGGATTTTCCGTCCAGAGTTTGTCACTGGCTACCAGTTTTATGGAAGATCAGGTTCCCCGCGGGCATTATTACGACGCGAACTGGAATTATCAGATGGCGTATTCGCTGGGCGGCCCTGTGCGGTTGTTCTTCAAATATCTGGGGAGCGGACAGCCGGCAAAGCTTGGGTTGGGATGGGACCGGTGGTTTGTGTTTCTGGCCAAGGGCGGAGTTTCGTGGGGGACGTTGGCGTTCCTGGGGTGCCTGCTGGTGGTTGGACTGACAGGGAGTTTGGTAGGGCTGGTTCGCAGCGTGCGGCGAACCCGTTAGAGTTGAGTCGGGCTGTTGAGGTCCATCCGAGATTGGCTCTCGCCCCTTCGTGACTGGCTCATTCTTCACTATGCACCCACGGCTTGCGCGGTGGGCGGCATTCTAGGATGCTTCGCAGCTTTCCGGGTGAAGAAGACGGGTCAATTCGCGCACCTCCCGGAGATAACCTAGGTAACTTTAGCCACCCTTCTTTGCGTGCTAGCCTCGATATGTACGTTTTGAATCAGTGACTTCCGTTAAGCGCGTCTTAGGGCGTTTCTCGGGAAGGTACTGCCTTCGGCACGCGTGAAGGCGTTGCCTGGTACATACCTGTGTTTCACTGCGCGCACTGCGCGCAACCCCGGGACCGGAGGGTCCAGGGCTACAAAGACCCTGATGCCGCGAATTCCGATATTTCGATTGGGGAGTGCGCCGGAGAAACCGGATACGCCGAGCCTAATGGTGTCGACGCCATTCGTGTCGCTCGAGGGCTTGTCTCTGGGCGTGGATAACCTGCGGCACGATGTGGTGCTGAGTCCGCGCGTGGTGGAGGCAGCTCGGGCGCAGCTGGCGCGGCTGGTGATCCGACACGGGGAATTGGAGGGACTGCTTGCGTCGGAATCGACGCAGGCGTCGCAGGGTCCGTCGTGGATGCGCAACCAGGCCACGAAGACGGCGAAGCCAAAGCACGATCCGGGAGACTGGAAGTCGCTGCTGACCGAATTGCAGGTCGCTTCGCTGAATCGGGCGAAAAAGGAATATAAGCTGGCTGTCGATGTGCTAGCGCGGCTCGCGGTGACGAAATTCCTGCGCTCGGAAATGAACGCGCAGTTTGCGCTGGTCGTGGAACGCTGCCGCGTGCTGATCAAGAGCTACGACAACATGCGTCACGGCAAGGCGCACGAGTATCGCGAGCGGGTGGCTTCGTTCCAGGTACGAAAAAAGATCATCCTGCGAAAAGTGGGGCAGGAACTTTTCGAGTCGCTGCGCGAGATCGAGAAGAGCACGCTGGCGCGCACGCGCCGTTCGCTGTTTGGCGAAGAGACCAGCGACGGGACGTACTTCACCTATCCGCTGTTCCTGAACCGGCTGCTGTTCTCTGAGGATGGCCGTGACGATTATTTGTGCGCTGAGCACTACGTGATGCTGGGCAATTGGGATCGCGATACGGACCGGTACGGGCGAATTCGCGAGGTGGCCTCGGCGTATTTGCGGTCTTTGTATGGCGAGGAAGTCAGCGGTGAGACGATCGATTCGTGGATGAACGTTTCTGAGAACGCCCGGCTGCTGGTGGGGACGGGAACGCCGGAAGATTCCGAGGAAGGTGCCGCGCAGCAGGAGCGGTTGGCGTCGTGGGTGCGTTTGCTCGAAGACGAGCGGATCATGGAGAACGTGATCGCCTCGTATCACGTGGTGCCGCTGTTGAGCGAATATGCGCCGAGGATCAATCCGCAGCAGTTAAAGAATGCACTGATCGACCGCACGGAATGCGATCGTGTGGAGCGGATGATTCAAGAGCACCGGAACTTGTCTCCGAATAGTCTGTACGCGGCCGTGGCGAAGGTAGCCAGCTGCCGAGGCGCGGAGCGTGCGAAAGTGGCGGCGCGTTTCCTGGGAGATTTCTTCCACTATCATCGCGACCTGCGTCGGCTCGAAGTGCTGAATGGCGCGCTGGATTCGGTGAACCTGGTGCCAAACGAGCGTTTGCAGGAACTGTCCCGGGTGAACGGCACGCTGTACGAGTTCCTGCTTCCGGAAGAACAGAAGGAAAGCGATTCCGATCGGGTGCTGCGGCACGTGGTGCTGAAGGCGGACGTGCGCGACTCGACGCGGCTGACGCGCACGATGATGGAAAAAGGAATGAATCCGGCATCGTACTTCAGCCTGAATTTTTATGATCCGGTGAACAAGTTGCTGGAGAAGTACGGCGCGCAGAAAGTGTTCCTGGAAGGTGACGCGATCATCCTGGCGATCCTGGAGCGCGAGGGCGACACGGGGTTGGCGGTGAGTCGCATGTGCGTGCTGGCGCGCGAAATTATCGAGATCGTGCGCGGGTACAATGAGCTAATGCAGCGCTCGGGAATGCCGCAACTGGAGCTGGGCTTGGGCATCACGCTGCAGGAATCGGCGCCGCTGTATCTGATGGACGGCGATCACCAGATCATGATTTCAGAAGCGCTGAACGAGAGCGACCGGTTGTCGTCGTGCAACAAGCGGGCGCGCAAGGTGATGGAACCGCAGGCTGGTCCGTTCCACGTGTACGCGTTCCAATCGGCGGAGTTGGATGAAAACGGTAACCCCGAGGATGTGATCTTGAATTTCAATCTCGGCGGGATCCGCATGAACGAAGCGGCGTACAAGCAGATGTCAAAGGAAATCACACTGGAGCCGCTGAAAGTGAAATTGCCGGCGGCGCTGGCGTCGTCGGACAAGGGCGAGTACAAGTTGTTTTCGGCCACCGTCGCTGTCGACAAAGATATCTTCCGAAAAATAGTCGTGCGCGAGAGCCGGATTCCTCGGATCGAGGCATCAGACTTCTCTGTGAAGGGCTGGACCAACCGATCCTACTACGAGGTCTGCACGGACTCGGCGATCTACGCCGCGCTGGAGAAGCGGAAGGGCGCGAGCAGTTAGCCCCTTCTGCGAAAAGCCTCTAGAACCTCGATAAGTTGTTCTATCCCTCCTGCCAACCCCGAATAGAGACGATCTTCCCACGTCTAAACAACCTCGAAACCCGTGCTTGACAAGGCTTTCAGGGAGAGCCAAAATTCTGTGCTAAGCACGGTTTGGCTCCCTTTCCCCTTCCTCCGTGCGAATCACGGCCCCCTGCCCGAGTATCTGAACTTACAGGCGGATCCGATCGGGCGTGGGTGTCTGCATCCCAATGCGGTCATCCTGCTGGAGGTTCTCATGATCAAGAGAAATGTCGCGACTCATGGACTGCGGTATCTATTGATAACGTTAACGGTCTGCGCGATCGCGAATGCAGCGACGCCAAAGGTGATTACCGTTGCGGGAGGATATCTCGGCGACGGCAGGTCGGCGACGTCAGCCAGCCTTGCCAATCCTGTCGGTGTGGCCCGCGACACCAAGGGCAACATCTACATCGGCGACAGTTATAACTGCCGTATTCGCAAGGTGAGTAAGTCCGGCATGATCACTACCTTTGCAGGAACAGGAGTGTGTGGGTTCAGCGGAGAAGGTGGACCGGCCACCGCGGCCATGATTTCGAATCCGGTTGGGATCACTGTCCACAACGGATATGTGCTGTTTGCCGATCAGGGAAACAATCGGATCCGCGAGATCACCCCGGCGGGGATTATCGCGTCGATCGCGGGCAACGGAACGCAAGGTTACTCAGGCGATGGAGGAGCGGCGTCCAATGCTAGCCTGTTCGCCCCGAGTGCAGTCACGGTAGATGCCACGACCGGAAGGATCTTCATCGCAGATTCCGCAAATTATGTGATCCGCATGGTGGACACCTCGGGCATTATTCATACGGTTGCAGGAAATCATACCGCTGGATTTAGTGGTGACGGTGGGCAAGCCACGTCGGCGGAGATCGCATACACATACGATGTGCGCACCGACGCTCACGGCAACCTCTACATCGCCGACTTCGGCAACTCGCGTGTGCGCAAAGTGAATTCATCCGGAGTCATCACGACTTACGCGGGAAACGGAATGGCGGGGAACGCCGGGAGCGGCGGGCCGGCGACCTCAGCGAGCATCGGGAGCGTGCAGGGCATTTTTCTGTCTGGGACCTCGCTGTATATCAGTACAGGGTCCAACATCTGGGCGGTTACCCAGACGACGCAGACCATCAACATTGTTGCCGGCAGCGCGACTGGCGCACGGGGCTTCGACGGAGATGGAAATTCAGCGCTCTCCGCGTTGTTTGCGGGAACGTGGGAAATGGCGTCTGACGGTGCCGGAGGGCTGCTCGTGGCCGATGAATTGAATGCCAGGATCCGGCGGATCAATTCCGCCCAGACGGTTACGACAATCGCGGGCGGGTATGTCGGCGACGGAGGCAAGGCGACCGCCGCAAGCCTGAACGGCAACACACACATGGTTTTCGATGGGTTTGGGAATCTATATATCGCTGACACGCAGAATAATCGGGTGCGCAAGGTCGCACCTGGCGGGACGATTACGACCTTCGCGGGCACAGGCTTCACTGGCTATACCGGAGACGGAGGGCCGGCTACGTCAGCGACCCTGAATGCCCCGCGCGCCGTTGCTGTCGACCTCCAGGGGAACGTTTACATTGCGGACGCGGGAAATATCGCGATCCGCAAAGTGGACAGCAACGGAACGATCAGTACGTTCCTGACGACGTTCATAGATTCGAATGGGTTGCCAACGTCAGCCGGCTGTACAGCATTAATCCTTGGGCCAAATGGCAATCTGTATGCGACGGATGGAGTATTCGCCGTCTGGAAAATCACACCTTCGGGTGCGACGACGATTATTGCCGGAGTGCTTTATCAACTGGGTTACAACGGCGACGGAATTCCGGCGACACAAGCCTGGCTACTGGCGCCGAATGGGCTTGCATTCGATCCCGACGGCAATCTCTATATATCGGATTGGCTCAACAACCGCATCCGCAAGGTCGATAGCACCGGAACAATCACAACCGTTGCCGGGACTGGACAATCAGGTTTCGGCGGCGACGGCGGCCCAGCCACATCAGCCACGCTGAGTCTTCCTTATGACCTGGCATTCGACTCGGCGGGCAATCTCTACATCGCCGACTGGATCAACTTCAGGGTGCGCGTGGTCAATCCGTCCGGCATCATCAATACGTATGCGGGAACCGGCGAGTTTGGCTACAACGGGAATAATCTGCCGGCGACGCAGACGAACGTGTTTCCCAGCGGACTTGTATTTTCAGGGACGGACGCGCTCTATGTTTCCGATCAGGGCTCGAATCGGGTGCGACGGATTCACTGATACTCTTTTGGCAATTCTGCTCTGCGAAAGTCTGTAGTAGCGGCTGTTGTCTTTGCACGCTTTCGCATGCGGGGCGGACGAATGCGTCCGCCCCTACATTTTCCAGGTCAGAACGGTGAGCCCGGCTTTGCCGGCCGGAACGGGATTTGGAACGTCGCCTCTACGTCCACAGGTTTTCCGTCTTTTGTGGCGGGGTCGAACTTCCACTTCGAGACGGCCTCTTTTGCGAACTGATCCAAGCGGTCGTCTACTCCTCGCAATACTCTGACGTTCCCTACACTTCCATCCGTGTGAATCACTGCGTAGAGAATCACCGTGCCCGAGACGTTTTCTCGCATAAGTTGCATGGGGTAGGCCGGGTCGACTTTGCGCGTAACCATCGGCTGGGAAAGATCGGCGGTGGGCTCGTCGATCGAATGGGGATCGAAGTCGCCGCGGAGTTCGGCGAAACGGATGAGCCAACTGCCTCCCACAGAATTGAGGTTGGGCATGTTGAGGCTCATCGAGTAGAACCGGCGGCTGCCGAAGATGGAGCGCTCCGCCTCCGAGAGTTTGGCGGGATTACCAGGCTGCAGCGGCTTCGGCGCGCTGGAGACGCGCGGTGGGTTGATGCTGGCGGTTGCAGGTGTCGCGGTCTTCACCGGACCGGGATCGCCTGCGACGGGAGATGTTTTGGCGTCCGTTTTCCCCACATAGAGGCCCGAAGGAAGATCTCCGGCAGTCTTTCCAGTGGTTCCCAATCCACCATTCTTGTCGCTTCCACCATGGGTCGCGCCGGTTCCGCTGGTAGTACCCGCCGCTTCTCCCGGAGAGCCCGAGGCTCCAGTGTGCCCGGAGGGAGAGGCGGCGAAGGATCCGCGGCGGTTGCCGGCAGGAGGATCGGGAGGTGCGCCGATGGCGGGATGAAGGTTCAGGGCGATGACGCGGCCGGGAGATCCGGACGATGCGCCTCCAGCGCTAGATCCGGCGAGGCTCGGCGGCGGCGCGACGACTTGTGGGGCCACCGCAGCGAGCGACGAGGATCGGCCTCCGGGAATGGCGCGCTCTGCGCTGACTGAGAGTTGTGGAGCGGGATTGATGACGTTCGCTTCGCCGATATTGAGATCCCCTAGTTTGCGGGTAGAGGAGACGACGGCGGGCGGCGGCGCAATGACCGAAGGTTCCGGGGCATCGAATTGCGGGGCGGTGCGGGACGAGCGGACGTCCGTGGGCGGGGCGACGACCTGGCTCTGTAGAGTCATGGAACGTCGTTGCGCCGTGACCTCTTGCGGCGGGGCTGCAATCGAATTATCGAGCTTGGGAGCAATGCGCGAAATCTGGGCAGCGGGTGTTAGCGGAGCGGCAGGAATGTCCAGTTGCGGTTTCGGTTTATCGGACCAGGCGACGATATTGGGCATCGCGACGTGCTGCTTCAGCTTGACATTGGGCGGCGTGACGATGGCCTGTTCGCGGTTATCGGCTTCGCGCGGGACGGAGATGATCGGCTGGCGCGCCAGTTCGGGGTCGGCTTGGCGTGGTTCTGCGGATCTTTCCCGCGTGTCGAGCGGAGGCAAATATTCGGACGGCTGGTAGTAGATGACCTGGGAGCGGTCGAAGGCCGGTTGGGCGACGACTTGCGGCTGCAAAGTAGCAATGATGCGGGAGACGACGATCAGGGCGGCAAAGGCGATGGCATGACAGGCCGCCGATTGCAAGAATCCGGACCAGGGGAATTCTCGCTGGACGAAGACGTCGTGCCAGAAGGCGGCCGGAGCCGAGCGGAGTTCGAGCGGGGGTAGGCGACGAGGGAAAACGAGGTCGCGGAGGTTGGTCAGGAATGTCCGGGACCAGGACGGGAGCTCGACCAGCAGGCGCGGAACGGGCGCGGGGTGCGGGATTTCGAGTTCAGGCCGGGCCAAAGACATCTATCTATAGTAGATGCGCGGGCCGCTGTTGGGATAGCTGGGAGGGCATGGGCGTGGGGCTCTGGGCCCGTAATGGGAACGAGTTCGATGATTGACCGCTATGAGTGAATAGTCCCCCCTTCTGCCAAAACGGGTAGAAAGGGGTTCCTGATGCGATGGTAGCGACAGGCGCTTTCGGCGGGCCTCCATTTATAATCTTCAGTCTGGATCATCTGGACTTATTCCTGCAGCTAAGGACTCTTCTTGCTCGACTTTTTAGGCGATTTACGACGGACTCAGATGTGCGGGACGCTGCGCGCGTCCGATGCCGGCAAAAAAGCGGTGCTGATGGGCTGGGTGAATAAGCGCCGTGACCACGGCAGCCTGCTCTTTATCGATCTGCGTGATCGCACCGGCGTGGCGCAGGTCGTGGTCAATGCCGAGCGCAACAAGACGATTCATGAAAAAGCCGAAACGCTGCGCAATGAATACGTCGTGGCCGCGATCGGGACGCTGAAGTTGCGCGACGCCAACACGGTGAATCCCAACATGCCGACCGGCGAAGTGGAACTGGTCGCCGACGACATCCGGATTCTGAACGAGTCCAAGTTGCCGCCCTTCCTGCCATCCGACACGGCGCTCACAAATGAAGAAACCCGCCTGAAATATCGCTATATCGATCTGCGGCGCGATGCGATGCAGTTCAACATCGAGACGCGGCACAAGGTGGCGAAGGCGATTCGCAATTATCTGTCGGACCAAGGTTTTTTTGAGATCGAGACGCCTTTCATGACGCGCTCGACGCCCGAGGGCGCGCGCGACTATCTGGTGCCGAGCCGGGTGCAGCCGGGGACGTTCTACGCGCTGCCGCAGTCTCCGCAGTTGTTCAAGCAGATCCTGATGATCTCGGGCTTCGACCGATATTTCCAGATTGTGCGCTGCTTCCGCGACGAGGACTTGCGCGCCGACCGGCAGCCGGAGTTCACGCAGATCGATCTGGAGATGACTTATCCGCAGGCCGAGCAGGTGTGGGAGGTTGTCGAAGGATTTCTGCAGGCCGCGTTTGGCGCGGCGGGCGAGAAGATCGCGACGGGATTTCCGCGCATGGATTACGACGAAGCCATCCGGCTCTATGGGATTGACAAGCCGGATTTGCGCCTGCCTGCGTTTACCGACGTCCGCGATTGCTTCTCGGAGCAGAACCTGCAGGAACTGGCGATCAATGCGAATTTGCCGGTGATCGCGATCCGCACGCCGAAGGTCGGGGAGTTGTCCCGCAAAGAACGCGACGACATCAAGCCCATGTTCCACGCCAAGGGCGGAGCGCGGGTGTATGAAGATTTCAAGCGCATTGCCAACAAGTATCCAGAGGCCGCAGCAGCGATTTCTAAAAAGTGTGAAGCGCAGAATGGCGATCTGATCGTGCTGGTCGCAGGGTCGGCCCAGGCCGGGCCGCAGACGGCGATGCCCGCGCATCGAAAGGTGACCCCAGCGGAGTTGGCGATTTACGCATCGGCGGGATTGTTGCGGCTGGCGCTGGCGGCGAAGTACGCCGACCGGCATGGCATCTTCAAGAAGACGGGGGATCCGGCCAAGGATTACCGCTTCCTCTGGGTCACGAATTTTCCCATGTTCGAGTGGGACGAGGGCGAGAAGCAGTGGATGGCCGCGCATCATCCGTTTACCTCACCGCACGAACAGGATATGGGCTTGCTCGAGCAGGGAGTGGAGTCGGTGAACGATCCGCAATCGACGCTGAGTGCCGTGCGGGCTCTGGCCTATGACGTGGTGCTGAATGGCACGGAGTTGGGCTCGGGATCGATTCGTATTCACCGGCAGGATATCCAGCGGAAAATTTTCCGCGCGCTGGGCATGTCTGAGGAAGAGGCGAAGAGCCGGTTTGGATTCTTCCTGGAGGCTTTGGAGTATGGGACGCCTCCGCATGGCGGCATCGCTCTAGGGCTGGACCGGATTGTGATGATCCTGGCCGGAGCGGAGAGTTTGCGGGAGGTGATTCCGTTCCCCAAGACGGCGCGGGCGGTGGATTTGATGTGCGACGCTCCGACACCTGTGAGCGAGCGGCAGTTGAAGGAGTTGGGGATTAGCGTGAAGAAGTAGGCGGCTGGGCTGTGGCTCCCAGGGGCGAAGGCCCGCGTCTTTGTTGAGTTGTTACGGCCCGACTTAAGTCGGGCCCTTCCCTTTTTGCTACACGGACCGATGAAAGTCTCAGGCTCTGAACTCCGCATCATTCCCATTGCGTTCGCAGATGAGGCGCGTCCGGGCCATTCGATTGCGGAGAAACTCGTTCAAGCTCTGGGGTCGCGGCGAGTGCGGCTTGTTGCTGGCGACATTCTCGTCATCAAGCACAAGGTAGTTTCGAAGGCGGAGGGGCGGATTGTGGATCTGGCTTCGATTGCGCCCTCGGAGGATTCTCGTGCCTGGGCTGCCCAATACAATCTGGATGCTCGCGTGGTCGAACTCGCGATTCGCGAGAGCCGGGCCGTCGTTCGGCGGAAGAATGGTGTACTGATTACGGAGACTTCGCACGGATTCTTGTGCGCGAATAGCGGAATTGATGTGTCGAATGTTTCGGGTGGGGAGCAGGCGCTGCTGCTGCCGGAGGATTCGGATAAATCTGCAGCCCTGATTCGGCGGAAGATCAAGAAGCTTACGGGTGTCAGCGTCCCGGTCATTATTACGGATAGTTTTGGGCGTCCGTGGCGGGAGGGCTTGACCGAGTTTGCTATTGGAGTCGCGGGGATGAAGCCGCTGCGCGATGATCGCGGGTGCCGCGACTCGCATGGATACAAGTTGAAGGCCAGCGTGGAGGCTGTCGCGGATGAGTTGGCATGCGCGGCCGGATTGGTCTGCGGAAAGTTGAATCGGGCTCCAGCTTGTGTGGTGCGCGGTTTTCGGTACGAAAGTGCGGCGGGGAGCGTGCGGGAGTTGTTGCGGGCGCCGGAGCGGGACTTGTTTCGGTAGGGGTTACAGGCTCACGCGATGACACAGGCGGAGCTTGGGATAGTACGAGCGTTTGTCAACGCTCGCTCGGCGAACACATGCGTCCGCCCCTACACGAGCAAAACTTCGGTAAACTGGAGGCGCGTTGCCGGCAACTTAACTTCTGGCGACGGTGAGCACCTCCCGTCTTCACGGAGAGAAATATGTACGACTCGGCTCTCTTTTCGCAGTTCGACGGCTTTCCTTCCCTGGATTGGTCTGATGTTGCTGCGCGCGTGAGTTCCTCCGTGCGCGGACCGCTCGAAAAAGTTCTTGAGACGCAGGATGGTGGGGCGCTCTCGCTTGAGGAATGCTGCGCGCTGGCGAATTGTGAGGGCGAGGATCTGCTTGGGCTGCTGGTGGCGGCGAATACGTTGCGGTCAGAGCTTGTCGGGAACATCGTGACCTATGTGGTGAACCGCAACATGAACTTCACCAACATTTGTTTTGTGGGATGCAAGTTCTGCGCGTTCAGTCGCGGGCCGCGCGAGGCGGACACATATTTCCACACGCCGGAACAGATGGCCGAGAAGGCGATCGAGGCGTGGCAGATTGGTGCGACCGAGGTTTGCATTCAAGGTGGCTTGCCGCGGAACCTGCCGAAGTTTTATTACCGCGACGTGCTTCTGACCATCAAGAAGGCCGTGCCGCGCATGCACATTCACGCCTTCTCTCCGATGGAGATTGTGTACGGCGTGGAACTGACCGGGATGCCGCTGGCGGATTATCTAGCGATGTTGCGCGATGCCGGACTCGACACGCTGCCGGGAACAGCTGCGGAAATTCTCGACGACGAGATCCGGCATATTCTCTCGGCGAACAAGCTCTCGACGGCGCAGTGGATTGAAGTGATCCGCACAGCGCACAAGTGCGGGATTCGATCGACTTCGACGCTGATGTACGGGCATGCGGAGACACCGGCGCACTGGGTGCGGCAGATGCGATTGCTGCGCGAGATTCAGAGCGAAACCGGCGGGTTCACGGAATTTGTGCCGCTCGGATTCGTGCATCAAAACACGATTCTGTTTGCGCAAGGACTGTCGCGCACCGGGCCAACACTGCCCGAACATTTAAAAGTGCATGCGCTGGCCCGGGTGCTGCTGGCGGGATCGATCAACAATATCCAGGTATCGTGGGTGAAGTTGAACCGCGAGCTTTCGCAACTGTGTCTGCATGCCGGTGCGAACGACTACGGCGGCACGTTGATGGAAGAAAATATTTCGCGCGAGGCCGGAGCGACAGCGGGCCAGTATACGAGTCCTGAAGACTTTCAGGCGCTGATTCTCGAAGCCGGTCGGATTCCGGCAGAGCGCAACACAACCTATTCGCGCGTCAAGATCAAAGCGCCGCTCGATGCATACACGGCGGAAGAGTCGCTTGAGGCTGAGTTCGCATGAGCGCGGATACACCCGAGCGTCCAATTGCGGTCATTGGCGGAACTGGCCCCGCGGGAATGGGTTTGGCGCTGCGCTGGGCGCGGGCCGGGGAGACCATCATTATTGGTTCGCGCGACGCGGCGAGGGCGCAAAAAGTGGCGGGGGCAATCGCCCAGAAAGTTGGCCCCGATGCGCGTGTTTCCGGCATGGAAAATTCCGCGGCGTGCGCAGCTGCCGATATCCTCATGCTCACCGTCCCGTTTGAAGGACAGGCAGCTCTGCTGAAGGTGCTCAAGTCTTCGATCACTCCCGGCAGCATTTTGATTGATGCCACCGTGCCTCTCGCAGCAGCGGTGGGAGGACGTCCCTCCCGGCCGCTCGGCGTGTGGCAGGGATCGGCTGCGCAACAGGCGGCAGAGTTAGTGCCGGACGAAGTCAGCGTCGTGGCCGCGTTTCACAACGTGTCGGCAGAATTGCTGAATGGAGATGATCCGCTGGACTGCGATGTGATCGTGTGCAGTGATGACAAAGACGCGGCCCAGTTGACGCGAGAGTTGGCGGCGAAGATTGCCGGAGTGCGCGCCATTGATGGCGGCAAGTTGGAGAATGCACGCATCGTCGAGCAGATTACGGCGCTGCTCATCGGGATGAACATCCGCCACAAAGGGCATGCCGGAATTCGAATTACGGGATTGCCCCCAGCGGCCTACCGGTAATCCTCCCGCCTCAACCGTTCTGCTCTTCGGCCCTGCACCCGGTCGAAAGTCCATCAGAACCTGGTGCGAGCATTCCCAAAGTTGCGAGTGAGGAGCTGGAACGTGGGAGCTTGTCGATGGACGAATGTCCATAGCTTTCCAGTGATGCGGCTTCCACGGACGAGGCGTCCGGGGCTCCATGATTTGGGTTTTGGGCAGCCGTTCTCTTACCTTCGGTGTCGCTCTCGTGGTAACTTCAATTTCCCTGTTTTGCCATGATTCGATCGTTCAAAGGCGTGCGGCCGGTGATCCCGGAGTCGTGTTATGTGGATGAATCGGCGCAGATCATTGGCGATGTGCTGCTGGGCGAGCATGCCTCGGTCTGGATGAATGCCGTGGTCCGCGGGGATGTGCACGAGATCCGCATTGGGGCGTACTCGAACATCCAGGACAACGGCGTGCTGCACGGCATGAAACAGCAGTGGGGTGTTTATGTCGGCGAGTACGTCACGGTGGGACATTCGGTGACGTTGCATGGCTGTGTGATCGAAGATCGGTGCCTGATCGGCATGGGAACAATCATTCTGAATGGCGCACGGATTGGCGCTGGATCGATCATCGCGGCGGGCACGCTGATTCCCGAGAAGACCGTGGTTGAGCCCGGATCGTTGTGGATGGGCTCTCCGGGGAAATTCCGTCGGATGCTCGGGCCCGGCGAAGACGAGATGATCATGCGGTATGCGCGAAATTATTTGGGATACAAGGACGAGTATTTAAAGGAGAGTCGTTAGTCTTTGGTCGTTAGCAAGTCCTCTTCGCAGCAGGTTGCGAACGGCCAACGACCAACGGCTAGCGACAGAGGACAGATGATCAAAGCGGTACGGGGAACTCGGGATCTTTTGCCGCCGGAGACGGCGCTTTGGAATTTTGTGGAGGCGGCGGTGCGCGACGTGTTTCGCGCCTACAACTTCCAGGAAATTCGCACGCCGATTTTCGAGGAGACGGCGTTGTTCGCGCGCGGGGTTGGGGAAGAGACCGACATCGTGGCGAAAGAGATGTACACGTGGGAAGATCGGGCGCGCGCGGCGAGCGAGAAGGGACAGTCGTTGACGCTGCGTCCGGAGAATACGGCGGGCGTGGTGCGGGCGTACATCGAGCACAAGCTTTGGGATCGCGGGCTGAACAAGCTCTACTACATCGGGCCGCAGTTTCGCAGGGAGCGTCCCCAGAAAGGGCGCTACCGGCAGTTCTATCAGATTGGGGCCGAGGTAATCGGTCCGGCTACGGCAGGTAGCGAGTCTCCGGCGCGCGATGCGGAAGTGCTCGAGATGCTCGCGACTCTGCTCGATCGATTGGGCATTGTCAATTGGAATCTGGAATTGAATTCGGTGGGTGCCCCTGCGGATCGTGTTCAATTCAACGAGGCGCTGCGTAAGGCGTTAGAACCTGTGGTTGGACAGATGTGTGACGACTGCCAGCGGCGGGCAGTGACGAATCCGCTGCGCGTCTTCGACTGTAAAGTGCTGGCAGATCAGCCCATCATCGATACTCTGCCGCGCATCACGCACTTTCTAGGCGAGGATTCACGCCAGCACTTTGCGGCGGTGCAGGAAATCCTGACAAAAGTTGGCGTGCCATTCACGTTGAACGACCGCTTGGTGCGCGGGCTCGACTACTACACGCGGACTGCTTTTGAATTTACGCATGGCGCTCTGGGCGCGCAGAACGCAATTCTGGGCGGCGGACGCTATGACGGATTGTCAGAGGCACTCGGCGGCCCCGCGGCTCCGGGAATTGGCTTTGCCATCGGCGAAGACCGACTGGTGATGTCGCTACAAGAGAAGGCGCCGGCGGATAGCGTGCTGCGCAAGCCGGATGCTTACATTGCGCCACTCGGTGCCGGGATGAATGGCGAAGCGGCGCGGCTGGCGCGGGAATTGCGGCGGCAGGAATTGGTCATCGATTTAGGCGATGAGACTTTCCGGCTGAAGAAATCATTTGAGGCGGCGACTAAGGCTGGGGCGAAATACATCGTTATCGTCGGTGAGAACGAAGTGAAGTCCGGCTCGTTTGCAGTGAAGAATCTGTCGACGGGCGAGCAGGTGTCGGTTACGCGAGGCGAGTTGGCGGGACGGATTCGCCGGTGATGGCTCTTGGCGGAGTAACTGGAGACGCCCCAGACCACTCGTGGAGAGCGCATGTCGGGAAGACAAGGATGACACTAACAAAGGGGGGTAGATGAAGAATGTATCTCTGATTCTTTTCATGGTTGCGATCTGCAGCATTAGTTTTGCACGGCAGGCAAATGCTCCATCGAAGACACCAACTGCGTTTGAGCAGACACTCATGTCGGCGGAGAAGAGATTCATCGACGCTGCGAAGAAGGGTGACCTGGACTTTTTCAAGCGCACGATGACCGACGATTTCTCGTTTGTGGGATTCGACGGGCAACTGTACGAGCGGCAAGACGTGATCGATCAAATGTCGGGCGGTGGCTTCGATGTCCTCGCTTACGACATGAAGGTGGTGCCGATCAGCGACTCGGCAGCGATCGTCACTTACGATGTCGTGCTGCGCGTTCCGGCCGCCGAGGATCAGGGGCCTCCGCCGAGATACCAGCACTTCAGCACGACTTGGGTGAAGCAGGGCGATGTCTGGAAGATGAAGTTTCAGCAGATGACGACCTCGCACTGGGGAGACTGGTAGACGATTTCTCTTTCCCCGCGCCAGTGCTTCACTTCACCTGTTTCCGCATGAGGGTGTGACGACCGAAGATGGAAGATGGTCATCAAGGTCGCGGGTTGAATCAAAACGCCGCTGCCGGGTTTTTGTTTCGCGGGCAATTGCGACAATCGGATTGACGGTGTTTGGCGCCCCGGCCTACTATCGGCTTGCTCGAAGCGATTCGAAAATAATCTTACAGATCAAGGCACACTTGGCGACAAGCATCCGGAGGCGGCATATGAAAAGAGCGACGATCATTGCGGCGGCATGGTGGATCTTGGCGGCGCTAGCGGCAGCACAGGAGATGCCAAAGCCTGGGCCGGAAGTGAAGAAGCTCGACGCGATGGTCGGGTCGTGGACGCTGGAAGGAGACATGAAGCCCAGCGCCATGGGCCCCGGCGGCAAGGTCACCGAGACAGAGAAGTGCGATTGGATGGACGGCGGCTTCTTTCTCGTCTGCAAGGTTGAGTTTAAGAGCAACACCATGGGAGACGGAAGCGGATTGTCGGTCCTAGGATATTCGACTGAAGATAAGACCTATACCTACCGCGAATTCAATAGTTGGGGCGAGTTTACCGATGCCAAAGGATCGCTCGACGGCACCACGTGGACGTGGAGCAGCGATGAGAAGATGGGCAGCATGCTGATGAAAGGTCGCTTCATGATGAAGTTCACATCGGCGACCGCCTATGATTTCAGCTTTGAAATGTCGCAGGATGGGACCAAGTGGACGCTGGCCATGGACGGCAAGGCGGCAAAAGCGAAGTAGCCGTCGCGTGACAATTGTCATCACCCACGGTTGACGAAGCGCACTGGCGGGCTGGGCTGCGGGGGTCTAGGATGGCCGCGAGGTCGTCGAAAGGAGCATTCACGTGCATCTCAAGTTCGCTGTCATCACGCTCACCCTTCTCTTCGCAGCAAACGTCTGGGCGCAAATGTCGCCCCCAAAGCCGGGCCCGGAAGTAAAAAAACTGGACTATTTCGTAGGAAGCTGGACCACCGAGGGAACGATCGCTCCCGGCCCCTGGGGACAAGGCGGGAAATTTAGCGCGACCGACACGATGGAGTGGATGCCGGGAAACTTCTTCCTCGAGGGTCACTCCGATTTCAAGATGCCTCCAGAACTCGGCGGCGATGGCAAGGCCGTTTCGTTCATGGGGTATGACACCGATCAGAATACCTACACCTACAACGAATTCAACAGCCAGGGACGGCGCGAAAATTCGAAGGGATCTCTGTCAGGCGATACCTGGACTTGGACAAGTTCGCAGAACTACGGCGGACAGGAGATCCAACAGAAGATGACGATCAAGGTCGTTTCGCCCACCAGCCATACCATGAAGTTCGAAGTGTCGGTCGACGGTACAAACTGGATGCCGTTCATGGATGCGAAAGTTACGAAGAAGTAGAGAAGCAGGGTTCAGCGATCACGGTTAGTGGTTGTCGAAGAGCTCCGGTGTTGCGTCGGGGCTCTTAATTCTTATGGGGCCTGTTAAGGGCGCGGGATCCTTCGACTCCGCAATCCGCGTTGGACTGGCTGCCCACGGAAGACCAAGCCTTTTCGGCAATAAGCGTAGTACGATTGAGCCAAGCGCCATGACCATGAAAATCCTTCGACTTCTTGTTCCGTTAGCTCTGCTCTCGATTTCGATCGCCTGGGCCCAGACTTCTCAGGAGCCGACTCCGCCTTCCGCCCCGAATGTCGGGCACGGTTACTCCGGCATGTACACCTTCCTCAAAGACGGTGAGTTTGTGCAGGTGACAGTCGAGGATGAGGGCCACGTTACGGGATTCGTTTCGCGATATGGGGATGGAGAGAGCGATAAGGGCGCATTCCTGAATCAGTTTTTTAAAACCGGCAAGCTCGATGGCAACAAACTGAATTTCACCACCGAAGTGGTGCACGGCGTGGCGTTTGATTTCAAAGGTACGGTAGAGCGCGGCGAAGGGAAGAATCCCGGGGACGAGGCCTACTACGTGCTGCGCGGGATCCTGACCGAGAATACCGGCGATGTGAATAAGAATGTCACTGCACGGACTCGTGATGTGCTTTTCAAGCTTTTCCCGCAGGAAGGCACGCCTGCAGCACAATCCCGAAAATAGATTTGGATTTCCAACAAGAAGATTGCACCACAGAGAGCGCTGAGTTACACGGCGAAAACCTACTGTCCGGCGCGGGCAGGAGAAAGGCTTAGGCGGCCGGGGGCTTTCTTGCGGGAACCTTCCTGGGTGTACACCAGATCGGCGCTGCCATCGGAGTTGGTAGCGGCTTCTGCCAGAGCAGCAGCAAGCGCGCGATAGGAGCGGCTGATTTCGGGGCCATCCTGCAGAACGATCGGTGTGCCGTGATCGATCGCCGGCGACACCGATTGGAACGCGTTTGGCACCTTCCAGAGAACTTTGCAGTTCGTGACCTGCTCGATGTCCTCATCGGTAAATCCCGGAATTTTCTTGTATCGATTCAAAACCATGCGCAGGCGGTCGCGTCCCGTGCCCTCTTCCAGGAAGGCGTGAATGCGACCAGCGCTCCAGAGCGAAACGACATCGGTTTGGGCGACGACAAGCACCGCGTTCGAGAGGTCCGAGAGAAGGCGCGTGGTGGGATCAAGGCGGCTGGAGCCGTCAACGATCACGAAGCGGTAGTGGTTGACCAGTAGATCGAAGAGGCGAGCGAGTTCGCCGGGTGTGGGTTCGGTCGGGTACGGCTGTTGCGGGCCAGAAAGCAGGTGCAGCCCCTCTTTGGTCGGGGTCATCAGGCCATCAAGCAGGGAAACGTCCATGCGGTGCAGGTTCTGCAGGGCGTCAAGCACGCCGAACTGCGGTCGCAAATTCAGGTGCAGAGAGGCATGGCCGATGGGCGCGAAATCCACCAGAACGACGTCGCCGTGCGATTGTTGCAGGGCGACGGCCGTGTTCACCGCAGCCGTGGTGCATCCAGCGCCGCCTTTGGCGCTTAAGAACGTGAAAACTTTGGCTTTGCCGGCGGATCCCGGAGCCCGGGTGCGGCTGGAACTGTAGCGGGTAAGGGCTTCGGTCAGAGGATCGGCCCCGGCGGCATTATCGAGATATTCACCCGCGCCGGCACGCATGCTGGCCACGATGTTGGCCGGATGAGTCATCTCGCCGTTAGCAAAGATGGCGATCTGCAAGGTGGTGGCGCGGATCAGTTCAATGGCGCGGATCGCGCGTTGGGCATCACTTGCAGGAATGTGGACGATAACGACTTCGGCGCGTGAGTCCTGTAGCTGGCGAAGGATGGAATCGGTCGGTCCGGCAGGAAATCCAATGTGGGTGAACACCGCCCGTCCCAGGCGCGTTGCTTCCAATCGACTCTGCAGCGCAGATAAGTGTTCCCGGTCCTCGGTCAGGAGGGCGACGGCGATCCCATGCATAGCGCGGTGCTCGCTGAATTCTCTCGGTGTCTGCATGTTAAAAAGAGAACTTCCGTCCGCCAAGTGACCTAGGTAATGGACCACAGTCTTGCGGCGTTGTGCGGAGAGCACACAACGCAACTGCATGAAAGACGGTTGGGGGGATGCACGGCCCTAGGAAACTCCGAGGCTTTCGCCTCTGTTACGCAAGATTGTATGACAAGTCAGCGGGATTGAAAAGTGGTGCTCGGTAACTCGTCTTCGGCTTGGGGATGCAGAGCGGACGCCCGGCTCACGGCCGGGGCAGAATCAGCCGATTCCGCAAGATATTCGTAGCCTTCGAAGCGGACGGCCACGCCGATTTTGCCGTTTTGCGAGTCTTCCGGGAGCCTCGTGACGCGGAGAATCCGCCCACGGGCGCGTACTCGCATGCTCTCGCCCAATGTGATCTCGGACGGCATCTTCAGGGTCAGTTCGATCTCGGTGCCTTCTGTCAAAGCGGCTTCCGTAAGAAAGAAAACTCCTCGGGAACTGACGTCCTGGGTGAAGCCGACGCCTTCGATGGATGTCGCCGGGTGACGCAAGGATAACGGAATCAGGTACGGGAACCGCTGTCCAGCGCGACGTTCGATGAAAACCGAAGGTGAGGTCATAATTCGTCCCTGGCGCAGGGGGCCGCAGAAGGTACGGGTAACTCTAGCTGAGGTTGACGGGAAAGAGAAGTTGCAAAGTTAGTAAACGGATGGCGAAATCAGAAATCTGGCCACCGCTCTAGGGCCGCGCTCAATTGGCCAGCTGAGGACGGCTGTCTCTTGTGCCTTCCGGGGTCAGATAAACTGATCCCTGAGATGACGCCTCGTCATCCATATAAGCCTGTGGCGGATTCGAACACTTCCACTCTGGAGAGCACGCCCTCGAATGGCGACATTGCGACCCGGCAGCCGCGCTGGCAGGCGGCCGTACGCGCCCTACGGCATCGGAATTTCCAGCTTTTCTTCAGCGGACAATTAATTTCGCTCATCGGCACGTGGATGCAGACTGTAGCCCAGTCGTGGCTCGTCTATCGCATGACCGGGTCGGGGCTGCTGCTGGGGTCAGTCGGATTTGCCAGCCAGATTCCTGTGTTCCTGTTTGCGCCGCTCGGCGGCATCGTGGCCGACCGGACCAACCGCAAGCATGTGGTGATTGCGACGCAAACCGTGTCGATGATCCTGGCCTTCATTCTCGCGGCCTTGACCCTGACTCACTCTGTGCAGGTGTGGCACATCTTTGTCCTGGCAGCGTTGCTGGGCGTCGTGAATGCCTTCGATATTCCAGGCCGGCAGTCATTTCTGGTCGACATGGTGGGCAAGGACGATTTAATGAACGCCATCGCGTTGAACTCGTCCATGTTTAACGGCGCGCGAGTCATTGGTCCGGCGGTGGCGGGCGTTCTGGTGGCGCGACTGGGCGAAGGTTGGTGCTTCTTCGCCAACGGCGTTAGCTACATCGCCGTGATCGCTGGTTTGGCGATGATGAATGTGCATGCCCCGGCCCGGGTTTCTGCCAACACATCGCCCTGGGAGCATATTCGCGAGGGGTTTCAATTCGTGGAGCGAACGGCACCGATTCGGGCGCTTCTTATGCTGCTCGGCGTAGTCAGCATGACGGGCATGCCATACGTCGTGTTGATGCCGATTTTTGCCGACAAGATTCTGCACTCGGGCGGGCAGGAGTTCGCGACTCTGATCGGATCTCATGATCTGGGCGCGGTGCGGTTAGGGATCTTGATGGGCGCGGCAGGCGTGGGCGCCCTGCTCGGCGCACTGACTTTGGCGGTCCGGACGGGCGTAAAAGGTCTCGGCCGATGGGTGACGGTTTGCTGCGCCGGGTTTGGCGTCAGCCTGATCTTGTTTGCCTTGTCGAAATCATTCTGGCTGTCGGTCTTCTTATTGTTACCGGTGGGATATTTCATCATGCTGCAGATGGCTTCGTCGAACACGCTGATCCAGGTGATGGTGCCCGACGAACTCCGCGGACGCGTCATGGCGGTCTATTCGATGATGTTCATGGGCATGGCTCCGGTGGGATCGGTGTTGGGTGGAGCGCTCTCCGATCGGCTGGGCGCGCCCTTGACGATCGCTTTGGGCGGGCTGGCAGCCATTGCTGGTGCGATTTGGTTCGGGATGCAACTGCCGAAGATTCGCGGAGAAGCACGCAGGCTGATGGTGGCGCAGGCGATGGCTGGGGGCCAGCCAGCCGAGCAAATGACAACACCCGTGGCGGAGGAGCCAGCAAATTAGACTTTGCGCTTGGAGGAATCCGGGCGCGAGCGGGCGCTATGATCGTTCCCGATCTGGGATTCTTCCCAAAATTGTTTCCCTGTGATCACAGATTCCTATTTTCCATTCATGCTATATGTGAGGCTGGTTTCCTGAAGTAGCTCCGCACTTCCGCCTCGCGTCCGGTTAACGCGCGTCGGGCCGTCCCCTCCGAGGACGATATCGAATCACGGATGGGTGTATGTCTGCGACGCGTGCTCATGTTTTTCTCTCCCTCATTCTTTTTGTGATCATGATGCCGGCCCCCTACCGGCTGCTGGCCCAGGACTCCGCGACCGGCGCGGTGCGCGGTACTGTGCTCGATTCGGCCGGGGGAATTATTCCGAAAGCGTCAGTCGCGCTCGTCAATACCGCGACGAACCGTCTTTATTCGGCGACCAGCGACGAGTTGGGACGCTTCGCGATCGACCTGCTCCCGCCGGGTGATTACTCGGCCCGAGTCGAGGCGCAGGGCATGTCGCCCGAGATCACCCCGCAATTGCATGTCGACGTTGGAGGCACTGCCGAGTTGAAGTTTCAGTTGAAAGTAGCGGGGCCACAGGAGTCGATCACGGTGTCGAGCGGGCCTGCTCTGGTGGAACCGAAGCCTGCATCGGTGTCGACTTTGCTCGACGAGCGCGCGATCAATGACATGCCGTTGGATGGAAGGAGATTCTCGGATCTGGCACTGTTCTCGCCGGGAGTGACGCAGGATCCACGTAGCCTGACTTCGGCTACGAATGGCGACCTCTCGTTCGGGGGCATTCGCGGATTCCAGAACAGCTTCCTGGTGGATGGACTGGACTTCAACAATGCGTTTTTTTCGCAGGCGCGCGGGCGATATCGTGCGCCGTACCAGTTTTCAACGGAAGTGGTGCAGGAGTACCGCGTGTCGTCGAACGCAACCGGCGCCGAGCAGGGGCGCGCCGGCGGCGCGGTCGTGAACGTCGTCACGAAGTCGGGATCGAACCATACCCATGGGACGGTGTTTTACTACATGCGCGATAGCGAGTTTGGCGCGTCTGTCCCATTCCTGGCGTTCAAGCCGCACAACCGCCAGCAGCAGTTCGGCGGGACGATTGGCGGGCCGATCAAGCGTAATAAAGTCTTCTATTTTGCAGGATTCGATCAGCACATTTTTCACGTGCCCAATGTTGTTGAATTTCTGGATGGGAGTTCGCAGGTTGTGCCCCAACCCGGCAACGGCCCATATTCGCCCGGCGATTATGAGGCTACGGACGAGGCGCTTGTGTTTGCAGCGGCGCAGCAGTTGACATCCCTGGCGGGGGAATATCCTGCGGGTCAGATTGGGAATACGGCGTACGGAAAGCTGGATGTGAACCTGTCTGCGAAGCATCAGTTGACGATGCGGGTAAATACCACGCGGTACTGGGGATCGAACAATGTATTTCTCGATCCGGCGAGTCCGGTGACCTTTGACGCGATCAGCAACAACGGCGAGGAACGAGTTGCCACCGAGTCGGCCAACCTGACTTTGACGTCGAGCCTGACGCCTTCCTGGATCAGCCATTTCCGAGCGCAGTTTTCGCGCGACTTGCAGCAGTCATTTACCAACACATCGGATGTGCTGGTGAAGATTCCCACCATCCTCGACGGCATGGGGCGGTCGAACATGCTGCCGCGGCAGATCCGGGAGCATCGGTTGCACATCGCGGAAACATTGAGTCTGGAAGGTAAACGGAATTCGTGGAAGTTCGGCGGCGATGGGTTGCTCACGTGGATCTACGATTACTTCCCCAGCCAACAGAGTGGCGAGTTTCTGTTTTATCCCATGAAGGTGGACCCGTACACGTTTCAGCCGATGGAGGCCGGCATGCTCCTAACGCCGCTGCGCGCGTATGCGCATGAAGTCCCGCACTATTATCTGCAGGATTTTGGCAGCGCCGCCTCGCATCCGGATACGAATGAGTATGCGGCGTTCGCCCAGGACACGGTGCGCCTTACCAGCCGGCTGGCGGTCAATCTCGGTGTGCGATGGGATCTGCAGACCTTTACCAGAGCGGGACTGCTCTCGAATCCGCTGTTTCCACCATCGGGGAAGGTGCCGTTCCAGCCCTACAATTTTGCACCGCGTGCCGGGATTGCGTATTCGATCGGCGACAAGCGCCCTCTCGTGATGCGCGCAGGATACGGAATCTTCTATGTGCGTATCCCCCAAATCTACAACTCGGTGATCGTTACTGAAAACGGAACTACCAATTCCGAAGTGTTCCTCAATAACACCGACTACTACGACGCGCAGGTATTTCCGACCTATCCGAATCCGCTGGTAAATTGTCCGTTATATGCGGCCAATTGCTCTTTGCCGCCGGGCTTTAGCGAGGGAGTGACGCACCCGGTGTCGGCCTTTGCTCCAAATTTTGTGACGCCGCGCGTGCAGCAGGCAAACGTGACGCTGGAAAAGGAAGTTGCCGATCGGACGGTTGTGTCGCTTTCTTTGTTAAACGTGCACGGAGAACATCTGATCCGAGCACTCGATGTGAATCTGCCCCAGCCGGTAGCGCTCGACTATCCCATCTTCGATTCGACTGGATCCATCTTCCAGGGTGGCACTTACAGGGTAGATTCGTTTGCGACATGGGAGTTCACGCAATCGCTGACCTGCCCGTGGCCACCCTGCATCAATCCGCTGGGGCGGCCGATTGCCGCGCTGGGATCGATTAATGAGTTTCAGAGCGCCGCATCGAGCTATTACAGTGGAGCTACGCTGGCAGTGAATCGGCGTGTGGCGCAGGGAACCTACCTGCGGCTCTCTTACACGTACGCTCATGCCATTGACGATGGGCAAGACGCCTTGGTCGCCGGGCAGCCAGCGACGGTGCAGAATTCGTATGCCCCCTATGCCGAGCGAGGTGCCAGCGTAACCGATCAGCGGCATCGGCTGGTGGTGGCGGTCTCGGCGTCGCCGCATCCCTTTCATCGCGAGCATCCCTTGCTGGGGAAGTTCTTCAACGATTGGAAGGCCTCAAGCGTGATGAATTACGGGTCGGGTCGGCCAGTCAACGCGACGGTATCCGGCGATCCCAACCAGGACGGCAACGGCCTGAATGACCGGCTTCCCGGGTATAGCCGCAACGCCTTCACTGGTCCGGATTACGCCACGATCGATCTCCGGCTAACGAAACAATTGCGGGTTGGGGAAAGATACAAGTTGAATTTCGTGGCCGAGTCCTTCAACCTGTTCAACCGCGACAACCAGCGCGTGGCGATTACTTCGAATGGACTGGTGGCCTCGGCGAGCACGTTCAATCAAACTTATGTGACTGCCGGGCTTGCGCCATATCCCGGGTACTATTCGTTACCGAACAATTTCATGAAGCCGAATGCGGCCTATGCGCCGCGGCAGGTGCAACTGGCACTGAAGTTTGTCTATTAGGCGGTGCAGAAGAAGAAGCGGGCTGCGTTCCGTGTCGTCCACGTATAATGCAGCCAGATTTCACCTACTTTGGCCGCATGCATCCACGCAGAGTCACAATCTGCCCGATACTATTCGCGTCTTGTTGCCTCCTTTCGTCTGCGCGTCTGGTGCTGCAGGCGCCTCGGCCGCGGGACGTGAAAGCGTCCGCCGAAAAAATTCCCCGACAATCGGACCTGCGATTTGCGGAACTAAGGAAGAATCTCCCGGCGCGTGGCGTTGTGGGCTACTGGGGCGATTCTGCGCTGACTCCGCCCGCGGTCGGCGCTTACTACCTGACACAATATGCACTGGCTCCGCTGGTGGTCGAGCGGTCGTTGAAGCATCCGTTGGTCGTCGGCAATTTCCCGGATTCTGCTGCGCCACCGGTTCCCGCGAATCTGCGACTAGTCAAAGACTTCGGGGACGGCGTCTTTCTATTTGCGGCCGAGGACGCGCGCTAAATGCTCGTAATCGTGGCTGCACTCCTCTGCCTCGGCAGCGGATTCTTGACGGTTCGCCTGGGTTGGCGCGCCGTCTCCCCCTCTCTGGCTTCCATTCTTTTGCAGCTTTCGCTGGCCGTCGGCTTCGGGCTCGGAATCTTTTCCATTGTCTTCCTCGCGGTTGGAGTTTCCGTCCTCAAGCTATCGCTTGCGGACTTATTGGTCTTCTTTTGCTTGCTAGCGTTTTACGTCGTATTCCGCCGCTCCGTTCCTCCTGAGTCGAAGCAAGACGCTCTGCCCGTGACGGATTCCTGGTGCTTGCGGCTGCTCACTGCGGTATTCGCGATTGCGAGTGCCTGCGCGATCTATGCCGCAATCATGCGCGCGTTGGCCCATCCTCATGGCGATGGGTGGGACGCATTTGCTATTTGGAATCTCCATGCGAGGTTCCTGTTTCTCGCCGGGCCAAATTGGCGTGAGGGATTCAGCCCGCTGATTCCGTGGTCGCATCCGGATTACCCGCTGCTGATTCCCGCAGTGATCGCACATTTCTGGACTCTCCTGGGCCACGAATCCCAGGTAGTTCCTGCTGCAGTCGGTTTGCTGTTTACCTTCAGCACGGCAGGAGTTCTCACTTCGTCGCTCCATATTCTGCGAGGCAGAGCCGCCGCTTTATTGGGAGGCCTGGCTCTGCTGTGCACCCCAGCATTCATTGAGATTGGCACGTGGCAATACGCGGATATTCCTCTCAGCTTCTTCTTCCTCGGGGCAGCTTCGCTGCTATGCCTGCACGAAAAAGGGCAGGGCCATCGGCAGAACAATTCGGGATTGCTGGTTCTGGCTGGGCTGAGTGCCGCCTTCGCCACATGGACGAAAAACGAGGGCTTGCTCTTTTTCTGCTCTCTCATTGCCGCGCGCGTCATCGTTTTGTTCCGCGACAAGAGGAAATCGCACGAGTCCCCGGGCCATCGTGAATCACGCCAAGACCGGTTCCTGCCCTTCCTCCTCGGGGCAATCCCGGTGTTGCTCGTTGTTCTCTATTTCAAGAGAACGGTTGCGCCGCCGAACGAGCTCTTCACCGACGCCAACCATACCCTGCACAAGCTGCTCTCCGGTGCCCGCTACTGGGCGGTGATTCAGTGGTTTGTGAAGCAGTTCTTCCGCTTTGGGCATTGGTTATGGATTCCAATCACCTTGGTTATGGTGGGGTATTACTTCGCTATTGGCAGTGAGAACCGCAGCTTACCGTCGCGGCAGGGGCGCATTCTCCGCCTGACACTCCTCTTCACCTTGGCGGGATACTTCGTGATCTATCTCAACACGCCCTATGAGATCTACTGGCACTTACGATTCTCATTGAATCGACTATTCCTGCAACTCTGGCCCACCGCAATCTTCTTGTTCTCCCTCGCGGTCTCGCCGCATGGAAAGCGGCATACCGCAAGCCAGCTCGGCGCGGAATAGCATAGAGAAATATGTCCTACACGATACTTTCAATGCGAATTTTGGGCCCAAAACGTCCCGAAATGATGCGAAATTGCCCGAAAGTAGTTGTAAAAGTCCACAAAGTTGAACCGCCCCTCTTGACTTGGGGTCAATTCCCTGTAATAACTATTCGGTCCATCCGGACGAGTCTGGGGGTGTGTTCGTTTGGCAGAGGTTAGGCTTCAAGAGGGAGAGTCCCTCGAGAACGCTCTGCGCCGTTTCAAGCGGAAGGTACAGCAGGAAGACGTTATTAAGGAAGTGAAGCGTCACTCGTTCTACCTGAAGCCCGGCGAGAAGAAGCGTGTGAAGGCCGCGCTGGCTCGCAAGAGAGCACGCAAGAAGACGCGCAAGGAACAAGACTAAGAGCAGCAAAGAGCCGCTCCTTCCCGGGGCGGCTCTGCTCGATCTGCCCCCATCAGGTCGAGTGGCAGTCGGGGACATTTGATATTCAACCTCCGGCATTAAAGTTCGATAGGCAGTGACCATGCTTCTTCCAGAAGCGTGATGGGCCGAGTCCAGGGGCAGTACGAGGGGGGAAGCAGTAGAACCTGTATTTTCTCCGACCACCGGCAGTTCTTTCCCCGCGGGTGGGCGCGCGGAAACGGGCTGAAGGGAGCCATCCTCAAATGGAATTTCAGGACAAGGTGCTGAAGTGTATGGACTGTGGAAATGACTTCATTTTCACGGCAGGGGAACAGCTTTTCTTTCACGACAAGCAGTTCAAGAACGAACCAAAGCGCTGTAAAGCCTGCAAGACGAAGCGGGTCGCCGTATTGGGTTCGCCTGCGGTCCCGGGACAGAACTACCGCTTCACCAAGGTAGAAACGCAGGCCACATGTTCGGGTTGCGGAAAGCAGACGACAGTGCCTTTCCGGCCTACTCAGGGGCGTCCTGTGTTTTGCCGCGAATGCTTCCAGTCGCGGCGTACGGCCGCTACCGCCTAATCGTTGTGCCGTGGCATGCCTGGCAAGAGTGAGGCGGGAGTGTGCGGTACCATAGGAATGTGCCCGGGTACTACGTAGAAAATTTCGGATGTCGCGCCACCCAGGCCGATGGCGCCGCCCTCGAACGCCAATTCGAAGAGCGAGGTATGGTGCGCGCGGCCGGACCAGCCGACGCTTCCGTGGTCGTGTTGAATACCTGCACCGTAACCGCTGCGGCGGATCAGGACGCGCGGGCGGCGATCCGGCGGGTTCAGCGCCAGAATCCCGGCGCGAGCATCGTCGTGACCGGATGCTACGCACAGCGAGCTCCCCAAGAGATTGCCGCGCTACCCGGCGTCACCATTGTCATTGGCAATTCTCACAAGCATCAGCTGGCCGAAATTGCGCTTGAATCCGGACCTGTTCCGCCGGGGTCATTTGTTCCACTGGATGTTCTGACCCGCAGGTCGGAATGCGAGGCGGCCGGCCAACAGCCAACGACCGACGACCATCGACCGATTTTTGTCTCCGACATTTTTGCCCACACCGAGCTACTGGCTGCCCCGGTGTTCGACGCGGCCAACGAGCGCACCCGGCCGAATCTTAAGATCCAGGATGGCTGCGACAACCGCTGCTCGTTCTGCGTGATCCCGTTTGTGCGCGGACAGAGCCGGTCGCTCGCGATGGAACGAATCCTCGGCGAAGTGGATTCTCTGGTGCGATCCGGCTATCGCGAAGTGGTGATCAGTGGAATCAATCTGGGGCGGTGGGGACGGGATTTGGGCGCCGGTCCGCGCTTTGAGGATCTGGTTCGCGCGATCCTCTCTGAGACCACACTGGAAAAGCTCCGCATTTCATCCGTCGAGCCGATGGACTGGACTGACGAGCTTATCTCTCTGGTGGCATCATCGCCACGAATCGCAAAGCACGCGCACGTCCCCATGCAGTCGGGCAGCGATGCTGTATTGCGGCGCATGCATCGGAAATACCGTCCCTGGCACTACCGCGAGAAGATCGAAAAGATTCGCGCCGCGATGCCCGATGCCGCGATTGGTGCGGACGTTATGGTTGGATTTCCTGGCGAGACGGACTCGGAGTTTGAAGAGACCCGGCGCTTGATTGAGGAACTGCCGTTTACCTACTTGCACGTCTTTACCTATTCGGCGCGGCCGGGAACGCCGGCAGCTCAGATGCGAGATCAAGTTCCGGTGCGGGTGGCGCGCGATCGGAATCGCATCTTGCGGGATATCGCTGCACAAAAAAGACTGTCATTCATGCGTGGATTCGTCGGCAGGAGTGTGCTGGCTATCACATTGAACGTCACGGGCCATGACGGCGACGGTGAATTCACCGAAGCGCTGACAGACAACTACCTGAAGATGCGCCTGCGCGGACATCACGAAGCGAACACGTGGATGCGCCTCCCTGTCGCAGGAGTCGTAGATGGTGTGCTGGTCAGCGGTGAAGTTTCCGAGTCCGGCTACAACTGCGAAGTGGCGGCTCCGGCCATGCCCGCGGCAGCTGCGCTGTAATTCTCTTCAACTGCGCCCGGACAATTTCGGGCACGTAATCCTCACCCGAGCAGCGAGCGGGCCAGCTGTTGCGCACGCGTGTTGCCCGGAAGAGAAATGAGTTGTTCCAGATCTTCCGGGTTATCGACATCTACCGCGAGGCTGGGCAGTTTCAGCACCACACATGGTTTCCCCGTGGCCTGGGCCGCAGCGCGGTGTGGTATGAAGCTGTCGTTGCCGAAGCGCAGGGGGAAGAGATTTGCCGGGCGTCGAAAAGCGGCGTTCGTGCCCCGTCCGTCACCGGCGGGAGCCAGAACGCTTCCCTCCTTCGGAGCATGCTTCAAAATTTCTTCAAGTTCCGATGCTTGGATCAGCGGGATATCGCCGGGGATCACCAGCGTAAATTCTTCGCCACGCTCAACGCAAAATTGCGTCGCCATTTCAATGGCGCCAGTCTCACCGGGATTGTCGGGATCGGAAATCACTTCGAATTTGTATTCCTGCGCGAGCTCAGTGGCGTAGGGATCGCTGGTGACGATTCCCACGCGCGGTCGATTCTTCCATTGATGCAAAGTTGTAAGGACATCGTGAAGCATCGCCTGCGCCAGCCTCGTCCGCGCCGCCTGATCGAGGATCGCGGCCAACCGCTGCTTTGCCGTCGCCGTATTTTTGATGGGAACCAGGATCACGATTCGTGGTCCAAGCGTCGGAAGGTATTGGGCTGCTCGGGCTCGGCGGAAACCGGTTGAGCCGCAACAACTGACAGGACTTCCCGCGCCAGGTTGGCTTTGTCTTCCGCACTGCGCATGATGGTTTGCATGCACTCGACGCGCAGTCCGCTGGAGTGCATCGCTTCTGCCGCACGGGCGTCGCGCGTGTCGCAAACCAGAACGTCGAGAAAATCTTCGTAAGCCTTGGCTACACCGGCGATTGAGCATTGCAATCCTTGCGCCTGCATCAGAATTCCTGCCGGGCCCGCGACCGGGGCGTTGCCCACGATTGGGCTGACGGCAGCGATCTTCCCCTTCGCGCGAGTGAGAGCATCACGGATGCCGGGGACAGCAAGGATCGGGCCGATGCTGGTAACGGGATTGCTCGGTGCAATCAGCACGGCATCGGCGGAAACGATGGCGTCAATGACACCTGGAGCCGGTTCCGCCTCGGTCGCTCCAGCAAAGCGGACGGAATTCACCGGGTCCTGATACCAGCGCTGCACGAAATATTCTTCGAAACTCAACTCACCGATCGGCGTATCGACGCGAGTTTCCACGCGCGAATTACTCATTGGTAATACGCGCGCTTTGACTCCCAGCTTGTCGCAGATGATTTTCGTCGCTTCTAACAGCGTTTTGCCTTCCGCCAGCAGACGGGACCGCAGGATGTGCATGGCGAGATCGCGGTCGCCCGTATGAAACCACGTTGGCTCTCCCAGTTGTCCCATGGCTTGCAGGCAAAGAAAGGTATCGCCTTTGACGCCCCATCCCCGCTCGCGGCTCAGCATGCCGGAGAGCACATAAGTGATGGAGTCGATGTCGGGCGAGACGTAAAGCCCCCACCACAGTAGATCGTCGCCGGTGTTAACGACGATGGTGAGGTCTTCTGCGGGCATCACCTGGCGCAGGCCGTCGACAAATTTCGCACCGCCCGTACCTCCGCTGAGCACGCAGATCATGCGGCCCTCATTTCTTTGGCAAGGCCATGATCATTGCTGGCACTGCGTAGTTTTTCCGACAGTAGTCCGGGCTTCGACATCACGGTTTCGACGAATTCCGGATACACCGGCAAGCGCTGCCGCAGCTCGAATCCTTTTTCCTCTGTGCGCTGGCGAAGCTGTTCGAGGTGCGGCCATGGCTTCTCGGGATTGATGAAGTCGGGCGTCAGTGGCGAAACTCCGCCCCAATCGTTGATGCCGGCGTCGGCCAGGTCGTCATAGAGTGCGGAAAGGTTCGGTGGCGCTTGGATGTTCACGTTCGGAAGCATCAAGCGAGCGACTGCGACGGCGCGCAGCATTTCTCCATGACTTGGCTCGGGCCAGTGCGCCATCGGAATCGTTGGCTTCGCCCGGAAATTCTGCACGATAACTTCCTGAATGTGCCCGTAACGCTCGTGCAGTTCGCGAATCGCAAGCAGCGTGTCGACCCGATCGTCGAGCGACTCGCCAATGCCGATGAGCAGGCCGCTTGTGAATGGCACTCCCTGCTTGCCGGCGTCTTCGATGGTACGCAGCCGCTTCGCGGGCAACTTGTCAGGCGCATTGTCGTGGGCCGCGCCCCTCGCCAGCAGCGACTCGTTTGTGGTCTCCAGCATCAGGCCCATGCTCGGCGAGACAGCGGCCAGGCGCGCGATCCATTCAGCACTGAGCAGGCCGGGATTCGGGTGCGGTAGCAAAGTTGTCTCGCGCAGCACAAGCTCGCACATGGCTTCCAGATAGTGCAGCGTGGACTTGTATCCGAGATGGCGCAGCGTGTCGCGCATTTCCGGAAACAGAAGTTCGGGCTTGTCGCCTAAGCTGAATAGGGCTTCAGTGCAGCCTAGCTTTTCGCCTTCCCGCGCCACAGCAAGCGCTTCGTCCGGGGTCATAGTGTGCGCGCCGGCTTTTCCGGGATCGCGACGGAAGGTGCAATACCCGCAATAGTCCCGGCAGAGATTGGTGAGGGGCAAGAAAACCTTGCGCGAATAAGTAATAACCTTCGGTTTGAATCGTTCTTTGGCGGCGCGGGCTGCGGCCAGCAGCGCCGGGAGCTCTTCGTCAGAACAGCGAATCAGTTGTTGCGCCTGATGACGCGAGATCGGCTCGGAAACGCGTATATCCGCCAGAACAGAAGTGCAAGTCGCACTCTCGTCGGCGGCAACGGAGGTTAGGGTCTTTCCGCACACGGCTGCATCGAATCATACAACGGCGCGGCGTGGTAATGTAGGCGGTTGCGAGGAGCGTGTGGGACCAGGTCTTGGACTCGGTGCACACTGACTAGCGATGAGCCTGAATCCTGCTGAATTTCGCAAGGCAATGGGAGCGTTCGCCACCGGCGTCACCATCATCACTCTGGACCTCGAAGGCGAGGTTCACGGCATGACGGCGAACGCGTTTGCGTCGGTGTCGATCGATCCCTTGCTGGTTCTCGTATGCGTGGAACATTCGACGCGTACCCACGCGCACATGCACGCCAAGAAGCGGTTCGGGATTAACGTGCTGTGCGAGGATCAGCGGGCAATTTCGGATTTCTATGCCAATCCCAACCGTCACGAGCGTGACGCGGGCGAGGCCGGAGCTCAGTTTGACCGCACCGCGCACGGCACACCCATGCTGCACGGAGCCCTGGCTTACCTGGAATGCCGCCTGCACTCTGCGGAGCAAGCGGGCGATCATACGATTTTCATCGCAGAAGTCGAGGATGTGGTGGTGCAGGACGGAGACCCGCTGCTATTTTTCCGGGGGAAGTATCGGACGGTCGGCGAGGAAGTGGGGAAGTAGCACGCAGCCAGCACCGGTTCCACCGTGGCTCCATGCCTGCGTGGTGAACCGGTTTGTGGTTGTCACTTTCAAGGCGTGGCGGACATCTAATCAACGTGGATTATTTGCGAACTGGGGTTCATTCATGACTGAGAAAACCGAAGAAAAAGTTGTCAAGAGCGACGCCGAGTGGCGGAAGCAGTTGACCGACGAGCAGTATCACGTAACCCGCGAGGCCGGCACGGAGTGTGCGTTCACCGGGGCCTACTGGAACAATAAGGAGCCCGGTGCGTATCACTGTGTGTGCTGTGGGGCTCCGCTGTTTGATTCGACGACGAAGTTCAACTCTGGCACCGGCTGGCCAAGCTTCTATAAGCCCACTTCAGAAGGCGGCGTCGTGGAGCATCGCGATACCAGCTACGGGATGGTGCGGGTTGAAGCCCGTTGCGCGAAGTGCGATGCGCACCTCGGGCATGTGTTTGAGGATGGCCCGCCACCAACCGGGCTGCGGTATTGCATGAATTCGGCGTCGCTGGAATTTCGGCCGACGGAGAAAAAGTAATAACCGGTGGCGGGGGGAGATCCGTCCCTCTGAAGTTGTCGCGAGAAATGAACAAGGGCACGCTCGCACGTGCCCTTTGCCTTCTACTCGACAAAACTGATTACGCGTTGCCAGCGGTGGCGGCCATCGCCTTCGGCTGATCCTGCTTGTGTTCCTGCTTGCCTTCGCTGCGCACCTGAATCCCGCCCTTCAGTGCGGCGCCATCTTCCACGCTGATGCGGACCGTGGAAATGTCTCCGGCCACAGTGCCCTCGGCGCGGATATCCACGCGATCGCTGCACTCGATGTTGCCATTCACTTTGCCCATCACCACGACTTCGCGCGCCTGAATACTGGCATCGACCTTGCCATTGCGGCCGATAGTAACGCGGCTCTCGGGCATCACAATTTTGCCTTCGATGCGGCCATCGATATAGAGAGCTTCGGAGCCGCTGATTTCCCCCTTGATCACAAGCGTGCGGCCAATGGTCGCCTGATCGACGGGAGCGGTAACAGTCTTCACGGGGTTATATGCGTTGGGATTGGAAGCCGGGTTCGACTTCGGATTGAACGAGTTCTCCGACGATTGCAGCATGCGACCTTCCTCTTGAGTCCGCGCGAAGCTCGATCCTGGAGACGGCTGGCGGCGGTGGTCTTGAAATTTGTGGCCTTCGGCAGGTGCTGGCCACTTGGCCACCCTGAATATCGCACAGTCGTAAGTAGAACCTTAAGATTACGGAAGGCGGTGTACGGGCGGCGAGCTAGTTACTCCGAAGTTTGCAGCGTTTCTCCGAGTTCTTCCCACTCG
>Ga0335070_10000273_pt1 | contig 60183 bp, 59 predicted proteins | sample Lox_Sample_13_FD_206722 | JGI IMG/M metagenome (GOLD analysis project Ga0335070, IMG submission 206722) | Soil microbial communities from Loxahatchee National Wildlife Refuge, Florida, United States - Lox_Sample_1.3 | ecosystem: Environmental > Terrestrial > Soil > Wetlands | place: USA...
GAGCGGAGCGGGCCGTTCGCTCTGCGATTGGTCCGCGGAGTCGAAGCATCCCTACCTGCACATCACACCCGCAACTCGACAACCGTGGCCCCGCCCCCACCCTCATTCTGCGGAGGCTCGCTGACTGACGCCACATGCGGATGCTTCTGCAGGAACTGCCGCAGGGCCTTGCGCAGGATTCCCATGCCGCTGCCGTGAACCACGCGCACCCGCGTGAGGCCGGCAAGGAAGGCCCGGTCCACGAATCTCTCCACCTCGGTGGTCGCTTCATCCACCGTGCGGCCAATGACGTTGATCTCTGACGGCACGGTGGAGTCTTCGCGTTCCAGCGAAACGGAGATCCCCCGCGCTCGCGCTGCCTTCACCGGCGAATCGCCGGCGCGGATGACCACCTCGGCTATGTCGTCCCGGGCAATCTTCATCTTCATGGCGCCGATTTCGACTTCGAAGTGATGGTCGTCCATTCGCCGCGTAACCACTCCCGGGCGTCCCACGGACTTCAGCTTCACCGTGTCGCCTTCGGAGACGTGCTTGACTACCTGCGGCTGGGCGTGGGGATCGCCGCGATCGGCGCCGGTCGAGTGCGCGACCACCGTCTGGTCGAACTGTTCGCGAAACTCGCGGCGCAGTTTGGCGATCCTCCGCTCGGCGTCTTTCGAGACCTTCTGCGATGCGGCCCGGTCCTGGATGGCGGTTACGGCTTCGCGGGCATGATACTCAAAGTCGCGCAACACAGTCTCCAGCTTCTTTTCCATCTCTTTGACTTTGGTTTGCTGCTCCTTGCGGCCTTCGGCGGCGAGGCGGGTCTTCTCACGCTCAAGTTCATCCTCGTGAGCCTTCAACCGGAGGCGCTCAGCTTCCGCCTCCCGCAGCTCGGCATGCAGACGATCCAGAAACTGGCCCACGTCGCGCGCCTGCGTGCCCAGGCGCGAGCGCGCAGATTCGATGATCGCCGGATTCAATCCCAGTCGTTGTGCGATGTTGATTCCCGCCGACGCTCCCGGAACGCCTGCTTTCAGTTCGTAGGTAGGCTGCAAGGTGGCCTCGTCGAATCCGACCGCGGCATTCACCACACGGGGCGTGTTCGCGCCATAGACCTTCAACGAAGTGTGGTGCGTGGAAATCACGCACAGGCAGCCGACCCGCCGGAAGTGCTCCGCAATGGCCACCGCCAGCGCGGCGCCCTCCTCGGGATCGGTGGCCGCGCCCAGTTCATCGAGCAGCACCAGCGAGCGTGGCGTTGCGGTGCGGGAGATGAAATCAATGTTGGTGACGTGGGCGGAGAACGTGGAGAGATTCTGCTCGATGGACTGGTAGTCGCCGATATCGGCCAGCACCGCATCAAACACCGGCAATTCCGCACGGTCGGCAGGGACGGGAATACCCGATTGGGCCATCAGCGCCAGCAATCCTACGGTCTTGAGGGCAACAGTTTTGCCGCCGGTGTTGGGGCCAGTGATGACCAGCTCGCGGAGCTCGCCTTCAAGTTCGATGCTGGTCGGAACCACGCGCCCACCCTTGGCTTTCAGATTTCGCTCGAGCAGCGGGTGTCGCGCCTTGTGGAGAATCAGGCGGGCGCTCCCGTCCTTGCCACCAAATCCTGCTGCCACACAATTGTAATCTTCCGCAAAGCGCGCCTTGGCAAACTGCAGCTCCAGTTCAGCCAGGGTGTCGGCGGCGGCGAGAATCGCCTCAGAGTGCTCGCCAATCCGCCGCGTCATCTCCAGCAGGATGCGGTGAATCTCCACCTGCTCCTCGTCCAGCAACCGCACGAGTTCGTTGTTCTGGTCGATGGTTTCGAGCGGCTCGACGAAGACAGTCTGCCCGCTGGAGCTGGCGCCATGCACCACCCCCTGTACCCTGCGCTTCTGCTCGACCTTCACGGGGATGACGAAGCGTTCGCCGCGGATGGTAACCAGCTCATCCTGCACGGCGCCGCCTTCCGCCAACTGGCGCAGATAGCCGCGCAAGGACTCCTGGATGACTCGCTTCTGTTTCTCGATCTCCCGGCGTATGCGCGCCAGTTCCGGCGAAGCCCGGTCATCGAGAGTGCCGTCGGGCAGGATCTTGTTGCGAAAGGCGCGCAGGAATTCGGTAAAGTCCATGATCCCGGAAGAAAGCCGGGTCACCGCGGTCCACTCGACTCGCATAGCCGCCGGTGGATTCAAGGCAATCTCACGCCATTCCGCAGCGCGATCCACCACCAGCACCAGGTCGCGGATCTCCGTGGTCTCCAGCGCAGCGCCTGCAATGCGTGACTTGTCAACGAGCTGGGCGATGTCCAACAGGCCAGAGAAGTCGAACCGGCCGCCGACGCGGCGGAATTCGCGGACCTCCGTGGTGAGTTGCTGCTGGGTCTCGATCCACTCAGGATTCGTGGAAGGCGCCAGCGCCGCAATCCGCCCCTGCCCCAGCGGCGAAGAGGCATACCCGCGCACCAGTTCGCGGAGCGACCCGAATTCCAGCACGGATGCGCTGGTGTGAGCGAGCGGCTGAGGCAGCATCGGAGATCATGTTACAAGAAATGATCCGTCCCCGCCCCCACACGCAAGTAGGATCGTCGATTGCCAATTGCCAATCGGAAATTGAAAATTGACAATTGCTTAGGCCTTTGCCGCCTGCGCCTCGGATAGCGCCACTTGCTTGGCCATGGGGAAGCGCAGCACGAACACCGCGCCGCCCTCCGGCCGGTTGTAACAGGTGATTTGGCCGTGGTGGTCCTGTACGACGCCGTAGGTGGCGCTCAGGCCGAGGCCGGTGCCTTTGCCAATCGGCTTGGTGGTATAGAAGGGATCAAACACCCGCAGCGGCTCGCGAATCCCCGGCCCGGTGTCGGAAAACTCCAGCACGACTTCTGCACCCTCGCGCCAGCACTCCACGCCGAGAACCCCGCCGCCAACTTCTTCGAGAGCATCCACTGAGTTGCCGATGATCTGCAGGCAGCACTGAAACAACTGGTTGGCATTGCCCCAGATGCGTGGCAGGTCGGGCGCCACCTTGACCTCAGCCCGCACGTTCTTGCCTTCCAGCCGGAGCGTTTCCATTTGCACCGCGCGCTGCAGCAGCGAACCCAGGTCCACCAGCGCCTTTTCTGCGGGCGCTTGCTGCGCAAAACTCAGCAGGTCCGACACCAGGTCGCGGGTGCGGCGCGCCTGCTGGCCGATCTTCCGCGCCATGGCGACCTGGTTGGACCCCAGGGTCTCGTTACTCGAGAGCAACTCGGCGTATCCCAGAATCGCGGCCAGCGGGTTGTTGATCTCATGGGCCGCGCCCGCCACCAACTGTCCCAGGGACGCCAGCTTCTCCTTTTGTACCAGCTGGCTCTGCAGCCGCTGCAGGTTTTCCAGGCTGCGCTGCGAGGTGTCCAGCAGCCGCATCAGTTCATGATCCAGCAGGTATTGCCGAATAAAGACGCACATGCCCAACACCAGCATCGCCGCCAGAGTCACCAACAGGCGAAAATACCGCAAGTGGATCGGAGCATCGAGGGCAAAGACGGCCCAAAACCCCATGACCGGCAAGGACAGGATCGCGATCATGGCCAGGCGCGGTGCCAGCGCTATCCAGCTGCCCCGCTCGGCCTGTGGCGGCTCGCAGGTTGGCTTCAGCTTCCGTGCCATTAGGCCCACCCAGATCAGCCAGCAGACCGCGGCAACGAACGGGATATCGTAGATGCTGCCGCTGTAATACTGGCCGCGGGCAATGGCCGCGTTCATGAGTTCCGAGCAGAACGCGTACAGGGCCATAGCGATCGTCAGGTGCCGGTAGATCGTCCTCCAGGCGCCCCGGGTGCGGGCCATGAACAGGCCCAGCGCGCCCAGGAAAACCAGGTTCTCCACCAGGTAGAGCACGTCGTAATTACGGCTGTAAACCGGCACGTTCATGGCGACGTACTCGTCGGGAAAAACGATGAAGGCGTACAGAAAGACCCACCACATCAGCAACATCAGAAAATTCAGTGTGCTGAAGTAGAGCTTCCGTTCCTCCTGGGCCAGGTGCGGCCGCAGAGCCAGGGCCGCCATGAACGGCACCACGTGGATGAACAGGACGATGTCGCCGAAATAGGGATCCGGCAGTTCGCGGCGCAGCACTACTTCGTAGTAGACCCAACCCCCCTGGCTCACCGACCATAGGAAGCATCCTGCGGCTAGGAGCGACCAGAACAGCCGGGTCTGCCCGCGCTCGGAGACGGCGTTGGCGGTCATCACAATGGTAGCGCCTATCAGGAGCAAGAGCTGGGTGATGTCCCCGAACGCCACCAGCCCATGGCCGCGGGGGACGGCAAGCGAGAGGCTGGCATACACCAGGATTAGAGCGGCGGAAAACCCGATCCACCAGTGGGGCCTGAAGCTCATGGTTATGGGCATTCTAGTGGCCGAGGCTGGCGAAATGTAGGTCTCGGGTGAGACACCAACATTACTTTAGTTACCCTGCACTTCCCCGGTTCGGGGACCCGATTTGTAAGCCCAGAGTCTCTGAACTCAGGTTTCAGGCTGCGACCATCCTTTTCCGGGGAAGACGCCAGGTTGCGCTCTGCTAGAATCACGCTATGGCGTTCCCGGTCACACGCCTTCGCCGCCTGCGTCGCAGCGAACCGCTGCGCTCCATGGTGTGCGAGACCCGCCTCACCCCGGAGAACTTCGTCTACCCGATGTTTGTCTGTCCGGGCGAGGGTGTCCGCAAGGAAGTGCGCTCCATGCCGGGGGTGTTCAACCTCTCGGTGGACGAGGCCGTGAAAGAGGCGCGGGAAGCCCACTCCGTGGGCGTACCTGCGGTGATCCTGTTTGGGCTCCCGGAGGCGAAAGATGAAGTCGCCACCGGCGCCTGGGCGACCGACGGCATCGTGCAGCAAGCCGCGCGCGCCATCAAGAAGGAGACCCCCGATCTCATCCTCATGGGCGATGTCTGCCTGTGCGAATACATGTCGCACGGACACTGCGGCATCGTGCGCGCCAAAGCGCCACAGTCCCTGGGGGCAGCCGTGGCAGCGCCTCCGGCCGCCGCCACCGACTACGAAATCGTCAACGATGCGACGCTGGAGTTACTGGCCCGGACCTCGGTGTCGCTGATACGCGCAGGGGTGGACATTGTCGCGCCCTCCGACATGATGGATGGCCGCGTCGGCGCCATCCGCAAGGCACTGGACGAAGCCGGGTTTTCCAACGCGCCCATTCTTTCGTATGCGGCCAAGTTTGCCTCGGGATTCTACGGGCCGTTTCGTGAAGCGGCCGACTCCGCACCCCAGTTCGGCGACCGCCGCTCCTACCAGATGGATCCGGCCAACGTGCGCGAGGCCATGCGCGAGATCGAACTCGACATCGAAGAAGGCGCGGACATGATCATGGTCAAGCCGGCCATGCCCTATCTCGACGTGATCGCCGCTGCCCGCGAGCGCTTCGACCTGCCGCTGGCCGCGTATCAGGTCTCCGGCGAATACGCCATGATCGAAGCCGCCGCCCGCAATAATTGGATTGACCGCGAGCGCGTGATGATGGAGTCGCTGGTCTCGATCCGACGGGCAGGGGCGCGCATCATCCTGACTTACTTCGCCAAAGACGCGGCAAAGCTGCTGGGATAGGCAACAACCACGTAGGGACAGCCGCCTCGGCTGTCCGGCTGAGCCGGGAATCCGCAGTGGACGCTTTCCGTAATCTGTCATCCTGAGCGGAGTCGAAGGATTCCTACCTGACCAAATACGCCTGCAGCTGGACGGTTTCTAACCTTCTGTCGCCGGACATCACAGACGATAGGGACCCTTCGACTCCGCAGGAAGTCCGCTTGGCGGACTTCCCACTCGGCTCAGGGTGACATGGCGCTAAGAGGGTATTGCAGTTTTGCCATTCTCCACCCCTGTTCTAGAATCAACCCTTTGCTCTCGGTCATCTCTTCCTAGTGAGGACTACTCCTTTGCCTGAAAGTATCTACGACGTCGCCATCATCGGCAGCGGCCCGGCCGGGTACACCGCTGCCATCCGCGCCGGACAGTACGGACTGAAAACCGCGCTCATCGAGAAAGACAACGTGCTGGGCGGCACCTGCCTGCACGTGGGTTGCATTCCCACCAAGGCGCTTTTGTTCAACGCCGAGCTCTGGGACCATCTCAAAGACGCCAAAGAATTCGGCATTGAAGGCGTGGACACGCGCAAGCTGAACTGGGCCGCCGTCCAGGAGCGCAAGTCGAAGATCGTCGCCAAGCACGCCAAGGGTCTTGAGTTCCTGATGAAGAAGAACAAGGTCGAGGTCGTTCGTGGCTTCGGCAAACTCACCGGCCCGGCGCAGAACGGCGTGCTGACCGTCGAGGTCACCAACGACGGTAAGGCCAGCCAGATCAAGGCGAAGAACGTAATTTTGTCCACCGGCTCAGAGGCCCGCCTGCTGCCAGCCATGCAGGTGGATGACCGTACGCTGACCAACATCGAAATCCTCAGCCTGAAGGAGATGCCCAAGTCGCTGATCGTGGTGGGCGCCGGCGCCGTAGGGGTGGAGTTCGCTTCGATTTATCGCTCATTCGACTGTGAAGTTACGATTCTCGAAATGCTGCCCCGGCTGGTGCCGGTGGAAGACGAAGACATCTCCAAGGAACTGGCCCGCGTGTATCGCAAGCGCGGCATCAACTTTCACACCAGCGCGAAAGTGGAGAAGGTGGACAAGACCAAGACCGGCGTGACTGTGACCATCACCGTAGATGGCAAGCAGCAGAAGATCGAAGCCGAGAAGATCCTGATCGCCGTCGGCCGCAAGCCGCGCATTGAAAACATCGGTCTGGAGAAGACGAAGATCAAGCCCGACCGCGGATTCATCAAAACTGACAGCTGGATGCAGACCGCTGAGCCCGGCGTTTTTGCTATCGGCGACATCGTGATGGGCACGCCGCAACTGGCGCACGTGGGGGCGATGGAAGGTATCGTGGCGGTTACGAAGATTGCCGGCAAACAGGGCAAACCCATCAACCCCGAGCACATCCCCAACTGCACCTACTGCCATCCGGAGATTGGGAGCGTTGGACTGAGTGAGACGCGGGCAAAAGAGGCGGGCTACAACGTGAAGGTAGGAAAGTTTCCCTTTACCGCAAATTCGCGTGCGTCCATCGTGGGGCAGCATGAAGGCTTCATCAAGATCGTGTCTGATGCCGACTACGGCGAGATTCTGGGTGTGCACATCATTGGGCCGCAGGCCACGGAGTTAATTGCCGAAGCCGTCGCTGCGATGGAGTTGGAGGCGACGGTGGAAGATCTGATGTGGACGATCCACGCGCACCCCACTTTGGCCGAAGCCATGCTGGATGCATCGAACAGCGTGTATGGGATGGCCATTAACGCATGATTTACCACAGAGGCACGGAGACACAGAGGGAACTCAGAGACCGTTCTGTCTCCGTGTCTCTGTGTCTCCGTGGTGAATCCGGTTGATCTCCGTTCTCCAACTCGGCGTGATTGATTACGCCACAGGCCAGCGCCTGCAGCAGCGCCTGGTGGAACTGCGCAAGGCGGGAGAGATCGGCGACGTGCTGCTGCTGCTGGAGCACTCACCCGTCATCACCCTGGGACGCAACGCCAAAACCGCGAACGTCGTGGCATCTCCTGAGTTGCTGGCGCAGCGCGGTGTCGAAGTATTTGAATGTGATCGCGGCGGCGATGTGACCTTCCATGGGAAGGGACAGATTATCGGCTATCCTATCTTTGACCTGCGCGGTTTTCCATCCGCGGACAGCAAGCGCAAGACGCTGGGCGCGGTGGAGTATATGCGGCGGCTGGAAGAGGTGCTGATCCGGACCTGCGCGGATTTTGGGATTTCGACGAAGCGCATTGCCGGGCTTGCCGGGGTGTGGAGCGCGGGCACGACGGAAGAAGCCAAGATCGCCGCTCTCGGAGTCCACATCTCGCGTGGCGTCACCTCCCACGGCTTCGCCTTGAACGTGAACACCGACCTCAGCTTCTTCGACCTCATCATTCCCTGCGGCATCGCAGCCAGGCCGGTGACGTCCATGGAGAAGGAACTGGGAAAGCAGGTTGAGTTGCAGGAGGTCGCCCACTCGATCTCGCGCAACTTCGGCGTGGTGTTCGAGAGCCAGATTCTGTGGCTGGAGACGCTGGATGCGTTGCTGGGACACACCGTGGGCGTCCCGATGAAACCTCCCACCGAGTTGCGCCAACTGCACAAGGAAGACGACAGCACCTGGGCGTGAGCGCGAACTGAGCTAAGCTCGCCTAGCCCCTGACGCCATCCTCGCGTTAGCATAGTGTTCCCGCATGGCGAAGAAGAAGAAACCCGTTGCCAGGAGTTTCCACTCCGACGGTCGCCGTCCGCGAGCGATGCCGAATGCGACTCGCGCCTATACGATCCTCGACTACCGCCTGGAGAAACCCGACTTCAGTCTGCGCCAGGTCCGCGTCGGCAATGAAGTCCGCTACGAAGTCAAAGGCGATCTAAGCGCCCCGGTCCCGCCGATTCGCGAATCGAAGTACCTCTCCAGGCAGCAGCACATCGAGATCTATCGTTGGATGCTGCTCAATCGCAAGATGGAGACGGCGCTGGAGAATCTCTACAAGCAGGGCAAGGTGGTGGGCGGCGTGTACTTCGGGTTGGGGCAAGAGGCGTGTTCGTGCGCCTCGGCATACGCGCTTAAGCCTGATGAGTGGCTGGGGCCGATGATCCGCAACCAGGGATCGCTCCTGGTGCGGGGCTTTTCGGCGCGCGACATCATGATGCAGTACATGGCCAAGGCGGGGTCGCCGACGCGGGGCCGCGATGCTTCGTCGCATTTCGGCGATATCGAGAAGCGCAACGTGGTGGCACCGATTTCGACGCTGGGTGATCTGATTCCGGTGCTGGCGGGCGTGGCGCTGGGCGCGCGCTTGCAGGGTAAGAGCATCGCGGCCATGACCTACATCGGCGATGGTGGGCAGTCCACCGGCGTGACCTACGAAGGCTTGAACTTTGCGGCGGTGCAGAATCTGGGGCTGGTACTGTTTGTCGAGAACAATCTGTGGGGATACTCCACGCCGGCGGACATGCAATTCCGCGTGAAAGACCTGGCCGAGCGCGCCGTTGCGTATGGGATTCCGGGCGTGATCGTGGATGGCACCGACGCCTGCCAGGTGTATGACGCGGCGCACGAGGCCTGCGAGCGGGCGCGGCGCGGCGAAGGGCCGACGTTGATCGAAGCCAAGATGATGCGGATGAAAGGGCATGCGATTCATGATGCGGCGGAGTATGTCCCGAAGCCTCTGTTCGAATACTGGAAGAAGCGGGACTGCATTGCGCGGTTTGAGAATTATCTGGTGAAGGCGAAGAAGTGGCTGACGGTTGCGGAAAATGCAAACTTGATTGCCGATGTGGACCGCGAGCTGGAAGCTGACCGAGACTTCGCGGTGGCATCACCGATGCCGGAACCGGAATCGGCGGCCGGTGGGGTGTACTGCGAGGACGGTTGCCACGAGATTAGGGCGAAGTATGGGATGCCGTCGGTGAAGAAGGGAACGAGTTCATTGAAACAGAGCAGGGCTGAAGTGCACCTGAAGTGAGGTAGAAATGAATCTCTCTCCACTTGCCCTGGCGATTCTCACTTTAGGAGGTGTCTGCACGGCGCAACAAGTTGGTTCTCGCGATCTCACAAACAGGCAGTGGAGGGTTCCTGCAAACCGCGTTCATCCTCCGAGCAAAGAAGTCTGCCCAGTTGTAATCGCAAGTAACTCCTACGGAGCTGTCGTGCCAGCCGATCCCCACGAAAAAGAACATGTGCAAATCAGCATAGCTAATGTTCTGCCGACACAACTGCAGATTGGAGATAGGTTTGAGCTCGTCATTCGTTTCACGAACCTCGGCAAATCAACAGTGCGCGTTCCTTGGGAACCTGACGGCGAGCGAGTGCAGCAGGTATCAGCCGACGGTAAGGAGGAGGGCTACGAGGTGGTTGACCTGAGCGTGGATCTCGATCAAGGTAAAGGTCCTATCGACCTCAAGGCTGCTGGTGCGCTGTTTGACGACCCGAGGGTTCCGTCAAGTTTCTTGGACGTGCCGCCGGTTGCCTGGGTGGAGGCAAAGATTAGTGGGACGCTGGAATGCGGTCTCAGCGGCCCGTTGTGCGGGAAGTTCCGAGCAGGCACGGCTGGCAAACTTACGGCTCGGTGGTATCAAAGGCGTCTGGTTCACAGGATCAGCAGTTGTAACGAGGACTATGGTAACTTCGTTGTCCGCGAGTTGGAATCCGATCCGATCGTCGTCATGGTGAACGGGCCCTCGGATGAGCGAGGGCGGGAATAGTTCATGCCCCAAACTCACCAGTTAGCTACCGGTAGACATCCCGCCGGTGCCCGATAGCAAGCACTAAGATCAGCAGGATGCCGCGTTCCACTCGATAGACCACTCGGTAGTTGCCGACACGTACACGCCAGTATCTTCCATGCCAGATAGCTTTTTACAGCCGATCGGAAAGGGATTCTCGCGTAAGGTCGAGATCTTTTCAGCGAGCCTCCTTGCGCTTGTCGCGGGAGTTTCTCCAATTGCCGCAAGGCGAGTGGTTTGAACTGAAGGGTGTAGGCCATCAGCACTCCCCTTACAGGCGAAGTTTCTTTCTAACGGTCTCCCAAGGGATGGTCCCGGGTTCCTTCAGAGCGCGGCGCGCGGCGGCCAGATCAATCTCGTCCTCGATCCTCTCGATCAATTCCAGGTCCTGGATGGGCACGACGGCGGCGACCGGTTTCTTGCGGCGGTGTACGATAATCCTCTCGCCGCCATAGGCCGCGCGGTTTACCATGTCCGAGAAGTTTTGACGTGCGCTACTGGCAGTCAGTTTGGGCGGCATAGAATTAGAACTCCATTTAGGTACGTTATGTACTATATGTCATTTTTGTACAAATTGCAACATTTGGATCGTCGTTTTTAGCGTCACAATTCTTCATGCCCCAACTTACCTATCTCGAAGCCATCCGCCAGGGGATCTGGGAGGAGATGGAGCGCGACCCTACCGTCTTCTGCCTGGGCGAGGACATTGGCATCTACGGCGGGGCGTTCAAGGTTACCGACGGATTCATTGACCGCTTCGGGCCGGAGCGCGTAATTGATACGCCCATCGCCGAGTCGGCGATCGTGGGTGCGGCGTTCGGGGCGGCGCTCACGGGCATGCGTCCGGTGGCCGAGTTCCAGTTCATGGATTTCATCGGCTGCGCCTTCAACCAGATCGTCAACATGGTGGCCAAGGCGCACTACCGCTGGGGCGCGCCGGCGCCGCTGGTGATTCGTGGGCCGAGCGGCGGCAATGTCCATGGCGGGCCATTCCATTCGCAGAACCCGGAGATGTGGTTCGTGCATGCGCCGGGGCTGAAGGTGGTGTGTCCGGCCAGTGCGTATGATGCCAAAGGATTAATCAAGGCGGCCATTCGCGACAACAATCCCGTCATCTTTTTCGAGCACAAGTATCTTTACCGGCGCATCAAAGAAGAGGTGCCGGTCGAAGACTACATCGTGCCCCTGGGCAAAGCGCGTATTGCTCGCGAAGGGCGGGACTTGAGCATCATTACTTATGCGGCCATGGTGCATGTGGCGCTGGAGGCGGCGGAGATGCTGGCAAAGGAAGGAATTGACCTGGAGATCCTCGATCTGCGCACGCTCGCGCCACTCGACCGCGAAGCCATCGCCCAAACTGTACGCAAGACCAATAAGGTCATCCTGCTGCATGAGGACGTGCGCACCGGCGGCATCGCGGGAGAAATTGCCGCCATCATCAACGAAGATGCATTTGACGATCTCGACGGGCCTATCGTGCGCATTACCGCCCAGGATTCTCCGGTGCCATTCTCGCCGCCGCAGGAAGAGTACTTCTTACCGAAGGTCAGTGATGTGGTGCGCGAGGCGCGCAAGCTGAGGGCGTATTAGGGGCGGTCGCGCCTTGCGTTGGGCGGCACCAATCCCTAACTTGGGGTAATCTTCAAAAGGGTTAAACGCTTGCGGGAGGACAAATGCGTAGTTTTTGTCTGGGGGTCATCATTACACTGCTGGTCCTGGTTCTCGGCGGACTGGCTTGTGCCTTCTTGGGTTTCATGCCCACCAATGCGGACGCGACGCCGCCCGCGCTGGAGCGCCGCATCGCAGCGCCGGCACTCGATGCTTCCATGGAGCGTCACGCGCCGCGAGTGAACAGTCCGCTGCCGCCCACGGATGACAACCTGATAGACGGGATCAAGATCTACACCATGAATTGCGCGCTGTGTCACGGCGGACTCGACAACAAGCCGAGCGCGCTGGAGCACTCCTTCTACCCGCCGCCTCCGCAACTGATTCTCGATCCGCTCGATGACCCCGAGTGGCACATCTTCTACGCCGTGCGCACCGGGGTCCGCTACACCGGCATGCCCGCTTGGGGCAGGACCTTGAGCGAGCAGGACATGTGGAAGGTGACGGCGTTTCTGTCGCGCATCGAGAAACTGCCGCCGGGAGTGCAGGATTACTGGAAGAAGTCGTTTGGCACCGCTCCGCCAACCGAAGGTGCCGGGCACGACATGGGGCACATGGACTGAGCCCCGAAGCAGTTTTATATAATGAACAATTGGGTTGAGCCTGAAATTCCCCATAGGGAGCGCGCGAAAGGGAATTATGCCGACTGATATCGTCATGCCACAGATGGGCGAGTCCATTGTCGAAGGCACCATCACCAAGTGGCTGAAGAAGCCCGGTGACAAAGTGCAGCGGGACGAACCGCTGTTCGAGATTTCGACCGACAAGGTGGACGCGGAGATTCCCTCGCCCGTTTCCGGCGTGCTGCAGGAAATCAAAGTGGCCGAAGGGACCACTGTCCAGGTGAACGCCGTGGTGGGCACGATTGCTGCGGATGGCGAAGCGGCGGCCAAGGCTGCGGTCCAGCCGGCGGCACCGGCAGCGGCACCGGCGAAGAAAGAAGCGGCTCCAGCCAAGCCACCCGCGCCCGCGCCTGCTCCCGCGCCCCGGGAAGTTATCCAGTTTCCGCAGGAGGAAGCAGAAGGCGAGCGTGCCCGCTCGTCGCCGCTGGTGCGCAAAATCGCGCGTGAGCACAACGTCAATTTGTCTCAGGTTCAGGGCAGCGGCCTGGGTGGTCGCATTACCAAGCAGGACATCATGGCGTTCCTGGAGAGGAGCCAGGCGCCTGCGGCGACGACGGGTGCAACTGCGCCGGTTCTGGCGCCGGCTGCCGCACCTGCGCCGGCCGCCATTCCGGGCGAGTTCGTACCCATGAGCCAGATGCGCAAGATCATTGCGCAGCGCATGGTGGAGTCGCGGCGCACCAGCGCTCATGTCCACTGCATGTTTGAAGTGGACTTCACCCGCATTGTGAATTTGCGCAACAAGGCCAAGGGCAGCTTCGAGCAGCGCAATGGCGTGCGCCTGACCTTCATGCCGTTCTTCGTGCGCGCGGCCATCATCGCGCTGCAGCAGTTTCCCATCGTCAACGCCAACCTCGAGGGTGACAACATTCACTACCATGGCCACGTCAACGTCGGCATTGCGGTGGCGCTGGATTGGGGATTGATCGTGCCCGTGCTGAAGAACGCTGATGAACTCAACTTCCTCGGCCTGCAGAGGGGCATCACCGACCTGGGCGAGCGCGCCCGCAACAAGAAGCTGATGCCGCAGGAGGTGGAAGGATCCACTTTCACCGTGACCAACCCCGGGCAGTTTGGCGCGGTCTTCGGCCTGCCCATCATCAACCAGCCGAACTCGGCAATCATGGGAGTGGGTGGAATCACCAAGGCACCTGTCGTGATCACGGACAGGGATGGCACGGATTCCATCGCCATCCGGTCGTTGGTGCATTTGACGCTCGGCTATGATCACCGGCTGATTGACGGCGCGGTGGCCGACCAGTTCATGGCGTATGTGAAGAAGACACTGGAGGGGTGGAGTGAAGACGTAGGCTAGGCCGGACTCAGAGTCCCACCTGCTGCTTCCAGGCCTCCACCGCCGCAATGGTGTCGGTGTCCGCCGCCAGGCCCGCCTTGATTGCCGCAGCCACGTTGGCCTGTTCGTCGGGCCCGAGAGTGAATAGGGATTGCAGTTTGAGGAAGAGCTCAATTCCCGCCGGCCCCACGGCGGTGATGCTGGCCAGCAGTTGCTCGATCAGCGTTGCGATTCCTTGTGCGTCTAGCTTTGCCACGTTACTTACCCTCCACCTGTTGATAGTCAGCCAGGACGACCTCGGCCAGGTTGATGATGCCCTGCAGATCCTGGGTGAACGTCTGCTGGCTTTTTGGATTCTTCACACCCAGTCCACCGGACTGAATCAAGGCTGTCCCCTGATTCCTGATCTCGTTCAGCAACGCCTGAATCTGGGCTGATTGGCTGGCGGCCTGCGTCGAACCGGCCGCGAGGATGTTCTCGATCGCCATGTGGTCCTTGGCGACCATCTCCTGGTAATTCAAAATAGGCGCGGCTTGCTGGGCCGGGACGACTCCAGCCTGCTGCACGGCGATGAGGCCTTTGGCGACGTCGGCATTGATCTGCGCCAGGGCCGCGAGGTTGACGTTGACCCGCTCCCACGGCGATATCGGGCCGGATTGCTTGTGAATGCAGGCGGTGGCAATGGCCGTCAGCAGGATGGCGAGAGTGATTCTTAGTTTCATGGGTTCTCCAAGGTTAGCGATTAGCAATTGGCATTTGGCCAGCAGGAGTCTGGTGATTCTTTGCTGCCGAGAAAAACTACGGCTGGCTGGCTTTCGCCCAGATCGAGGCATTCAGGCAGTCCACCGTGCCGTCGATGATTTGGCTGAGACCGGCTTTGAATTTGGCTTCGTCCAGAATCTGCCGGTTGGTAAGGGCTTCGCTCAAGCCGAGGGCGGCTTGCACGAAGGACAGGGCGGCGTCTTTCTTTTCGGCGCCTGAACGGGAGGCGAACAGGCCTTCGATAGCGTTGACCACTGCCGGAATGAAAGCGATCCCCTGCAGCAGCTTGGAAAGGAAGTTCATGGTTGCTCCTTGAGTCGGGTTGTGCGAGGAACGCGAGGTCCCTCCACTGCGGCGCGTTCACTACGCTCACGCGTCCTCGGTCGGGATGACAGATTGTGGAATTACTTCAGACCGAGGTGGTCGTGCAGGGCGATGGCGGCGCTGACGGCCACGGCGATGGCGGCGTTGACCAGTCGGTCGTAAACGCTGCGGCGAATGTCGTTGCGTTCCAAAACAGTGAGGCGGTCCTCGGCCAGCTTCATGCGGCCCGGTTAGCCCGCCACCACTGCTATGCTCAGCTTCAGCCCGCGCGCATCAAACAGCGGCAACATGCTGTTGACGTAGTTTTCTTCCCCCGACACCAGGCCTGGATCGTCAATCGTGACCGTGATTCGTGATGCGTACCTCTGAAAACCGCTCACCGCGGGCCAGCTGTACAGGTTGTTCCCGCCATCCCCGCTGCCAGTCACATCCGTCGACAGCAGCACCCCGACACCGTTGGCATAGAAGTGGCAGTAGGAATAGGTCGCGCCCCCGGTATTGTCCTCGAGCCCTTTGTTCCGGTTAGCATAGGCCCGGCAATTCTTCACGTGGATACCTGTGGCCGAGCCGTCGAACCGCAGGCCGTTGTAGTTACGGTGCGCATCTACGTTGTAGAAGTTGATGTCGGTCGGGCCCGGGCTGGCGCTCACATAAAACCCATGTGGCAAGGTGCCCGCGGGAATAATTCCATCGGCATACACATTGGCAATGTTCAGATGGTCCGACGCGCCCGTGATTCGCATCCCATAGGCGTCGTAATACGTCAGTTTGAAATGCTGCACGTTGACCCAGGACTTGTTGTTCAAGTAGACCAGCTGGCCATTGGTCATCAGCATCGCGGCCACGCTTCCGTAGTACGCAGCAGGATTTCCCGCGGAGAACACGTAGAGGGTGTTCGACATGAAAAAGAAGTCGTAAGGAGCAACGCATTCTGTCTTTGATGTCGTGTGCTTGAGGCCCCAGACGCTTCCCGTGAACAACACGTAGTTCATGCCCGTTGCAGTGACCGGTGCCTTCCAGACATTGCCCGAATCCAGCGTCCAATTCGCGGACGGCAGATCGAGGGCTCCCGTAATCGTCGGGGCATCCCCTGCACCGTAAGCATCGAATCGGACCGGGTTGCCGGGCGTGCCGCTGGACGGCGGCACCAGGCTCTCCCGCCACACTTCCCCGCGCTTGAACAGAACCTGGTCCCCCGCCACAAAGGACGAGCCATTCACCTTGGCGATCGTCTTCCACGCCGTCGCCGGACTCAGCCCGTCCTTCGTGTCATCGCCGCCCGTCGCGTCCACATAGTAGGTGGCGGCGCTCGCCATGCCCGCCAGGACACACACCAGCGCCCCCGCCGCCCATATACGCGGTATCTTCATTTCTTGTGCCTCGGTTGTTGTGATTGCTGGTTGGAAGAAGGAACTATGTCTTCAAGAGGCTTCCCATTCCGCAGTCCGGAATCAACCCTGACTCCTCAGTCCACCGTGTACTTCACCACCACGTTCATCCGATGCAACCCCGATCCCGTCGAAACCGTCACGTGGTTGATCTTCTGTCCCACCGCAATAGCGTCCTTGCCGCTGGCAAAGCTGCTCGAAGTGGCTCCGCTCGTCGAGCACGCCAAGTCTGAACTCAGAATGTTCGCCCCCGATGTCTGCAGGTTGATGCTGGCGCTGCCGGCGTCAATTTCGCAGTACACCTCGACGATATGAAACGCCGCCGCCCGGTTCACATACACCGACGGCACCTGCAGCGACGTGGTCAGCGGATTATTCGGATCGAAGAACGTGTAGGTGAACTCCTGGGGCAGCTTCTTGGCCACTTCGGTCACCGGCCCCGCGTTCTCCGAGACGGAAAGCCTCCCGTTGGGGCCGAACCCCAGCTTCGACTTGCCGGAGGCCGCCGGGGTCATCGTTCCGTACGACCCTTCCACGCTCCACGGCCCCGCGCCCGTGGACTGCAACGTGCCGGCGACTATGAGGTTGCCATCAATCTGCACATCGGTCTTGAACTCTTTGAGGCTCGAGGTCAGGCGCTCTTTCCAGTTCATCCCATCGCCCACATTGCCGATGTAGCTGCTCAGCGATTTCGGCGCCCCAAAGCTGATTCCGACGTTGGCCGGATTGCCATCTCCCTGGTCATAGCCGATGTACGCGTCATTGGCATCGTTGGTGGGACGGTTGTTCGCCGTGGCAATGGTCTTCTGAAAGTTGGAATCCGACAGCGTGAGGATGTGCCCCGGCCCGGTGCCCAGCGTGGAAAAATTCAGCCTCCCCTTAAGATTGGTCTTCTGTCCGCCGTCCGCATTCGGCTTTACTGCCAGGATCATGCCACCCTGCTCATAAAACGTACTCGGCGGATAGGAAGAAGCAAAGCAACTGAGCCAGGTGGGTGTCCATAGCGCCACCGGATCACAGGTGCCGGCGGACACAGCTGGAGCTTGGCTCCCCTGTACCGAGACTATGCTGCTGCCGGCCGTGTCCAGGTAGGCAATCGCTGCAGACAGGGGGCTGTTGCTGTCCTGATTCGAACTCAAAACCAGGTTTCCTGGCCAGAAGTCCAACAGCGGAAAGTAGGAGGGCACCGCCACGGTGTAGGACTGCAGCGCCGCTTGGGTATCGGTGAACGTGCAGACCCCACTTGTGCATGTCGCCGCCCGCGAGACCCCAGCCACTACGGCATAGTTGCCGGTACCATAGGGTGCCTGTTCCCGGCTGTTCGCGGCCGGGGTAACCCGCAGCAGGTCGAACGTGCTCGCCCCTGCAATGTCCGGCGCGGTCACTGTGATGCTGCCGGACCCGTTGGTCAACGCCTTTCCTGCATACAGCGGGTTGGAAGCGCCGTAGGTGGCGTGATGGGCCACTATGTAGTAGCGATAATCCGTGCTCCCGGTATTGGCAAACTGGGGAACCTTTCCGGCGGGAGACTCTCCCCCTCCCACCTTGACCCACTTGCCCTGGGCAATGACGCCTGCTTCTCCGATGTTTCCCGCAGGATTCGTGCAATTTCCAACCTCCTGGTACACGTTGTCCAATTCGAATCCGCCATACCCCCCGCGCCTTGTGCCCGCCCGCACCCCATATTGGGAGAAACCCTCGATCACGCTGTCAGAAACCTTCAGGGTATTGCCGCTCTGCCAATCTATTCCGTTGCCACTACACTGCATGGAGATGTTCAGGTTCTTCAGCCAGCCGACCGCATCTCCGTTTGCCCCAAACGGCCCTGGCGCATAGACCACCGGGTTACACACCGTTGCGTCGCAACGCACCCCGTAGTTCCCGACGGACGCGCCCAAGGTAGTGTCCAGCCCGTCCAGCAGGAAAGCCTCGTCTCCGTCCACCTGCACGTAGCTGCTGAAGTAGGCGCCCGTCGCCGCCACCCGCGTGGCCACATTGAAGAGACGGGTCTTCTGTCCATTTACTTCAATGAAAGGCTTTGATCCTCCCACCACCATGGGTCGGCCCCGCGGGTTGATGAGAGTGATGTTGGTGAAGGATCCAACATTGCTGGGATCACCCACGAACAGGCAGGTATCAGCCATGTAGCACTCAATCACCGAACCCGAGAAGTCGATCGTCTGGTTGGAGCTGCGGATGGAGACTCTGGCGTAGGCTTTGAAGTCTCCTGGAGGCGCAATCACCTTGCCGGCCTGCCACGCTGTCGCTCCATTGGGCAGCACCCGTGCGGCGATCGAGGCCTCCTGCAATCCTCCGGAGGCCGAACCAATCGTGTATCCCGCAGGATGAGCGTTCGCCGTGGTGAACTGCAGGGTGCCGGGTTGTCCATCTCCATTGCAGGTTCCGCCCGTGACTTTCGCCGCCTCCGGCGTGCCCGTGCCGGCGACATACACGTAGTATTCGGCTTCTGTGCCTTTCACCCCCGCACCACAGGCGGACAAGCTCACCGTCTTGTTCCCAGGTGTGCCCAAGTCGGTCGTCGGCGATTGCGACCAGTTGAAGTCCGTCGCGTACTTTACCGCCTGCATCCCCGCCGATACACCGCCGCCGGGTTTCGGCTTGTATTTCCCGCTCGCCGCCTCATAGGTGATGACTTGGTTGTCGCTTGGCGGCGTGGTGTCAACTGCTATGTTCTGAATGGACGTGGCATTGCTGCTGTTGCCGCCCGCCTTGGGCTTGTACTTGCCGCTGGCTGCTTCGTAAGTAATGACCTGGCCATCGGTAGGCGCGACCGGGTCCAGGGGAACATTTTGCAGCGAGATTGCATTGCTGCTCGTGCCGCAGGCACCCCAGCTCGAATCACCCTTCAAACAAGTGGCCCCGTCCGCGCTGCCGCTGCCCAGTTGCCCAGGTGGAACCACACCGCCCACCAGGCTCGCCTTTGTCGCCAAACCGGTGTCCACGTAATGCCGGGTCGCGGCGTGATTGGGCGCAGTCGGATCCCCACTCAGCATCAGCGGGCCTGTCATGGTATCTCCCGCCTTGCTCACATACGACCCAGCCCCCACGTTCGCGACCATTGTGTCCACGTATGCCTTGTTGACAGCGTCGGTCGCAGAAGCCGGCGTGGGTACACTGGGAGACACCGAAAACTGCTTCGTTCCCGCTATCGTTTCGGCCCCGCTCACGTGCACCACGGATGCATCACTCGCCTTGGCGGCCACCGCCGCATCCACGTACTGCCGTGTAGCCATCTGCGATGCTGAACTCGTGGCGCCCGGAGTGGTCCTTACTGCAGCAATCGTCGTCGGCGAACTTGTCGGCACCGCCCAGTACTCAGTCTTCACTGTCCCATCGTCAAGCTGGAAGACGACCGTGTAATACGTTCCCGCCGGACTCGCCCCAACGTTTGGAACCAAGTCTACCGACAGCGCGCCCTGTGGCCCCAGCACGACGCTTTTCGTCCCCGCCGCTACCGCGTTACCGTCCGCGGTGCTGAATGCCGGCCATGAGATCAACAGGGTTCCGCCCGCTGGTGTTCCGTCTGCGCGATACACCACATCCTGGATGGTCGTCGTCGCTGGTGTAGACGAGCGCGATATCCCCACCGCCCACAGCACCATCAGCAGCAAGTAGAAAAGCCGCCCAGTTGGGCGGCGCGCATCCCACATAATCCCTCCGTTACCACAGATCCGCAACGCGGACCGGGAACTGAGAACCGAGAACTGAGAACGGGGTTTGCAACCTGAAACCTAAGAACTTGAGACTGTCTATTTTCCCGCCTGCACCTGCTGCTCCAAAAATCTCTCCACGCTGCGCACGTAAACATCGGCAAAATCCACCACCGGTCGCCTCAGCTCGATCAAGTCGATCGCATCCGGCAATCTCCAGCCCAGCGAGCATAGGATCGCCAACGCCATCATCGGGGCACGGTGTACGCCCGCTGCGCAATGTACGAACAGCTTGGTGCTGTCTTCCTCTAGGGCTGCCAGCGCAAACTCCACGCCACGCTGAAATACGGCAGGGGGCTTTGCCTGGAAATCATCATCGATCGGGTTCCAGAGCACTTTGATCCCGTGCGGGGATGCCAGCCGCGTGTCATCAAATTCGATCTGCATGTCGATGATGTGCGTCACTCCCGCCCGCGCCACCGCCGCCATGTTGTCCGCTGTCCAGATCCCGCCCCCGACCGCCATCCGGCCGGTCACCCATGTCATGTCCATGCCGTGACTCTGCGCCCTTGATGAAGTGCTGGTTGCCGAACTGGACGCCCTTCTCGTCGGCCAGCGGCTCGCGACCACCGACCAATGACTAGCTGTCATTCTACGGCATCACGCGGACTCGCCACGGCTGCCATTTCACGATCTTTCGTAACCTCGGATCCCACCAGAGGATCCCCATCTAAGCCCAGACGATCCAACAGCGTCTTCGCCAGCGAATCAGCATCGGCGTTCTCTTCCTGCGTGACGGCAGGGTACAGTCCGGCCATCTCGAACAAATACTTCATCGCGGCGTAATGCCGGATGTCGGCTTCGTCAATGATGCGCTGTACCATCCGGACTGCTTCCGCGCCTACCAGCTGACTGATTTCGTTCCGAATCGCTGTCAGGTCGACAGGTTCTCGCCCGATTCCCCGCCCGGAGATCGTTCCTGGGCCCTCCCGTTCTGTCTTGTTTCGCCCTTTTCTCATGGAGTCCACTGGCCACGCGCAGAAATAATAAAAGGGGCGCTTCTTCCGTGCGCCCCTTGCATGATTGCTGCCGAACTAAATCGCTCTTTTCTTCTGACTCTTTAAATTCAGAATACCATCCACGATGGGGAAAATGGGACATGCCTTCCAACTTTTTATTCCGCATCCTCCCAGTCACTTACGCCGATTTCTCCGCTTTTGCCCCCTTGACAACTTTCGGTTCCCCTCGGCTCTGCATCTGCCAGACGGTTTAAGAGCCCCCCTTCCAGGAAAACTCGGCTCAGTTCATCCAACGCCTCCGGGTAACGGCGGCCAACGGTGCGCCGCCAGCAGCCCAACATCTGCGCCGTCTCTTCATGTGAGTATTCCTGCAGCGCAATCTTCGCAATCAGTTCCTGGTCGAACCGGTCCAGTCTTTCCAGGCTGCGCTCCACGTCGTGCACAAAAATCACAGCGTCCTCGAACGTCGACACTCGGTACGAAGTCACGCGCGCGCGGAAAGACTCCCGCCCCAGCAGAGACGGAAGCCGACCCACCTCCACTGAGAGCCGCAGATAGCGTCTGAGCAGCGCCACGGTGCGGTCCCGGTACAGCCACAAGTCGGGATCACTGCCGGAATCGCTCGTGTAGTTGGGGCCACGGTCCGGAGGCCGTCCACCCTTGCCCACCCGTGCGGGGATTAGATCTGCAACCGGCTCCTCCAACGCCACCGCCTCCGCGCTCACGCAGGCAATCACGGCCGCTATCATGCGTGGCCTCCTTCTACGCACAGAGCAGCCAGTTCGGCACACCGCCCCTGGATCTCCCCGTCGCCACTCCCCGGCAGGCGCACTTTCCCTTTCCTCTTGCCTGAGATCGCGAACTCCAGCATCTTGGGGACGCACGGCGGGCAGTACACCTGCTCCGCCCCCCGTCGCCGCAGCCACAGCCCCCCACACCGTTCGCAGTACTTCAGCTCCAACTCGATCACTTCGACTTCATCCACTTCCATAATTGCCTCCTTGCTTTGCGAATCCGGATCATGCTTGCCGCACTAATCAGCTCTGCCTTCGCCGGCTTCGTCGACTCCGCGGACGACGCACAACTGACGGCCGGCGACTGAAAGAAAAAAGCCCTGTGCCGATGGCTCGGTCACAGGGCTCGTTTCTCTTACGATGACCTGTTGCAGCTATTTAGTTATGATTGCGTTTCCAAGGTTACCCGCCGGCAGCTACTGCCTGCGGCGAAAGTATCCCTCCTCGTAGCCGGACTTCAGCACGCGGCCGTTCTGCACCACGACGCTGACCCGGCCGGTAAAGTGGAGCAACCACAACAGCTGCTCCATGGCCGAAGACAGCACTTCCGCAGAGCGCACCTTCCGGCGAAACTCCACGAAGTTTCCCGCCTCGTTTTCTGGTTGTGGGTTGGTGGTCATGCTTTTTCGGACTCCAGTATGAGTTATATAAGTGGCTCATCGTATAGCTTTGCGATGAATATCGTCAAGAACTTTATTCCCTTCTAGATGTTTTGTTTACCTATATAATAGCTGCGAGCTATAGTGCCGTGCTATACTTGGGCCATGAAATTCCGCACCCTGCAGGACAACCTGCGCAAGGCTTTGTGGCGGCGCATTGAAGACGGCAACCTGACCGGCCTCCGCCTGGCCGAGCAGACCGGGTTCAAGCAGGCCCACATCTCCAACTTCCTCAACCGCAAGCGGGGCTTGAGCCTCGAAGGCATGGACAAGGTGCTCAGCGTCCAGCGCCTCTCCGTGCTCGATCTGCTCGATCCCAACGAGATTAACAAGCGGGCCAGCATCCTCCCGCCTCCCGACGATGAGTTTCAGAACGTCCTGCTTGTCGAGGGTGCGGTCGCCGCCGTCGAACCTCTCATCATGAACATGAGTGTCAAGGAGATTCTCAAGTTCAAGAAGAGTTTCCTGCGCAAGCTGCGTCCTGAGATGGAAGGCCACCGCGAGGGCTGGGAGCGGTTCGTCCTCATCAAGGCCGATGCCCGCGAGGGCATGAGCATGTATCCCCGGCTGCTGCCCGGCGCCACCGTGCTCCTCGACCGCCACTACAATTCTCTCAAGCCTTACCGCAAGGGGGAGTCCAATATGTATGCCGTGAACAAGTATGGCGCTTGTACGGTGAAATACGTGGAGCCCGGAGGGAAACACTTGATCTTGCGACCGCACAACCAGGCCTATCCCGTCGAGGTGCTGCCTCTGGAAGAAGGCAAGGATGCCTCTGACTACATCGTCGGCCGGGTCTGCTACGTGGGCATCGAAACTTAGCGAGATCCCCGTCACCTCCAGCGCTGCAGCATCCGGTGCAGAATCTCTACCGCCTCGCCCAGCTTTGCCAGCTCCTCTTTGGTCAGCGGCCTAAGGTGCCGGGCCAGGTATGCGGTCCGCGCCTTCCGTCCGCGCTGCATCAGTCGTACTCCCCTGGGAGTCGCGCGAATCTGCACCCGGCGCGCATCCCCTGGATCGGTCACCCGCTCAGCCAGCCCGCCCCTTTCCAGCCCGCTGACAATGCGCGTCATAGTCGGCGGCCTCACCTGCTCGGCGGCGGCGAGTTGCCCCAAACTCATGGGGCCGCCAAACACCAGCACCGACAACGCTGACAACCGCGCCGGGCCCTCGCCCATGGCCGTGTCCTGTTTCCGCACTCGCCGCAGTAAATGAATGGCGGCCGAGTGCAGCCGATCGGCGATTTGCTCCGCCCACCGGTGCCGCGGCGCGCGCTGTCGAGTCCCCTGCTTCATCGGCTCTCCACTTCGCTCCCGGCAAAGAATTCTACCGTGGCGTGGCTTGACATCGGACCGCCACCCATTATAATTAGTTAGCAGTGCTAAGTAATATCACTTCAATGTGGAGTCGCACCCTATGGATAAACAAGCAGAAGTCATCAACGCGGTCCAAACCGGGGATCTGGACAAACTTCGCGCTCTGTTGACGCAATCCCCCTCCCTCGCCACGGCTCGCGATGCCAACGGAGTGTCGGCCATCATGCACGCGCTGTATCGCCGGCGCAACGACGCGCTCGATCTGCTGCTCACCGCCCGCCCTGACCTCGACATATTTGAAGCCACTAGCGCGGGTCGCCGTGAACGCGTGAGCGAACTCCTCCGCCGGGATCGCACTCTGGCCGCCGCCTGGTCCGCCGACGGATTCACCGCGCTGCACTTCGCCGCCTTCTTCGGCCAGGAGGCCGTCGCTACCCTCCTTTTGGCACATGGCGGCGACGCGGCGGCTCAGGCGAGAAATCCCATGAAGGTCATGCCCCTGCACAGTGCGGCCGCGGCTCATAACCTGGCCATCATCCGGGCCCTGTTGGAGCACGGCGCCCCGCCCAATGCCCGCCAGGAGCAGGGATGGACCGCAATCCATGAGGCTGCGCAGAACGGCGATAAAACCATGGTCGAGTTGCTGCTCAAGCATGGCGCCGACCCTTCTCTGGCCAATGATCAGGGCATCCGGCCCGTCGACTTGGCCATCAAGAACGGACATGCGGAGATCGCCAAGCTGTTGCAACAATCAGCCTAGCGCTGGCCAGGTTGTAGAATAGAGCTAGATCTAATTCCGCGGCCCATCATTCCAAAGACGTATGGACGACGAAGTCAATATCCCCAGCATTCGGGTTCCAACGGAGGCATTCATGGAGGAAGTACCCGCCACCGGCACCGCGGCGCGCCGCAACGAAGACATCGCCCTGGATCTTATGAAATTCATCGCCATGACTACCGGCTACGGCCGCACTAGTTCCTCGGGAGTCGGCTTCCAGGGCAGCGGCGCCGCCGCCAAGCCGGAGGAATATGCCAATCACCTGCTCGAGCTCTATGCGCGCTGCCTCGAGGTGGTACACGGCAAGCAATAACACCGAGACGCGTGGCTGCCCCCGGCCTACGAAATAAAACGCCGCGTCCCTAAGGACGCGGCGTGATTCTGCAACCGAGGACATCCTGAGGATCGTCTTCGTGTGAAGCACTAGCGCCGGCGACGTCCGCCCTTCTTGCGCGCCGCCTTCTTCTTGGCTGGTTTTCTCTTTGCGGTCTTCTTCCTGGCGGGCTTCTTCTTCGCAGGCTTTTTCTTTGCCGGTTTCTTTCTTGCCGGCTTCTTCTTAGCTGGTTTCTTCTTTGCGGGCTTGGGCGCGCCACCCCCACCCATGGGCTCCGGGGCGGGCGGAACGGGCATCATCGGCTCCGGTTCCGGCTCACCCATGGCCGGCATTTCCGCTTCTTCTTCCTCTTCTTCTTCCTCGTAATCTTCTTCTAGCGAATCGCCATAAGCGCCGCTGTCACCGTACTCATCCATTTCGTCGTCTCGTCCGTAGAGGGTTTCGTCCAAGCTCATTTCTCCTCCTGATTTCCGGCTGCATTCGGAGCCGGCACGCTGCAACAGCCGCCTGCGCTAAGGAAATAAAAAGACTACTCCAACTCTTTTCGCGGAACGGGCGGCGATTATAGCACAGCGCTTTTTCGCCGCGCAGTAACACCCGCTGGCTGCGGTGCCGCACTTGCATCTTACACCTAAGCCCATGTCAAGGTCGTCCATGGAATTGGCTTGGTCAGCCGGGCACGGATTTGCGCGCGAAGTTGAGTGGATTAAACCGGAACGCGGGGGAGCAGCCTACTTTGCAGCCCGGATCAGGAGGATCATGCCCGGTCGCAGGGTAGCGATGTCGCCATTGTCCCGCTTGAGCGCCGCGACCGTGGTGTGGTGGGTGCTGGCAATCGATGTCAGAGTCTCGCCCTTCTTCACCTTGTGGTGTACCACTGTCTGGTCGCTGGCCACCTCTAAGCTCTTCGCTGATTTCGACTTAGACGCGCCCATGCGCTGCAGTTCGCGAGCCGTCGGAGACAGGGGAAGGTGCACGTACAAGACACGCCGGCCGCGTACGCTGTTACCCTTTAAGTGGTTCCAGCGTCGGACCATGGCAGGCGGCACTCCGAAGTTGTCCGCCACCGTCTGCACCGTATCCCCCTTGCGCACCTTGTAGCGCGTCGCTCTCCGCGCGTAGCTCCCCGTCCCTTCGGCAGACCTGCCTTTTCCCGGCGCCACCGGAATGATCAGCTTGCTCTCGACCTCCAACTCGCTGCCATCCAGATTGTTCGCCTCAGAGATGGCTTGGGAAGTGGTACGGTAGGCCCGCGCAATCGATGCCAGCGTTTCGCCCGGCGCTACTTTGTGGAATCGCCACCACACCCGCATGTCTGGCGGGATGGAAGCGATCGCATTCAAGTACCGGTCCTTGCTGCCTGCGGGCAAGTGCAGTTCAAACTCCTGGTCCTTGGGCGTCGTCAGCCGCAACAGGCTCGGATTCAGGTCTAGAAGATCGCTCGCTGACGCGTCCACGCACTCCGCCACCAGCCGGATGTCGACGGGATAATCGATCTTGACCGTATCGTACGGAACCGGCTTGTCCGGCACGACGGTGTCAAGACCATACTGCCCCGGATTCTTGGCCATGATGGTCACGGCCACAATGATCGGCACGTAATTGCGCGTCTCCCGGGGCAGCACGTTGCGCTTGTAGAGTTCCCAGAAGTCCGCATACCCGGTGCGCTTCACCGCGTTCTGCACGGTCCCCGGACCCGAGTTGTAGGCCGCCATCGCCAAATACCAGTCGCCGAACTGGTTGTAGAGGTCTTTCAGGTGCCGCGCCGCGGCACGCGTGGCCTTCTCCGGATCCTGCCGGTCGTCCACCCACCAACTGCGCTCCAATCCATAGCCCCTGGCCCGGCTCCCCATGAACTGCCAGATGCCGCGAGCTCCCGCCCGCGAAACTGCCAGCGGATGGAACCCGGATTCCGCCTGCGCCAGGTAAATCAGGTCCTGGGGCACGCCCTCGTCCTTCAGAATGCTCTGGATCATGTCGCGGTAGCGGCCGCTGCGCTCCAGCGCGCGCTCCAGCGTCCCGCGTCCCCGCGTGGAAAAATAGTTGATGTAGCTGACTACCGGATCGGTCAGCATCAGCGGCAGGTCGGAATGTGTAGCCTTTACCTCTTCCGCCGCTTTCGCCCTGACATTGGGGTCCGCCGGGAAAGTGACTTCGTTGGCCTCGTCGATCGGCGCCGGCTCGGATTTCTGCTCAGTGAAGCCGTCGCCCTCCTGTAAGGCCTGCAGCTCCAGTCCGTTCACCCCATCCAGAATTCGGTCAAACTCCTCCTGCAGGCGCTCATCGGAGCGCACGTTCAGCGAACTCCCCAACAACAGGTCGAATGCCCGATCGAAATTCTGCTTGGCGGCTTCCAGATGCCCGGCTTTGTAGTTGTCCTGCCCAGCCTGGTATTCCTTCTCGACCTTCGCAATCAGATCAGCAACCGGATCGGGCTGGGGCTGGGGGGGTGCTTGCTCTGCGGGCTTGGTCTTCTCGGGGTCGGCTGGAACTTGCGCGGCAGACTTGCTGACTTCCGTCAGCGCCGGAGCGTTGGCCTGCGCCGCTGGCAGCAGTGCCGTCGCCCGCTGGTTCGTCTGACAAGCCGTGCCCGCCAAAACCAGGGCGATAAGCGGCGCGATCAGAAGATAGGGTCTCGTGATCCGCATTATTTCTCTATAACTTACCGCAACCCCTGGCCTTTCCGACAGCTCGGGGATGCCCAAATCGTACTATCTCCAGATTTGACGGGTCAATCCTGAACCAGGTTGGTTCAGGTTACCTTTGGAACCGGTCGGGTATGTTACCCCCGGGTTCCGACCCAGGCAAGAAACTCTTGCGCTGAGAACCGGAGAACAGAGAACTGAGAACGGTTTTCTTGACAGAAACCTCCCCCAGGCTGTCCCCACCCTCAACGCTTGCGCGAATACGCCAGAGCATAATCGGGCGTCGGGATCCTGGAATCAAGTCGCGGATCGTTAATCGGCCTCCCCGCCACCGTTTGCAGCGGAATCACTCCCGCCCAAGTCGGAAAGCCGTAGTCCGCCTCGTCATCGAGTGGCGGCCCCTGCCGTACCTTGGCGGAGAATTCCGTAATGGGCAGACGCATGACCAGCGTGGCCTTGATCTCTCGCTCGTTCGGCTGCCGCGATTCGGCCCAGCGTCCGGGCAGTATGTGCTCCGCCAGCAAGCGCAGCGCCTCCAGCTTCTCCTTGGGCTCCTCTACGGCCACCGCCGTCCCCAGCACCACCACCGAACGGTAATTCATGGAGTGATTGAAGATGGACCGCGCCAGCACCAGTCCATCCAGAAGCGTAACCGTCACACAGACCGGTACACCCTGGTCCATGCGCCGCAGCATCCGGCTTGCCGCTGACCCATGGATGTACAGGTTGTCGCCTGCCCGGCCATAGCCGGTGGGAATCACGAACGGCTGGCCATCCGCCACGAAACCAACATGGCAGATGAAACCTTCATCAAGAATCTGATACGCCGCGGCCCGATCATAGACGCCGCGCTCCGGTTCGCGGACCACGCGGGTACGTGGGCTTGAGGGTTCGGACATTGGAAACAAGCTCCTGGCATTCGCGAAGAGTGAAGAAAGTGTAACAGGTGAGCATCAGAGCCCGGAGCGGGCAGAAAGGGGCAGGCATCAGGCCCGCCCCAAGTTCATCAATCAAAAACTCGGCCTTAGGCTTCTTCTACCAGGTCACCTTCAGTGCGAACTGGAACTGCCGCGGATCATACGCGGCTGTGGGCTGGCCCGCCGCCGTGAACAGCGGATTGATGTCAGCCACGTTGAAGCGGTTGGCGATGTTGAACATGTCCACAATCGCATCCACATTGAAGCGCTCGCCGATAGGAATCCGCCGCGCGATGCGCAGATCGTTGAACACGGTCCACGGCCGCACTCCGGCATTCCGGCCCAGATTCCCGTCCAGGGCCGCCAGCGTAGGTGTGCCTCCTAGAGCGAACACGGCGTAGCACGGTTCCTGCAAGAATCCGGTCGGCGAGAACCTTGAGGCGACGGGTGCCGGGCAAGGCAGCGGGGCCGCCGTACTGGCGGTAACCACGTTCGGGCGTCCCGTAAAGGGCGAGAACTGGAAATTGTCCGGATTCCCGGTGAGGATGTTAAACGGCCGTCCGGAGGAGACTTCGAGGATGGGAGCCACTGTCCAGTTGCTGAAGAATTTCCGCGCAAAGCCACTGCCGCCCAATTTGCCGCTCTGAAACACGCCGCTGAACACCAGACGATGCCGCTGATCGAACAGCGAGTTCGAGCGTTCGGCGCTGGGGAAGAAGCTGTCCTGCGGTGCTAGCGGCGATTGCAGGTCGGTCGAATCGTCAATCGCATGCGACCAGGTGTAGGAGGTCAGGAACTCATAGTGATTTCCGAACCGCTTGCGCAGGTTGGCGGTGAACCCGTGATACACCGAGCTGCCGTTGGAAAAGTTGGCGTCCATGTCGCTGAACGGAACGCAGCCTTCCAGCATGGGCGAAGTCAGATCGCACCGGGTGTTGAACCCGTCTTCCTGTAGAACCAACGGGGCCACGATCTGGACGCACGCCGCTTGCGCCGGATCGCCAGAGTTCAACAGCGCTAGGGCGATTGCAGGATTCAGACCAGAAGGACGGAAGAAGTTGACCAGCGCTGCTGGAACGTACGGTCCACTCGCGCCGACGCCGCAGGCCGCAACGCTCAACGGATTATCCGTCGGCGAAGCCCCACCCGCCGCGATCGCTCTCTGCCAGTTCCTCACCAGGAAATCTCCCCGTGTGGTGTTGGCATTGATCGGACGGTTCAGGTGACGTCCGCCGTTGAAGTTGTAGGCCAGACTGAGCGCGAAGTCATGTCCCAGGTCCTGCTCGAACGTGAAATTCACCTGCTGCGAATACGCGTACACAAAATTCTTTCCCTGCGGATACCCGAACGGCTGAAACGCCAGCGGGAAGAAGGTCGCCGGATTCAGGTAGTTCTGGTTGAGAAACACCGAATTGGGGAAGAACGGATCGAAACGCTGGGGGTTAGTTGTCCCATCGGCCGAGGTGAGCCCGTAGCCGGTAATGTCCTGGATGCCCGGCAAACATCCCGCCGTGCCCAAAGTCCCTTGAAACAGATTGGCCGCGTTCAGATCGCCGAAGCTCGCAGGCGCGTTGCCGTCGCAGGGCGCGCCCCCGGCGAACACCAGTTGCCCGCTCTTCGAGCCATCCGAGGCATCACCCAGGAAATACAACCCCAACAGCGGATGATCGTAGAAGATCCCGTAGGAGGCGCGGAATACCGACTTGCCATTCCCCCTGGGGTCCCACGCAATCCCGATGCGCGGCTGAATGTTGTTGGTGTCGGTCTGAATCCCCTTCTGGATGCCCAACTGGTTGTAAGCCGAAGCCGCCAGCCCGGTTGGCGGAGCGAACTGGGGTGGGAACTCGACGTCGTATCGCAACCCGGCGTTGATCGTCAGGTTGTGCCGAAATCTCCACGAGTCCTGTATGTAAAGTCCCAGCGGGATATTGCGGAACGAGTCATGCGGATTGCCGAACCCTTGCACCAGGGTGGAGGGAAGCCCCAGCCCGAAGGACTGCACGGCATTGAAGCCCGGGAAAGGCGGACAGAACTCGCTCGGCACTCCATTGGGTTCGCACACCATATCCGTGAAGCCGACCGTCGCGGAATCGAGCGCGCCAAAGTCGTACACGCCGCCATAGTTCACCGTGAACGTCGCGGTGACCGGGATGTAGTTGAGGTCGACGCCGAACTTCAGGTCGTGCGCCCCGCGCGTCCACGAAAAATTGTCGGAGAACTGGTAGCGCTGCTCGGTACGCTTGATGTAGGAGTAGGGTTCGCGGCCGACAAAGCCAAAGCCCGCGATGTTCGACGCCACCAGCCCTCCCCCCGGGGCGCTGGAAAAGTCGTACAGCAGCCCGCGGCGCGCGTACTGGAAACGGAATTCGTTGACTTTGTTGTTGCCGATCGTCCACGTGTCCTGAAACACGCCCGCTACATCACGGTAGGTCTGCTGCGAGGTGCGCGAAAACGAGTTCTGGCCAAACGTCTGGTTTTCGCCGTTCACCTGGATGCCGGTGACCGTGCTGGGGCTGACGTTACCCCGCAGCATGATGCGATTGTTGTTGCTCAGGTTGTGGTCAAGGCGCAGCGAGTACAGGCTGGTGCCTTCAAAGATCGGGTAGTTTCCGGCCTGCGGCTGCAACCCCAGGAACTGGCTGGGAAGTCCGTTGCAGGTGAAGTTGGGTGCGCCGACGTTGCACGAGGTAGGAAACTGCGTAAGGGGATTGCTGCCATTGGCCGGGATGGGAATGGCGGAGCCTTCCAGGAACGCGAAAGAAGCCGGATACGTGCCGAATTGTGCGATTCCGGACGATCCGCCGACAAAGGTCGCATAGGCGGCGGCTTCCTGGGCGTAGCCGGCTGCCAACTGGCCGGTGGGATCGATGATGTTCAGCTGCGCCAGCGCCGCCGGCAGCGTTTGCTGGAAAAACACCGCCTGGTCGGGAGTCGCTGACACGCCGGTAATGAAGCCGTCCGGCAAGCCAAACACAGAAGACAAGTCCAGGTTGGGGATCAGCCCGAAATTGTTCTGGCCGACGCTGGAAAAACCGGTTTCATGCCGCCGCGTGACCTCATAGGAGAAATAGTAGTATGTTTTGTCTTTCTTGATCGGTCCGCCGAACGCTGCTCCAGCTTGCACCCTCGTGTACGCCGGGTTTGAGGTGGTCGAGAACGGGTTCACCGCCTGAAAATCGCGGTTGCGCAGATAGCCGAAAACGGTGCCATGGAAGTCGTTCGATCCGGAGCGGGTGACAATATTGACCACCCCGCCCGAGGCCCGTCCGTATTCCGCGGCATAGCTGTTGGTCTGGATTTGAAACTCCTGCACCGCTTCCTGCGAGACCGTGGAGCGCACCCCGTTGATCGAATTGTCAATCGCATCCGCCCCGTCTACGTTCACCAGGTTCGAACGCGCGCGTTGGCCGCTGATGTTCAACCCGGACGTCGGCGCCGCTCCGATTGAAGGTGCGTTGTCCCGCAATACCTGCGAGTCGGTCAGCGTGAAGTTGATGTAGTTGCGTCCGTTAATGGGAAGGTTGTCAATCCGCCGCTGGTCCACTGTGTCGGTCGTGGAAGTGCGCGAGGTCTCCACCAGTTCGGCCTCCGAGCTCACGGTCACCACCTCCCGCGCGCCCGCTACGCTGAGCGTGATAGCCAGGTCCCGTACCTGGCCCACCGTGACGATCTGGTTCTCTGCTTCGACCTTGGCGAAGCCCGGCGCCTGCACCGTGATCACGTACACCCCCGGAGGCAGCGCCACCAGGCGGTACTCTCCCGTGGAATTCTGGTTGGTGCTGCGCTCTAAGCCCTTGGCCTCCTCGCGAGCCGTGACCGTCGCATTGGTGACTAGGTTCCCTGCCTGGTCCTTTACCGTGATGTGCAGGTCGCCAGTGGCGACTGCCTGAGCGAAGCTGAGTGTGGCGAATAGAAGAAGTACGACTGCAAGTAAGACGGGCGTGCGCATTTTCATTGGGTCCCCCGAGAGATGAGCCAAAGCGAAGGCGGCGACCAGCAGCCACTCCTCCGTTGAGCCGGCATGCAGAAGGCGCGCATATTTGCCAGGCGGATGTCCGCAGGTTTGTACATCAGCAGGCGCAGGAAAGCAAGGAGCAAAGTACCGAGTGCCGAGTATCGAGTTGATGACCGGATGGTTAGCAGCTCCTAGTTGTGGCAACCGCAACTCGGTACTCGCAACTGGACTACCGCTCTATCCCGCAGTCCTCTTCTTGGTTGGTGCGGTAGGCCCAAGCCATGCGGGGAGTGTTGTGGGCGATGCCAAACCGCCCGCGCGCGTCCAGCAGGATCATGCCGCCGTGGCCGTTCACGCGGGTCTTGAGGTAGTCAATGGCTTCGGCGGCGGCCCACTCGGGCGCGTTACCGCTGGCGACGCGGTCGGCGGCCCACTTGGCCAGGACCAGCTTCATGATGGGCTCGCCCCAGCCGGTAGTCGAAGCGGCGGCGGTGTGGTTGTCGGCGAAGCAGCCGCATCCGATCAGCGACGAGTCCCCCAAGCGTCCCGGCGCTTTGTTCAGGGTGCCGCCGGTCGAGGTGGCGGCGGCGATGTTGCCGTCCACGTCGAGGGCAACCGCTCCGACGGTGTCGTGGGAGATGGTGGGCGCGAACAGGTCGGCGCGATGCTCTTCCGCGTGCGCCTGGAACTCCCGCAGGCGCTCGACTTCGCGCGGGACGATCAAATCTCCGTTCTTACACAGCGGGATGCCATGTTCGGCGGCGAAGCGCTCGGCGCCTTCCCCGACGAAATACACGTGCGGGCTCTCGCTGAGGATCTTGCGCGCCGCGCGCACCGGATTGGCGATGTGCTCGACGCAGCCCACGCCCCCGGCGCGGAGGGTGGCGCCGTCCATGATGAGAGCATCCATCTGGACTTTGCCGTCGCGGTTGAGGAAGCTGCCGCGTCCGGCGTCGAAGGTCTCGTCGTCCTCCATGATGACGACCGCCTCTTCGACCGCGTCGAGAGCGGCGCCGCCTTTGCTCAGCACGCGCCAGCCGGCCGCCACTGCCTTACGCACGCCGTTGAGATGGGCCTCCACCATGTCATCGGGAATGGCCCAGGCGCCGCCATGGACTAGAAGGACGGGATTCTTCGGCAAGAAGCTCCCCCACGAGGAATAAGCGGACAGGATAGCATGCGGGGCGCGGGGACACGGGGCGGGCGCGGCAGGGGGTACTAATCTAGATGAAGCATCACCTCTGGCGGCGTGGTAGGCTATGAGGCGAACTTTTCCCGAAATAGGCATGAATCTGTCATTTCTACCAGGCGATCTGCACCTCTCAAGGAACGAGTCTGGTCTTTTCGTCGTGACCATGTGCGGTCAGAAAATCCTGTGTACGAAGTCCCAGCGTTCTGCCGTGGCCAGATTCAATACCCTCCGGGCAGAACTCGAAAAGGAGTTCCCACAGCGGGAGCCAACCGCCAAAGAAAGGGCCGAGCTTCTTCAGCGAGAAATCAACGAGTCGCTGCTTGGACACAACAGCCTAGGGGGACGGAAGAAGAAGACCACGGCAGGCGGAACTAGGACTTTCGGTGGTTAATCGCGGCATCAACTATGCCAAACAATGCTGGCAACGATCCACATCATTTTGAGTTTGATCTGGATCGAGGTATTCGTGCTCAGGCTGTGGAGAAGCCAGAGGCGAGCCCGCTTTTGCCGTTAACAAAGGGCGCGGGACCGCACGCCAGTGGTATCTATGCCCTCTACTTTAAGGACCAGCTCGTTTACATCGGCAAGGCGTCGAAGGGAACCACCAAGAGCAAGCGGACGTTGCGGGCTCGGCTGGATGAGCATGTCAGCAAGATCAGTGGGCGGAAAAACATTACTTTGGCCGACATGAAATGCCGCTACCTAACTTTCGATAGTGAATGGTGGGTGTTCGCCGCCGAATTTGCTCTCATGACCCATTATCGACCGGAATGGAACGAGAGCGGGTTTGGTAGCAAGGTTCCGGGCATTGGTCGTCCTGGGACGCATCGAATAAGCCGGTGGAATGAGTCTTTTCCGGAGAAGTAACCGCTGTCCGCCGTTCACACTCATCACCGTTACGGCAAATAATCCAAAAGCAATGCCGCTTCCGTGCGTGGTGAGCCTGCTTCCACTTGGTTGAAACCATCGGCCCGTTCCTGATCTTGATGATGAGATCGCACACCGTAAAACCTGCTTCTTCGGCCATCCGCATGAAGTCACAGTGTGGCCACTTCGATTTGTGGTTATTCACCATGTCCGTGATCTTCGCAAGCAACAGGCCATCCGGTTTTAGCACTCGTTTGGCCTGTTGCAAGAACGGCGGATACAGATAACTCAGGTTCCAATCGTGCTCCTTGCCACACTCCACCGTCGCCCCGAAATCCACGTCGAATCGCTTCCTGCTTTTGTCGCGGCCTTGTGGCCCAACGTGCGGGGGGTCGTACACGACTACACCGAATTGCGCGGACTCCACGCCTGTCATGGTGCGATTGTCGCCAACGATGTCTGGCTTATACCGGGGGTCTATATCCATCGAAACAACGCGCCGTGTAGACCCTTTCCAGAATCGCCCTGCGTTATACGTTGCGTCCAAGATCGGTTCGGGCGGAACGGTTGAGTAGAACTCGAATATTGCCTCCAGGAGTGCGCCGTCGCTTCCTTCCCAAATACTGCTCAGGGGCGCGTATGCCGAAGTGCCATTGCTCTTTATTTTCACGGGGACCTGTACTTCATTACGCTGTGCGTTCATGGGATGCAACTGTGAATTGCTAGCAAAAAAGATTCCTGTTTCGGATTTTGCTGCGATCTAACAGCCTGTCATAGACTTGCCGATGCGGCAAGCATGGTTCAGTGATCCGCATGTCTGCAGTTTCGCAAAGAACCTGGAGTGGTTTCAAGATTACGTAGGACGGAACGCTAATTCTAATCAGCCCCCCGGTAGCGGACCTTGCCCGGGATGACGGGGGGTTAGGCGGCTTGGCCGGGAGTGGCCGGCACTGCTTCTATTCCGCTGGTTCTCGTCCAGGTATACCGGATGCGGTGGATGACCGTGATGGTGGAAAGCACGGCAATCAGCCAGAGGACTGGGGCCATGCGGTTGAACAGGGCTCCGATGATGATCAGCACCAGGCGCTCGGGGCGCTCCATGAAACCCACTCGGCAGGAACCAATCAGCGACTCGGCGCGCGCCCGGCTGTAACTCACCATGATGGCGCTGACCATGACAAAGGCGCTGAGCACGACGTAGAGAAAGCGGTCGCCGCGGGCGTAAAACACCAGCAGACCGAAGAACTGGGAGGCGTCGCTGTAGCGGTCAATCACCGAATCGAAGAATGCCCCGAAGCGGGTGACGCGGTTGGTGGCCCGTGCCACTTGGCCGTCCACCAGGTCAAAAAAGCCGGAGGCGATGATGACCAGGCCGGCGTAACGAAACAGCCGCGCCTGGTTTTCGGCATTGGCGTAGCCGAACAGGATCGCGGCGATGGTGTTGACCACCAGCCCCATGAAAGTCAGGACGTTGGGATTGATGCGGGCCAGGGCCAGCCAGCGGACGATAGCATCGAGCACGACGCCGCAGCCGCGTCCGAAGGCGCTGGTCCAGGTCATACAGCTTCGGCCTCGTCGTGGATGGTGGTCAGGCTGAGGACCTCAAGTTCGCGCTTGCCGGTGGGGGTGACGACCATAGCGGTGTCTCCGACCTTCTTGTTGAGCAGGGCGCGGCCGATGGGCGAGGTGGTGGAAATCTTGCCGGCGGCGACGTCGGATTCCTCGCTGGTGACCAGCTTGTACTCGATCTCCTCGCCCTTGTCGTTGTCATAGATCTTGACAGTCGAGCCGAGACCGACCTTGTCCTTGGGGATGTTGTTCATGTTAATGAGGGAGAGGTCGGCGAGGCGGCGTCCGAGCTGGCGCAGGCGGGCCTTGACGAACTCCTGCCGCTGCTTGGCCATGTGGTATTCGGCATTTTCACTGAGGTCGCCGAGGGCAATGGCGCGCTTGAGTTCCTTGGGAAGCTCGTGACTTAGCTCGTGTTCGAGGGCGGCGATCTCTTCCTGGAGCTTCTTTTTGATGTGCTCGGGCATGTTCTGGAGGGGATTATAAACCGGACGGCGGGCGTCGAGACCCCGGACTTCAGACCCTGGACCTCGGACCTCGAGTTTCGCCCCTCGGCGAAGTCCAGCAGAGCGCGGTACTATCCCTAGGACACTGGCCAAAGAGCCGCTGGGATTGCCTTTAGGACCGTTTTGGGATAAAATTGCCGGGTGTTGTTCCTCGGTTCCCCTGCGCTCGTGGGTATCCTCTGATGATCAGCGATGGCAATTTCCACATAGGCGACAAGGTCGTGTACCCGAACCATGGTGTTGGAATCATTGAACAAATCAGCAGTCGCACCATGGGTGAGACGGTGGAGAAGTTCTACCTGCTCAAGATCAAGTCCAGCAGCCTGAAGGTGATGGTGCCTTTCCACAACGTGGCTACGGTCGGGCTGCGGCGGGTGGTAAAGAACGGCGAGATCCAGAAAGTGGTTGATTTTCTTGCAGATGGCCTGTGTGACAATAACGCCGACTGGAAATACCGCTTCAAGGAAAACTCCGAACGCATGCGCACCGGCTCCCTGCTGGAGGTGGCTGCCGTACTCAAGGGCCTGCTCCTGCTAAACCAGTCCAAACCCCTCTCCTTCCGCGAAAAGAAGATGCTCGAACGGGCCCGCTACCTGCTCGTAAGTGAACTGGCCATGGCCAAGAACTGCGAAGAGGTGCAGATCGAGGATCTGCTCTCCAAGGCCCTGGCCAAGAGCAAGCTGCGGTTCCCGGAAGCCTCGGAATTCGAAGCCTAGAAGCGGGTCCCTCTCGGTACTCGGTACTCGCCACTCGCCACTCGGTACTTACTCCCCCATCCACGCCCCGTACCGCCTCAACGAATCCACATGGTCGAAGACAATCTTCATGGCGGCCGTAATCGGGATGGCCAGAACCAGCCCAATCGCCCCCCAGAGCCAGGCCCAGAGCAGGATCGACATGGTCACCGCCAGGGGATTCAACTGCAGGCGGTTGCCCAGAAACTTCGGATAGAGCACGTTGATGGCGATCACGTGTAGCCCTATCACCGTCAGCACGATGTAGAGAAACTCCTGAGAGGAGTTATGCCCGATGCCCACAAAAATAGGTGGCATCATGGCCAGAAGCACCCCCATGTACGGAACCAGGCTTAGGAATCCGCTGATGAATCCCACGAAGTAGAAGAAGGGCACATGCAGCGCCCAGAAGACCAACGTGCTGACCGTCCCGATGAACAGACCGATCAGCAGGTTTCCCACCATGAAGCTGCGAATCATGGCCGAGATCAGGCCCAGCGTGACATAAGCCGTGTGGCGGTGCTGCAGGGGAAATAACATCACCGTCGCCGAGCGCACGTGCTGCAGCCAGGTGAGCATGAAGTACACCAGAAACGGCACGAACGACGCCGCCAGGATCGCCTGGCTGACCGACCCGAAACCCCGGGTCAGGATTTCCGTCCAGTTGGTGCTGGTGCGAACATGAACGACGTCCTTCTCCTGTTCCGCGTTCAGCGCTTCCAAGGACTCCGCCTGCTTGCGGAAGCTCATCATTTCTTCGCGAATCTTGCTGGCGTATTTGGGCAGATCCTGCAGCAGCGCCGAGGCCTGGTTATAGGAATAGTAGATGACACCCATCACCACCAAGAGCAGCACCAAGACCGCGATCGCCGAGGCAATGCTGCGCGGCAATCGGGCCCGCATCAGCAGATCGACCGCCGGCGCCAGGATGAACGCCAGCAGCACCGAGACCAGCACGACCGACAACACCAGTTCACCCCAATAACAGAGGCCCAGAATGACGGCGATCCCGATCACGTTCAGCGCCCAGTGACGCCCGCGAACCTCGGGGCGGGAGACCGCCACTGCGGGCTGCGGAACCGGCACGGGTGCTTGCTCAGTCGCCATGGCGTTATCGTAGTCTAATTCGCTGTCCGCGCGTCCGACATATAATCCTCCCGTGCCTTCCGATTCAACCGATGCCGAAGGGCAACGCCCGCGAGTCCTCGGCCTGGATGTTGGTTCCAGAACCATCGGCATGGCAGTTTCCGACCCGCTCGGTGTCACCGCCCAGGGCCTGGAAACCCTGCGCCGCCAGAACAAGCGGGGGGATTTCGAGTCGCTGGAAAAGGTCATCAGCCAATACCACGTCGCAGAGATTGTGGTCGGCTACCCCCTGCGCATGAGCGGGGCCGAAGGCGCGCAAGCGGAGAAGATGCGGGCTTTTGCCGAAGAGCTGCGCCGGCGTTTTCGGCTGCCGGTGCATCTCTGGGACGAACGCCTGACCTCCGCTCAAGCCAACCGTCTGCTGCGCGAGACCGAGCTTTCCATCAAGCGCCGGGGCGAAGTTGTAGACCGCCTGGCCGCGGTGTTGATCCTGCAGAGCTGGATGGAGAGCCAGGCAATGAGGTAGTCCGCGGCCGAGCCGCTAAAGGCCCACACATCTTCTTTGGAGTCGCCCGTCCCCACATCCCGCAGCCGGTGTCCACAGCCTTTACCCAACTTGACAGACTCTTTACGCATCTTCACAGAGGCAAGTGGTTAGATATTGGTGCTCCATCCAGCGAAAGCCAGATCCATCAGGACCGGCGCCGCAAGATCGCCGTGCGCAGGGCAAAACTAAGGAAGTGTCGTCTCCGCTCAGAAGGGAAGGATAGGGGAATGGTGAGCCGATTTGTTCAGTGCATTGCAGGATGCTTGATTCTGACCACGATGTTCGTCGCTGTCGGCTGCTCAAGCGGCGGCCGCACCCAACTCCGGGTGCTGCAAGCCTCGCCCGACGAAACCGCCATAAACGTGCTGATCGATGGCAAGACACTAGTCGGCGATGTGGGTTATGCGACTCCGACCAATTATGCATCGGTAAGCGACGGGTCACGCCACCTTCAGGTCGAGCCCGTGGGCTCCACAACCCCGGTGATCGACGAGACGGTTACGTTCAACCGTGGCACCAATTCCACCTTGATTACCGCCAACGCCGCGGTCAGCATCACGCCCATCCTGCTGACGGACAATACCACCGCACCCTCTTCGGGCGACGTCCAGCTGCGCTTTGTAAACGCCGGCTTGGCGGCGGGGGATGTGGACATCTATGTGGTTCAGCCGGGCATCGTCCCCGGCGGGGTTCCCCCCACCATCGGCAGCCTGACGTTCGAGTCCGCATCCGGCTATCAGTCGTTGACGGCTGGAACCTATGACATCTTCGTCACCATTGCGGGCACGACCTTCGCCTACATCGACGCCGGCCCGCTCACTTTCAGCGCCGGAGAAAACCGAACCTTTGTGGTGGTGAGCGACCAACTGGGGGGATACAGCTTGGTTACCCTTTCCGACCTCAACTGAGCGAGGGCGAACAGAAGCCCCGGGAGCCTTCCGGCCCCCGGGGCGAGTGGAAGATTCAGGAGGTCTAAGCTTTTGCTGCGGCGTTGGTGACCATCCACCGCGGCCGGGGCGCGTTCTTAGGCAGAATGTCCAAGTAGATCACGGCATAGCGGAACGCCAGCACCGCTGCGGTCAGCACCGCCAGCGTGGCCGCGAATTCCGTCCATTTGGGCACGTAATATACCCCTGCACTGGCCTGCAGCCCAGTGATGGATACGTTCAGCCGGTTAGCCATGAATCCCATCACAACCAGGGAGCAGGTCCAGTACAGGGTTTGTGGATTGTTCCGCACCTTGTCACGACTCAGGAGCACGACGGGTGCGACAACGAACAACCCCATCTCGAGCCAGAAGGAAAGGGTTTCCTCCCGCCACATGAAGAGGTAGGGTGTGGCATTGTGGGTGACGAGGTCCACCGCGCGGAACAGGCCCCACAAGGCGAGCAAGGGCGCGATGACCTTGCTGACATCGCTCAAAATGCTCACATCCAGGCGCACGTTCAAGGAACGCACGCACAGGTACAAAGCCATGATGGTCACCGCCAATCCCGCCGGAATCGCTGACAGGTAGAACTCGGTGGTCAGATACGGGCTGTACCACAGGGGATACAACTTGCCTTTGGCAATCAAGTAGAGCCCGCCCAGGAATGACTGGTGCATCGAGGAGAGCAGGGTGCCGGCCATCACCAGGCCAATCAGAATCTCGTGATGCCACTTCAGATAGAAGGTACGGAGGCGCACCAACGGGATCTTTTCCACCAGAGCCGGCGAGAACTCCAGTGCCAGCACGGTGCTGTACAGCATCACGCACCACGAGACTTCAAACAGGACTGAGCTGCGGTTCCACATCACGATGGGATGCCAGATCCTCCACGGCAATCCCAGTTCGTACATCATGCCCGCGATGACCGTCGAGTAGCCGAGAAAGGAGATGAGCACAGAGGCCCGCAGCACCGGCCGGTAGCGCTCAAAGCCCAGCAGGTACACAGCCGCAGCGATAGCGAATCCGCCGGCGGAGAGTCCGACTCCGCACAACGTCCCCAATCCGACCCACAGCCCCCAGGGCTGGGGATCGGTGAGGTGCGTGGACTGGGCAAAGCCGAGCGCAAAGCGCGCGTAGGTGGCGTAAAGACCCGCCGCGAAAATCACGCCCACAATCACGCGCCACAGAGTGATTCTTGGAAACCGGGTCGTTGTCATGGCTCAACTCCTTTCCTTGTCGATCGGCCGCGCCGGCACGGCCGCCGATTTCTCCCGCGCCGCCGCCATTGCGACCTCCGCGCGGCGTTGTGTGATCCAGTACAAGCCCGAAAGCAGCGCCCCACCCACCAGGATCACCGTAGGCGTATCTCCCAGCGCGTTGGCGGTTAACGTGGGCAGTGGCTGTCCTGGCGCCGCTACAAACCCCAGCTTCTCGAACGGCACATCGGAGAGGAAAAACACGGATGTCCCTCCCGCCTCCTCGCTGCCGTAGATGTGCTTCACGTACTTGGAGTCTTTCAGGATCCGCCGTTCCGCTTCCTCTAGAATCTCGTCGCGGTTGCCCACAATGGAAGCACCGGTCGGGCAGGCCTCAACGCAGGCGGGCTGCTGCCCCCTGGCCTGGCGCTCCGCGCACATGTCGCACTTCTTCACATAGGGCACCAGCTTCGACCACTCGTAGCGCGGCACGCTGAACGGGCAGGCCACCAGGCAGTAGCGGCAGCCGATGCACTTCGAGGCGTCGTAGGTAACCGGCCCGGCAGCCGTCTTCTTCAGCGCCCCCACCAGGCAGGCCGAAGCGCATGCCGGGTCCTGGCAGTGCATGCACATGCGGCGCACGAACTTGTCACCGCGCTCCTCGATCACCGTCAGCGCCGTGACCGAGAGCTTGGACTCCGCCTCCATCGGGAACCCGTGAATCTCCTTGCAGGCCTGCTCGCAACTGCGGCAGCCGATGCACTTCGTGATGTCCACCAGGATGGCTTTCGTGGTTTCCATGGTCTTCTCCTCTCCTCTGCCGCACTACCGGGCTACGACAGGAAGAATTCCTTCACCAGCTTCTGCCGCAACTCGGGAGTAACCCGCGCCAGCAGCCCGCGGATGGGCAACCCACCGTCCTGCGCCAGCGCCGGCGAAACCTGCGCCAGCATGCCGTTCAGCCGGGTCACATTGTTCTGCATCCACGGCGCCACCATCGGGCCCTGCACCAGGTTCTTCTGGTTGACCGCGAGGTCGGGCGACTTCACCATGGCAATCCAACCGTCCTTGTAGGGATCACGCGTGATCAGGCTGGGATCCTGCAGGGCATCGTGGTTGATCGCCATGACCACACCCTCAACCGGCGAAAGCAGCTCGATCGCTGCCCCCCCGCCGTGCACCGTCATCAGCTTCTGTCCCTGGCGCACCCAGCGGTTTGGTCCGATCACTTCGATGTGGTCAATCTTTCCCATAAGGTTGGTGGCGAAGCTGTCCAACCCTACCCGCGCCGTCTCCGGCGCCTCCCTCGAGACCCAGGTGTGTCCGGGATGGAAGCAATAATCCTGTGGAATGGCAAAGCCGTACTCACGCTCCATGCGCGGGGCGGGTGGACCAGCCCGCAACTCCGGCCTGACCGCCGGCTGCACCTTCATGCTGCGAAAGTAGCTGATGCTCATGATCAACAGGAACATCAGGAGGACAAATAGGATCGACATGAAACCTCCTCGCAGCTGCGACCACGCTTCTGTCGCACCCGCTTCCGACCGTGTTAAGTGCACGCGGAGGTCAAAACCGAGGGGACAGCAATTCTGTTGCTGGCAAAGGACTTAGAAGAATGGGATAGCACGAAGGGCCGTAGCCGACCCTTGCATTCTGCAGGTAACCGCTGCGTTTTGCAGGAGTCAGAATGGGTGTCTGGGGGGCGGCTCCTTAACGCTGGTGTCGCCGTTCATGGCGCCGTTGAAGTGACCTGCAGGTTCAGACGGGCATTCGCGGATGGCCACCTATACGCCCAGAGTCAGCGTTTTGAAATGGTACTGGCCATCGCGAACTGGATGGGCAGTTGCACGCTCCAGACGGCTGCACTTGATTCCTTGCCAAGCCAAGCTTACGACCCAAAGCATGTAAGTAAAAAATGCGAACCGCGGGGGCCAGCCGATATTCACCCCGGGACCGTAAGCCTGCGGCCCCATGGGAAACACGAAGATGGCACTATACAGCACAAAACCGCCGAAGCCGAACAGCGGCAGCCCGGCGGTCCAGAGCAATACTCGGCGCGACCTTGCCCAAGTCTCGCCTTTGCGAGCGAGGCCCAGGTTGATAAGCAGCGCCGCAAATGGAAGCAGCACCAGCTGACTGGTTCCAAATATGACGTGAAGGGTACCTCTGGTCGACAAGGGGAAACGAAGGGGCATGGGATCTGTCGTGAAGATGCCCACACCGAAAGCGCCAATCACGCAGATCAGGAGTATGCCCAGACCGACACGACCCAGAATGCCAGGCAGCTGCGATTTCAGCATCACGAATAACGCGGCATAGCTCAGCGCCGAAATGAGGAACGCCCCGGACATGATCCAACCGTAAGGCCCGATCGCCCATTCGCTGATGGTGTGCCAGGACAGAACGAGGTCCCGTCTGAGAAAAATCAGAGCGATGAGCAGGATTTGATAGGAAACGATCGTGGCTATCGCCAGCCGCGCTGCTCTGGTGGAAATCACCTCTGATGTGTTTCGTAGGGTTATGCTCGTCATGGGCTACTCTCCTTCGGTGTGAATGCCAGTTCAGGTTCTACCTGCGGTCAAAGTCGGACCGCCGGCGCCTAGTTTCCGCCTGTCTGCTTGTGGCGCACCCGAATTGCATGCCAGGCAGCAAGCAGAACCCACGTACAGTTGGACAACACGATCAGGCGGTCCGCCCACCCATCCAGAGCAAGCACTCCAGGCGGCAGCGATTTTGGCGCATGTTGAGGCAGATGGCCTCCATTGATCCGTGCCATTTGCATTGTCATGATCGCCAGGGTCGCCATGAGCAGGACGACACTGATCCAGCTTAGGTTCGCGATCGAGAGGAGAGCTCTCCGTGCTGAGCTCCAGGTTTCGTTGCGACCCAGGGCAACACTCAGCAGCAAGGCTGCGATGGGGAAGCCGATGACCCCAAGCAGACCGGCGATCCCATGCCCTATTTCGTGCCTGATGTCAAAAACGGATGCCATCGCCTCGCCAATGCCAGCGATGATCAGAAACCACAAGCCGACCTTTCCTGCAGTGGTGCGAACCTCGGACCAGATTGCAACTACCAATGCCCACGAGCTGACGCCCCAGGATAGAAACATCAGCGAGAGCACCCAAGCATAGTGTCCGAATGCATATTCGCTGACTACGCGCCAGGAGGGCGAGAATTCGGGGCTCAATACGTGCAGGGCAGCCAGAAACAGAATTGTCCCCATGGTCATAAGAATGGCCAGCCAGGCTGCCCACTCAGAAACCTGTGACGGATTCGTCCTGCCGAGAAGTGGTGTTGTCGCCGCTTTGCTCATTCGGCTCTCCAGAGCAGTTGCTCTTCAAGAAAGGACTTCGCCTGATACCAAGCAGCCTAGATCATCCCCTCCAGTCGCACGTAGCTCGCTTCCATTCCACGCTCCATGTTGGTCGCAAGCATGGCCGCGCGGGTCTGAGCGTCAGGAAGAGTCATCCGCATTGTCATCAATGTGCCTGAGCCATCGGGATCGAACCGCGTTTCGACGCGGTTGTCGGGCGTGCGTTCCGGCAAGAACATCCGCTCCACGTGAACGATTCTGCTATAAGGGACGAGTTCCAGATACTCTCCCGTCAGGTAAAATCCTTCACCTTTCCCCCTCGTCCACTCGTAACGGATTCTGCCGCCAGGCTTCGCCTCACTGATGCAGACGGGCATTGTCCAGCCTTCTGGGCCGAGCAACCACTTCTGAATCAGGTTTGGGTCCGTATGCGCGCGGTACACGGCTTCGGGAGGAGCAGCGAAGCGCCTGGTCACAACGACGTGTGTGTCGCCTTCGGTCTTCAGGGTCATTTTGCTCATTGGGGTCTTCCTTTCTTGTGCCGTTCCATCGAGGCCAAGACATTGTCGAGCCGGTCGTAGTTCTCCTCCAGTGCGTTTCGCAGCATCGCAAGCCACCGATCCATTGCCTCGATACCAGCCTTCGCCAGCCTGCGAGGACGCCTGGTCCCCTCTACCCGGCGAACAATGAGTCCCGCATCTTCGAGCACTTTCAAGTGTTGCGAGATTGCGGGTTAGCAGCCGGTCGTGTCCTGCGGCCTGAGCACGTAGCGGTCGCGTCCCAGCGCGACGACATAGTCTTCCTTCAGATCGCGCGGCAGGGGGGAAAGGAAGGGAGCGGCATAACCCCCGTCCACCAGGTACTCGCGCCCATCCACGTTCACCATGATCACCATGTGAACGTCGGGATTGCTCATGTCCGCCCCGCACAGTCTTGCCCTATAGCCCAGGCTCGCCAGCAGCGTGTAGAGGTGAAAGTTGTTGGAATAGCAGGTCCCGCCGAAGTGGTATCGCTCGATTCCCTCCAGAAACAGTTCGATACCGGGCAGGCCGGCCAGGCCGAGGTGCTTTCGACGGTAAAGCTTGGAAACATTCTCAAAGGGCACGCGCATGACGTGGGCCGAAACCAGTTCGGCCAGGGCCGGCACGCAGGGCTCCCGCTTCGCGACGCCCAAGGCGCGTAAGTATCGGTCGATTAGAACGTCGGTCAACATAAGGACCGTTCTCTGGGAACAATACTTTAACGGCAAGAGAACGCTCATGTTAAGCGGCTGCGCCGACCCAGGTCGTGCTAAGCCCCACGACGGTGGCGCGCCGCCGCTTTTCCCCTGCCTCACGGCCCTGCTATCCTGCAGCGGCGATGCCGCTGATCTCCCCTGCCGCTCTCTCGGACGCTCGCCTCGCTGCCGCCTACCTTATCTTTATCGCCAGCTATCTGGTGTTCGCGCTGGGAAAATTTCCCGGGCTGAAGATTGACCGCCCAGGCGCCGCCATTATCGGCGCAGTCGCCATGGTCGCGGCACGGATCGTCCAGCCGCGCGAAGCTTTGCGCTTCATCGATTTCTCCACCCTGGTGCTGCTGTTCTCCATGATGCTGATCGTGGGCAACCTGCACCTGGTGGGATTTTTCGAGTGGAATGCGGAAGTGGTGCTGCGCCGGTTGAAGCCCGCTTACCTGCTGCCTGCCGTGATCTTCACTTGCGGATTCCTCTCTGCGTTTTTTGTGAACGACATCGTCTGCCTGGTGATGGTGCCCTTTGTGCTGGAGATCACGCGCCGCATGCGCCTGCAGCCATTGCCCTATCTGCTGGCGGTGGCCACCGCGTCCAATATCGGCAGCGTCGCCACCATCACCGGGAACCCTCAGAACATGCTGATCGGGTCGTTTTCGGGAATTCGCTATCGCGAGTTCTTGTGGCACCTGGGCCCGATTGCGTTCATAGGACTGTTTCTCGACTGGGCGGTGTTGCACTGGATTCACCTGCGCCACGTCGTGCATCTGCCGACCGAGGACACGACAATTCCCTTGCCGGCTCTGGACCTTTCGCGGCTGACCAAGCCGGCCATTGTCGTGACCGCGGTGGTGATCGGATTCTTCCTGGGCGTCCCGCCGGCCATGATGGCCGCTCTGGGCGCGGCGATGCTGCTGATCACGCGCACGCTCGAGCCGCAGAAGCTCTACAAGGAAGTGGACTGGGGATTGCTGGTATTTTTCGTCGGGCTATTTCTGATCGTGGGTGGAGCGGAGAATGCCGGGATCGTACAGGCCCTGCTCGACTTCGCCCAACGCTGGAATTTGCAGCGGCTTGGCGTATTCACGGTCGCCGTGGGTCTGCTCAGCAACCTGGTGAGCAACGTGCCGGCGGTCATGTTGCTGAAATCGCTGGTTCCCGGTTTCGCCGATCCACGCACCGCCTGGCTGGCGCTGGCCATGGCCTCCACACTCGCAGGAAATCTCACGATCACCGGGAGCGTGGCCAACATCATTGTGGTGGAGACGGCCAAGCCCGAGGTGGAAATCAGCTTTCGCGATTATCTCCGGGCGGGCGTGCCTATCACTGTGGCAACCTTACTGGTGGGGTGGCTCTGGCTGGCCACCGTGAAGTAGTCGCACCTCCTGCCGTCATACCGCCCTGAACTGGCCCCTCCCGCATTTGACCATTTCGAAGTGATGCGTTATACATGTAACGTTATTGTAATGGATGTAACCGATATAAAGAATCGCTCTCCATGGTTGTTGCTGGTCTTCAGCCTGCCATCGTCGCGCGCCAGCCAGCGGGTGGAGGTCTGGCGCAAGCTGCAGCGCTGCGGCGCCCTGGCCCTGCGTTCCTCGGGATATGTCCTGCCCAACCTGCCTGCCAGCCAGGAAAAACTGGAATGGCTCGCCGCCGCGATTCGCAACTACAAAGGCCAGGCCTCCGTAGTGCAGGTGCAGGCCTTCGACGATCTTCCCGACAAGCGCCTGCGGCAGCTCTTCCTCGATGCCCGCTCCCGCGATTACGAGAATCTGCTGCGCGAGTTGAAGAAGGTCCTCGCCCTGCCTCACGCCCGGCGTCCCGCCAAGCGGCTGGCCCGCCTGCGCCGCCAGTTCCAGGAGATTACGGTGATTGATTTCTTTGAGAATCCACTGCGGAGCCGGGTCGAGACCCTGCTGGCACGGGCAGATGAAGCCGAATCGCCAAGGGTGTCCGCCAAATCGAAGGCTTCCCAATATGCAGGGCGTGTCTGGGTGACGCGTCCTCGCCCGGGAATTGACCGCGTTTCTTCCGCCTGGCTGATCCGCCGGTTCATCGATCCCAAGGCCCGTTTTGTCTTCAGCGATGACCCCGGAGCCCAGCCCAACGCGGTCCCGTTTGACATGTTTGTTCCCGAAGGCTTCGGACATCGCGGCGACGACTGCACCTTCGAGACCCTGTGCAAGGAATTCGCCATTCGTGACCCCAAAGCCAGGCGTATCGCGCAAATCATCCACGACGCGGACTTGGGAGACGAGAAATTCGGCCGCATCGAAGGACGCGGCCTCGATCAGGTGCTGATTGGCTGGGCGCAGCAGGATGTACCCGACGATGAACTGCTCCGCCGTGGCATGGAATTGATTGACGGACTGTATTACGGACTGGGACCAGACATCACTGACGCTCGATGGTTGACGGTCGAATGAGACCGCAATCGAGGCCGGGCTTCCGCGGACAGCGCATCGCATGAGACGTCTCTTGCTAATCAGTAATTCAACTCTTTATGGCAGCGAATACCTTGACCACGCCGCCGACCAGATCCGGGACTTCCTCGGTGCCGCTACGAGAATCGCCTTCGTCCCCTTCGCGCTTCACGACCGGAACCGGTACGCCAGCCAGGCGCGAGAGCGGTTTCGCGCGTTCGGATGCACCTTGGTTTCCTTGCATGATGTCTCTAATCCGCGCCGCGCGCTGGCCGATGCCAACGTCGTCTTCATTGGCGGAGGGAACACCTTCCGCTTGCTGAAGTGGCTGTATGACTGGGACCTTCTCGACGCGATTCGTGAACGAGTGAACGGGGGCATGCCCTACATCGGCTCCAGTGCTGGCTCGATCGTCGCCTGTCCCACCCTGAAGACGACCAAAGACATGCCGATCGTGCAACCGCCGTCGTTCGAGGCGCTGGGCCTGGTGAGTTTTCAGATCAGCCCGCATTACCTCGATCCGGATCCTGCTTCTACTCACATGGGCGAGACGCAGGAGGAGCGCATCCTGCAGTTTCTCGAGGAGAACGAATCGCCAGTGGCTGGGTTGCGCGAAGGCGCGATGCTGTGCGTAGAAAATGACGCGGTCACATTAAGAGGATCGGCCGGAGCTCGCATCTTCCGCCGGGGAGAACCGCCGGCGGAAATGTCTCCGGGGACGGATTTGACTGGCCTACTGCACTATCCGGTGGGAGCGGAAGCGTGATGTCAGCTGGAACGCTGCTGCTGCGGCAAGGCGAGATTGCCAGCCTTCTATCCATGGAAGACTGCATTGTGGCCGTCGAAGAGGCATTCCGCTTGTATGGCGAAGGCAAAGCCACTCCCCCCGGAGTGCTCGGCATACACGTCGAGGGCGGCGGATTTCACATCAAAGCAGGCGTGCTTACACTGCAGCAGAATTACTTTGCAGCCAAGGTCAACGCGAATTTCCCTGAGAACCGCAAGCGCTTCGGGCTACCCACCATCCAGGGAGCCATCGTGCTGTGCGATGCCGTTAATGGACGTCTGCTCGCCCTGATGGACTCGATGGAAATCACCGCACGCCGAACCGGCGCCGCCACAGCAGTGGCGGCGAAATACCTGGCAAGGGGCGATTCGCGGGCCGTCACGATCTGTGGCTGCGGGAACCAGGGACGATACCAGTTGCGTGCTCTGGCGCAGGTTCTCCCTCTGAAAAAGGCATACGTCTACGACGTCAGGCCAGAGCAGGCCCGGCAGTTTGCTGCCGAAGTGTCTTCAGAGTTGGGCATTGAAGTGGCGGCTGTGACCGGTCTCGGCCCCGCCGTTCGGCAGAGTGATGTCTGCGTGACCTGCACAACCTCCTGCCAGCCTCTGCTCACGGCCGACTACGTGTCGCCGGGCACATTCATCGCAGCCGTAGGCGCCGACAATGCTGAGAAGCAGGAACTGCACCCGGCGCTGATGGCCCGCAGCAAGGTCGTGGCCGACCTGGTCGAGCAATGCGCCACGATAGGCGACCTGCATCACGCCATCGCCGCCGGCGCGATGACAAAGGCTGACGTCCACGCCGAACTTGGCGAAGTCGCCGCCAGCAGGAAAGCGGGACGGACTTCCGATCAGGAAATTGTCATCTTCGACAGCACCGGCATGGCGCTGCAGGATGTGGCTGCTGCGGCCGTCGCTTACGAGAAGGCGGTGGCCAACGGGCACGGCACCAGGCTGGATCTTGCTGCGTAGCCGACGCAGACCGCGAGGCACACATGAAATGGATCACGCGAAGCAACGTGAAGGTGGACCGGGTGGCCTGTCCCTGGCTGATTCGCCGGTGTATCGATCCCAAGGCGGAGTTCCTGTTCGTGGAAGAAAGCCAGTTGATGGCAACCGCGGAGCGGGAGCAGGCGATCCCATTTGATGCTCCGCGGCTAGCCCAGATCAGGCTGAACCACCGAGGCGAGCGCTGTACCTTCGAAGCGATCCTGGAGGACTATAGTCTGCACGACCCCGCGCTCCAGAGACTGGGCCTTATCATCCGCGCCGCCGATGTCAAAGGCCAACAGCAGGCGGCTCCTGAGGGAGCGGGCCTGCGCGCTATTGCTGAGGGATTTCAGGCTCTGGGTTTGCCGGATGGGGAACGTTTGGCTAAACAATTCCCGCTGTACGACGCCCTTCTCGCGTATGCGCGGCAGGTCACGGCACCGAGCGAAAGCAACACGATTCAACCCTACTGAGCGTGGCTACTCAGACCAAACCTGTCTTGGCCAGCGCGCAAGTCTCGCTGCCGCGATTTGTCGCCTACTTCCTCTGGCTGGGCACGGTGGGCTTCGGCGGACCCATCGCGCTCGCCGGACACATGCAGCAGGACCTGGTGGACAACCGGGGTTGGATCACGAAAGAAGATTACGTGGAAGGCCTCGCGTTGGCACAACTGGCTCCGGGTCCGCTGGCGGCGCAACTGGCGATATATCTCGGATATGTCCGGGCGGGAATTCTGGGCGCTACGCTGGTTGGCATCGCATTCGTGCTGCCCTCCTTTCTCATGGTTCTGGCTCTCTCTGCGGCCTATGTGCGCTTTGGCGGCCTGAGCTGGATGCAGGGCATGTTCTACGGAATCGGCGCGGCGGTGATCGGAATCATCGCGCGCTCCGCTTTCAAGCTTACCCGGCTCACTTTAGGCAAAGACAAACTCCTCTGGGCGATTTTTCTGGCGCTTGCGGTCTCCACCGCGTGGACCTCGCAGGAGATCATTTGGCTGTTTCTTGCGGGCGGCGTGGTCGCCGTGATCGTGAAGGCGTGGCCAGCCGGGGCCCGGGCGCCGGGCGCAGCGAACCTGCTGTGGGCGGGAATTGCCCTGCCGCTGAATGGCACGCTGTGGCAAATCTTCGGATACTTCGCCCAAGCCGGGCTGTTTGTCTTTGGCAGTGGGCTGGCCATTGTTCCGTTTCTTTACGGCGGGGTGGTGCAAGGCCACCACTGGCTCACCGACCGCCAGTTTGTGGACGCCGTGGCTGTGGCCATGATCACGCCTGGTCCCGTGGTGATCACCGTGGCCTTCATCGGATATCTCGTGGCCGGCGTCGCCGGCGGGACGGCTGCCGCGCTGGGAGTGTTTCTTCCCGTTTATCTGGTGGTCATCGTTCTGGCGCCGTCCTACAAACGATGGGCCCGAAATCCCCAACTGAATGCCTTCGTGCGCGGGGTCACTGCCGCGGCCACCGGCGCCATCGCCGGCGCCGTCATTGTGCTGGCGCGGCGTTCGATTTACGATCTTCCGACCGTGCTGATTGCTGGTCTGAGCCTGGCGGTGCTGCTGAAATGGAGGGTGCCGGAGCCTGTGATCATCCTGATCGCGGCCACCGTCGGCCTCGCGCTCAGACACGGCTAAGAAAGAAGGAGGCACTCCCGGGCTCAGACCAACGTTGTGACGAGACGAAGTATTTGCCGGCAAAGCGAGAACTAAGAGCGGCTGAGTCCAGGATTCTGATGTTTCTCCATGACCTTTGGTGCACGACCCGGGTGGTTGTTTGTCGTTGACAGACGACAATTCCTGCGCCAAACTCCGACCATCACAAGCTTAATCTGGTAAAAGCGCGCTGTTGGGATTTCTGCATGAATCGCCATCCCATCTTGAGCTGGAGTTCCTCCCCGCTGGCGGCGGACTCCGCTTCCGGCAACCCGCCCGGCGAGCCGGTTGCTCAGCCGCCAGGGGGACGCGAACCCCTGCGCTTTCCCGGCGACGATGGCGGAAAGTCGCTGAGCGAAATGGCGCAACGTGACTTGTGGGCTGCGCTGCGGTTGCTGGCGGAACGGGCGCAATACATCACCGGCGCATCGGGCGCGGCCATCGCCTTGCGGGAAGGCGCGCACATGATTTGCCGCGCTACGGCCGGCCCGTCCGCGCCGGAACTGGGTGCGCGCCTGCAGGTGAACTCAGGACTTTCCGGTGAGAGCGTGCTGACTCAGAAGATCCTGCGTTGTGACGACGCTGCAACCGATGCCCGCGTAAATCGCGAGAGTTGCCGCGCTCTCGGCATCGCTTCGGTAGTCGTCATGCCGCTGATCAGCGAGCGCGAGGTGAATGGGGTCTTCGAGCTGTTCTCCGGCAGGACCTACGCCTTCGACGAGCGCGACCTTACCGCGCTGCAGCGTATAGCGGAGATGATCCAGACCGCCGTCGAACACGCGGAAGCCGTGAAGCAGGGAGAGAAACAGATCGCCGGCGAACAGGAAGAGGACATCCTCCTTGTGGACGATGCAGGCAACAAGCCCCAGACCGGTCCCGAGGCAGAGCCTTCCGGCCGGGAGCAAAGCGCAGCCCTTCCCAACGCAACGCCCCAACCCGGCCCGCAGTCGCCTGCTTCGGAACGCATCGTTCGGCCCGAGGCGGACTCTACCCCCGTCGTCCTCCAGGGCGAACCGGGCAGCATTCACAAGTGCGCGGCCTGCGGATTTCCGGTTTCGCAGGAGCGCACCCTGTGTCTGGATTGTGAGGCAGCCCAGAGTCCTGCCGAGAAAGTTGTGCTAAGCCGGGCCGGCGAAGCCCCGGGGTTCCTCTCGGAGTACAGCTCTGCGGAAAACCAACGTGGCTGGTTTATGTCGGGAAAGTATTGGATTGGAGCGCTGCTGCTGGTGGGCAGCGTTGTCGCGGCGCTGCACTGGCTGCGCTGAGACATCTCTCCTACTGGGGCGCCGTGCCTTTCACGACCATAGAAAAGGGCAGATCCTCGCCCGAGGCGAGCTTGAAACTTGCCGAGAAGAGCCAGTGTTCTTCGTCGTTTTTGGACACCGCCGCTGTGCCACCTGTCGCCTGCACCAGGCTCAGCGGCGCTGGGTGCTGTGTGCCGGTTGCCTTCCGGCTTAGGCTCACCAACTGCTCAAACTTCATCACTGCGTTCGGATCTGGATCAGAATCGGCTGGAACCAGCAGCAGGAAGTCGCGATTGGGAGCGACTCCCAGATGGTTGCCATCGTTGGGCATGAGTTCGTAGCGCATGGTATAGGCGCCCGCCTTCACCGGCTCGCCGCGGTAATCAGTTGTGGCTTGCGGGAAGGAGATCACGCCGACCAGGGTGGATTCGGCCAGCTGCGGATAAAGCACGCTGGACTCTGTATTCTTCACTGGTCCGGGGATGCTCTTGCGCAACCAGATGTCGCAAGCCGTGCTGCCGTCGTCGAGCAGGACGCGATAGCCCTTGGGGTTGAGCACGTTGCGGACCGCCTGCGGAACACTGGAATCGGACGGCAACTCAACCGGCTCCACTCTGCCGGCTTGCGCCGCGCAGAGGCCCGGCAAGACAACCAGTAAAACCGTGAAGTGGGCGAAAGCTCTCTTCTCATCTCCGAGCATGAAAACGCAATCAATCCTCAGCGGGCGAACGTGCCCACAAATGCGCTGCGCTTGCCGTGCGACTCCCAGTCCACGCCCAGGCCAGGGCCGTGATACGCGTCGGTCAGTGCTACGGCCGGCATGGAGTGGGCCAACTCGGTCAACGGCGGATAAAAGGTCACTTCGTTGCCGCAGAGGTGGTCTTTGTCGTTGATGCCGCGAGTCTGCACCGTGGCAAACTGGCCGGCGCGCAGCCATGCCGCTCCGTGTTGCTCGTGGTTGACCACCAGTTCCATCGGCGCGGAAATGATCTGCTGCACGTCACGCAGGAGTTCGCCTCCCATGCGTTGCGCAAAGGCGACCAGAGCGGCGCGCTGCTGGGGATTCGCCTGCTCATCTACCAGAAGGACCGCGCGGGCGGGATAGGGATTTTCATAGGGATCGCCCAGGGTGCCGTTGGCGCGAACCGCCGCCGCCACGGTCAGGCCCTCGAGGGGCACGCCATTCCAGCTTCCACTCTGCACGTGCCAGGCCAGGAGAGCTTCATTGCCCACCAGGTTGACTTCGCCGTTGGCGAAACATTGTCCGGTGTAGACATCGGCGCTGCGCGTTTCCACGTAGTCGCCACGAATCTGCTGCGCGACAAGGGAACCAGTCAATGCCAGAACAACCGCGGCAATCAACACCCACATGCGACCATGCATACTGCACCTCACCCCGAAAAGTCTGCTTCTATTGTCCTCCAACCGGCGACTGGAGGGAAGAGCCGGGGTCGTGGGTTACACTTTTCTCTTGAGACGTTCCATGAGTTGCGCCAGCCGTGGTTGGGCAACCCGGGTCCTTTGCCTCGCCGCCGGTGTGCTGATCAGCGCCACGCTGATGCGCTCTGCGGAGACCCCCGCCACCACGTATCGCGACCCGGCAAACCGCTTTGTGATAGCTGTGCCCGCTGGCTGGAAGATACGCCCGCTCGGCGACAGTGTGCAGATTGTGCGCGGAGATTGCTACGCCAGCGTTCTGCTGTTCGATCACAATGCCGATCCGGATGCCCTGATCGAGCAACTCGGCCAGAACATGGGGAAGAAGTGGAAACACTTCGAGCGCGTTGGCCGCGGAGAATCAACCCTGGCAGGTTTGCGGGCGAGCACACTTTCTTTTTCCGGGGAGAACGCCCAGGGTTTGGAGGCTGTCCTCACATTGACCGGGGTGAGTGTCAATGACACTGCCTATGTGCTGGTCACTGGCGCTCCCAAGAGCGAGTTACCCAAAGTACAGGCTACGCTGGCGCAGATCGAGCACAGTTTCGGCCTGCTGGCCACGCCCAGGCCAACCGACGAGCCCAAGCCAACTCTTGGCCTCGAGGTCGCCGATCTGGCGGCTGAGGACGCCTCCAACTATGGACTCAACAACCCGTCGGGCGCTCTGGTAGTGAGCCTTGCCCAGGACGGTCCTGCGCAGCAGGCCGGGGTGGAGTTGCATGACCTAATCGTCAGCGCTGGCGGGCAAGACATTGACAGCCCGGCGATGTTGCACCAGGTGATCAGCGCGCATAAACCCGGCGAGGTACTCGAACTCGAAATCCTGCGGCTTGCGGAGAATCTCAAGCTGCAATCGCTATCGTTGAAAGCTAAGCTCGCCGCAACTTCGAGGACAGAGTGAGCGCGCTGGCTCGATCAACGCGGCGTTGACTTGCTTGTCCGCGCAGCCTACCATCGAGCCATCCCCAGGAGCAAAGCCTCCAATGGTTGGCGAAACCATCTCCCATTACCGCATCCTGCATCAGCTCGGCGGTGGCGGAATGGGAGTGGTGTACGCGGCGGAGGACTTGAACCTCGGGCGGCACGTCGCCCTGAAATTCCTTCCGGAAGAACTGGAGAAGAACCCCAGCGCGCTCGAACGTTTTCAGCGCGAGGCCCGCGCCGCGTCGGCCCTGAACCATCCCAACATCTGCACCATCTACGAAATCGCGCAGACCGACGGCCGGCACTTCATCGCCATGGAGCTGCTGGAAGGCCAGACTTTGAAGCAGTCCATCGGCCACCACGCCATGGAGATGGACCGGCTGCTGGATCTGTCCATTCAGATTGCGGACGCTCTGGAAGCTGCGCACGCCAAAGGCATCATTCACCGCGATGTCAAACCAGCCAATATTTTTGTCACCAGCCGCGGCCAGGCCAAGGTGCTTGACTTTGGCCTGGCCAAGCAGTCGCTCTCGTCCGAAGCGGTGCTGGGCGGGGTGACCCTGGGGTCAGCGGTGACAGTGGACCAGGATTTCCTCACCAGTCCCGGTTCTACGGTTGGCACGGTGGCATACATGTCACCGGAGCAGGCCCGAGGCAAGGACCTGGACGCGCGCACCGACCTGTTTTCCTTCGGCGCTGTGCTTTACGAGATGGCGACCGGGTCCATCCCTTTTCGCGGCGATACCTCCGCGGTCATCTTCGAAGCGATCCTGAATCGTCCGCCAGTGCCGCCGGTGCGCCTGAATCCGGACGTTCCCCAGCAACTGGAGGACATCATTGCCAAGCTGCTGGAGAAAGACCGGGACCTGCGCTACCAGAGTGCCGCCGAGGTTCGTGCCGACCTCAAGCGCCTGAAGCGCGATACCGAGTCGGGAACCATCGCAGCGGTAACCAGTTCGTCGCGCAACCTGCGCGCGCCTTCCGGCATTTCGCGTCAGAAGGGTTCGCACACCCTGCGCTATCTGGCGATTGCCGCGGTCGCAGCCCTGCTGATTGCCGCACTGGCGGTCATATTCTTTGTCAAGCGCGGGCGCGCCCTGACCGAGAAAGACGCCATCCTGCTCACCGACTTTGTCAACACCACGGCGGATCCCGTCTTCGACGGCACACTCAAGAAAGCCGTGGCCGTTGACTTGGAGCAATCCCCCTATCTCAACGTCTTCCCCGAGCAGAAGGTGCGGCAGACACTGAAGTTCATGGGCCGCTCCCCGGAGGAACGCGTCACCAGTGAAGTCGGCCGCGAGATCTGCCAACGCGATGGCATCAAGGCCATGTTGAACGGTTCCATCTCGAATCTGGGAAATCAGTACGTGATCACGCTGGAAGCAGTGAATGCGACAAACGGAGAGTCCCTGGCGCGCGAGGATGTTCAAGCCAACAGCAAAGAAGACGTACTGACGGCGCTGCACAAGGCCGGCTCCAGCCTGCGGCGGGAGCTGGGGGAATCGCTGGCGTCGGTGCAGAAGTATGACAAGCCGCTGGCGGAGGCGACCACCTCATCGCTGGAAGCGCTGAAGGCGTTGTCGCTGGGCGACGCCAAGCACCAGGTGGGGGATGATCTGGGGGCGCTGCCCTTCTACCAGCACGCCATAGAACTGGATCCGAATTTCGCCATGGCCTATGCCCGCCTGGGAACGGTCTATTTCAATCTCGGCCAGGAGCAGGCCGCGGAGCAGAACCGGCAGAAGGCTTTTGAGTTGCGCGACCGCGCCAGCGAGCACGAGAAGCTGTACATCATGTCGCATTACTACGCGGACTCGGGACAGTTGGAGAAGGGGATCACGGCGCTGGAGCTTTACAAGCAGACATATCCGCGGGACATGACTCCCTACGTCAATGTGTCGGTCATCTATATGGAACTGGGGCAGTTCGAGAATGCCCTGGGCAATGCCCGCCAGGCGGTGCAGTTGGATCCTGACACAGTCATGGGGTACGGCGCAGTGGCCAACGCCTATGCTGGTCTGGGCCGGCTGGAGGAGGCCAAGTCCACGATCAATCAGGCCGTCCAGCGCAAGCTGGGGGGCGGCAGCCTGCACGCCTACCTCGCTGCCATCGCCTGGGCGCAGAACGACCCTGTCACCTTCGAACGGGAGCTGCAGCTGGCCAACACCGGACCCGATGGCGAGATGAATGTCACCGGCGTACGCCAGGCCGTCGCTGCCTGCCGAGGCCAGCTGCAGGTCGCCCGCGAGCTGGGAAAGAAGTTCAGAGACGCGGCCCAGCGATTGAATCTTAAGGATAGAGTGGCAGGTAACTACAACCAGGAAGGAGTAGTGGAAGCCATCGTGGGAGAAAAGCAACGCGGCTTGGATGATGCCCACCAGGCGCTCAAGCTTTCCAGCTCACCGGGTATTGTGCTCAACGCGGCCTCCGTCATGGCGTACCTTGGCGAAGACAGGCAGGCCCTGGAACTGACGCAAGAAGTTTCCAGCCGCCGGCCCTACGACACCATGGTCCAGTTCGTGGCCGTGCCGCTGGTGCGCGCCGGCGCTGACCTGCATCGCGGCGATGCCGCCAAGGTCATTGACGAACTCGACGGCGCCATGGTATACGCCCGCACCAACACCGGCGTTCTCTACGTGCGCGGCCTGGCTTATCTGAAATTAGGAAAGAGTGCCGAAGCGGCTCAGGCATTCCAGAGAGTCCTTGATCTTCGCACCTATGCCCTGCTTGACCCGGTCATCCCCGCCGCCCACGTCGGCCTGGCCCGGGCTTATGCTCTGCAAGGCGATAAGGCGCGGAGCCGCACGGCTTATCAGGACTTTTTCGCCCTCTGGAAGGATGCTGACCCTGACCTTCCGCTGCTGCGCGAAGCCAGGGCGGAGTATGCCAAAATCCAGTCTGCTAACTAGGTCGGGTCTCGTAGATACCTCTCCCGATAGCAACCCTCAGTGGCTAACGCGTCGGGGTCTCACTGTTTCGAACGACACGGCTTAGCTGATTCCGGGAACCAGGAAAGAAAGCACTGCTTCTCCACATAAAACCTACTGGAGAAAGATCACCAGCAGCCGACCGTCGGAATGATAGCCACCGCCCGTGGCGTTTCTGGCTTCCTGCACCGGGTTTGGAGGCAGGTAGTAGGACAGGCCCTTGACCTTGCCCGCCTTCTGCAAGCTGGCGCCGATATTGTCACGCTCGCCATCCACCGCGGGATCGATCTTATGGGTTACTTTGCCGTTGCGCTGATCTTTTTCAAAACCGACGTCATGGGTCCCGGCGCCGACCCACACTGTCTGTCCATCCCACGTAAACGGCGCCTTCCACAAACGGAAATGATGGCGGCTGGCGACTACCGAGTAGGCTTCAGCCTGCTCGTAGCCAAAATCCTGCGGTCGCCCAAACAGGTACAGCGTGCTCATTGGCATCGCCAGGTAATCTTTCTTCCCGTAGGTTTGAACGATGGCATTCAGCACCGCTTGCTTGTCATCGCGGTCGGCAATGTGCCACTCGGCAGCCGAGAGCGCGGTCTGCACCTGCTGCTCCGACCCCACAATTACGAAGTTCACCATGTCGCCGGCATTATTGAAGTGATCGTGAACTCGCCGGGGCAGGCTATCGAGCTCTTTGGTCAGGGCCGAATCCAGCCCCGCATCCGAAACCTTGAGCGCTGGAACGGCGGTGGCGTCGCCCGCGATCACAGCGTTACCCGGAGCAGCGGATGAACTGGGCTGCGTTGCGCTGTTCTTGCCAAACTGCCCGGCAAGCCACACTCGCGCCGCTGCCTCCAGCCTGGACTTGACATCCTGCGGTGTAGCCTGATTCGTCTCTGCTTTCGTCGCAGGCGTTTGTGCCTTTGACGGGGTCACGGCCGTTGCAGCCTCAGTCGCAGCCCCGCTCTCGGCCCCTGCAGAGACGAGATGCACGGTGACCGAGAAACTGCCCGCGCAGGGCGGCGTCGCTGGCCCATTCACGCCGAAGTAAAGATGGCCGGGTGTGTTCATTCTCATCTGCTTGCCAGTCCCCACTGCCAAAGGGCTTCCTTCAGGTTGGAACCGCGCGATCAGCGCGCCGGGTGGCGCGCTCGGAACCGGAAGATTGCTGCTGGGGGCAGAAGCACTTGTACCCTGTGGATTGCACCCTGGGGCAGAGCCACCTTTCTCCGAGATACCTCCTGCAGCAGATGAAGGTATCTTCGCGGCGATCTCCAGCACATCGCCCGGACTCAAGTCCACGCCGGTATCGGTCCACGGCTGGGTGGCTGAGATGGTGAAATGAAAGTCCTGCGACGAAACTGCAGCAGTTCCCGGGGCCGACTGGCCCGCGCCCACAGGCGCTGCCAACCCCGCAACCAACAAAGGACCCAAACAGCGGACTAGCAAGACACGGACTTCCATACTTAACCGCACTTTCCCGTGCCGTGGCATGCGCGTTCCGTCGAGGCGCAGTTACCCGGTTCCGCCAGTTCGCCGTCTGGACCAATACACGTCTGGGTGTGCATGCACCAGAACAAGCCATCGTTGGACGCCGGCACCGTGGGGTCGTGCTCGGCGAGGATGAACTGTCCCTTCCAGCGGAGCGCAGAGCAAAGGTTGGGATGATTGGTGTTGAAGCGATCGGATTCGCGGATCATGCCGCACCTCCGGCTTTGAGAATCGCGCGCTTAAGGGCCACGCGCGCGAGTTGCACCTTGTAGGCGTTCTGCGAAAGCGGCTTGGCATCTTTGAGGGCTGCGTCTGCCGCCTTCTGCGCGGTCTCGGGGTTTATGGGTTGTTCCACCAGCGCCTGCTCGGCCTCGGGTGAGGGCCAGGGTACAGGTGCAACATAGCCCATCACCACGCGGGCCGACTGCACCGTGCTACCGTCCATCTTCAGTGCGACGGCCGCAACGGCCAGCGGCCAGTCGAAGGCTTCCTTCTGGCGGATTTCGTAGTGTGCTGCGTTCACTCCGCCTGCTGCGGGAATCACAATTTCACTCAGGATCTCATTCGGTTGGAGATTGTGCTCGCGCTCGCCATCGGCCCTAGGAATGACGTAGAACTTTTCCAGCGGCAGTTCGCGCCGTCCTTTCGGCCCAGCCAGCCGCACCGTCGCGCCGTATGCTATCAGTATGGGCACGATGGTCGAGGGA
>Ga0335070_10000274_pt1 | contig 60181 bp, 67 predicted proteins | sample Lox_Sample_13_FD_206722 | JGI IMG/M metagenome (GOLD analysis project Ga0335070, IMG submission 206722) | Soil microbial communities from Loxahatchee National Wildlife Refuge, Florida, United States - Lox_Sample_1.3 | ecosystem: Environmental > Terrestrial > Soil > Wetlands | place: USA...
TCCGGATGCTCGCTGGCAGACCGCGCATGACGTTCTGGTCGAGCTGCAGTGGATTGCCGAATCTCCCGTCGCGCCATCGGCGGCACCGCGCCACACACGCCGCGAGATGGTGGCATGGACCTGCGCGGGAGTGGCGTCGCTCGCGGCCGGTGGTCTGGGCGCGTGGCGTTTCAGCGAACGGCGCGGTGAAGCGCACCCAATTCACTTTCAGATCCCGGCGCCCCCCAAGATGAGGTTCTTTGTCGAGGGGTACGGCCACTTCGCGGCTATTTCGCCGGATGGGCGGCAACTGGTTTGGGTGGGATTGGCGGAAGGCAAGCAGCTATTGTGGCTCCGTTCGCTCGATTCGCCGGCAATCAGACCCCTGTTAGGAACCGACAACGCCAGGATGCCGTTCTGGTCGCCGGACAGCCGGTTCGTTGGATTCTTCGCTAGCGGAAGGCTCAAAACGACTCACACTGCTGACGGGACAGTGAAGGATTTGTGCGAAGCCAGCGTTGGTTTTGGAGGCGCGTGGAATTGGGACGGACTTATCGTGTTCTCTCCAACTTACGGCCAACCCATGCATCGCATTTTGGCGGCGGGCGGCGAACCTGCGCCATTTTTGGACATGGACCGCCAAAGTGGCGAAACCGCCCAGCTGGCCCCCTCCTTCCTTCCCGATGGCCGTCACTTCGTCTATTGGTCCTGGAGGAGAAGTAAACATTTCATCTGCATCGCATCGACGGGATCACGATCGACGCAACCCCTGATTCCCGGCGCCGATCAGGCGATATATGCTCCTCCTGGATTTCTGGTGTTCCATTCGCAGGAGTCAGTGCTGGCACAGCCGTTCGACACCGGCAAGCTCCAGTTGACCGGTGAACCTCACCGTCTTGCTGACCACGCGGGCTGCTTCTCCGTCTCCGGCAACGGTCTCCTTGAGTATGAGGGTACACCGTCATCCACCAATCAGCTCAGTTGGTATGCAAGAGACGGCAAGCGCTCTTCCGTGGTCAGCGAACCTCTACAGTACGGGGTGTTGTCCCCGGACGAAAAACGACTGGCAATTGAGCGCGGAGGGTCCACTCCGGACATCTGGATCCTGGAATTCGCAAATGGCGTCATGACGCGCGAAACTTTCAGGGGCGGATGGTGCCCATCGTGGTCCCCCGACGGCCGGCAATTTATCTTCACCTCTAACCAGAACGGCCAGATTGGTCTATACCGTAAAGTCATCGCGACGGGTGAAGAAGAACTGCTATTCACTTCTCCCGAAGAGATATTTGCACATGACTGGTCGAAGGACGGGGCTTTCGTGCTTTTCGTTTGGGGGATGGGGTTGGGCCGGCTGAAACTCACGGGTGAGCGCAAACCAGAGGTGCTGCTGAAGACGGAATATGACAAAGACTCACCTCGTCTTTCCCCGGATGAGCGCTGGATCGCGTACAACTCTACCGAAACCGGCCGCTGGGAGATCTATGTCGCGGCATTCCCCAGCTTCAGCCTGAAGCGTCAGGTTTCGAATGCTGGCGGCTGCCAGCCACGATGGCGCGGTGACAGTAAGGAGCTGTTTTATCTGAGCCTGGACGGCAAGCTCATGGCCGTAGACATCAAGGCGGGCTCAACAATTGAGACAGGCCTGCCTCGTCTGCTCTTTCAAACGCGCATCCGGACCACTGGCCTTTTTGATCAATACCAAGCGTCGCACGACGGCCAGCGGTTCCTTCTTGCCGAACCCGTGGACGAAGCCACGGATGCCATCACCGTGCTGACCAACTGGACCGCAGGGCTGAAGGGATAACGTTTTAAGTGGTATCCCGAAGCTATCTCGCGGCATGATTCCGATCACCGTGAAATCGATGCCGTTCATCGTCAGCGTCCCACCCAGCACGCGCGGATCTCGTTTGAAACGCCGCTCCCAGAAGTTGTCGCTGAGCAGCAGGACCGGATGTGCGCCTGGCTTGTCATCCTCCTCTGGAATGAATCCACGGCCCACGATCGGCTCTACGCCGAGCACTTTGAAACAGTTTCCCGATGCCAGCATGCCGCCTACAGCCTCCGCTCGATTGCCGTAGAGAGGTTGCGGAAAATTGAATCCGGCAGCGCTGGCCAGACCGCCCTGCTTCTCCGAATTCAGTGCGGGCGCTCCCCTCATCGAGAACGCAAAGAAACTGGCAGCCGCCAGCCTGGAAAAAGTGCCGTTGTTGTCTCGCAGGTACACATAATCGGGATACGAGAAAAAGCCCGCTTGTGCAGTGCGATCGACCTGAAGAACGCGATCCGGATCGGGCACATCCAGCGGTCGCAGCGCCACTGCGTTGAACGCCGTGAACACCGCCGTATTCACGCCAATGCCGGCTCCCAGCGTCAGCACTGCGATCAGCGTGAAGCTCGGATTCTTCACCAGCATGCGCGTCCCGTACCGAAGATCCTGCCACAGCCGGTCGAGCGGCCCCCAACCCCACATCTCGAGGCTCGTCTCACGCAGCACGAGTGCGTTCCCGAACTGCCGCCGGGCCGCGTACCGAGCCTCCTCAGTTCCGCCGCCCGCATCCGCCATCATCTCCAGATGCGCGCGGATCTCGTCTTCAAGATTGCGTTCAAACCGCGAGCGCCGCAGCAGGAAAACGAGTCTTCGCCAGAGCTTATTCATATCTCAGCGCTTCCATCGGATCCACTCGCGCCGCGCGCGATGCCGGAATGTAGATCGCGACCAGCACCACCAGCAACAACAGCACAGGCACACAGATGAAGATCGCAAGACCGTGCACCCGGAAGTGCTCGATCATTGCTGCCAAGAGGCTGGGCAGGGCCGCCGCGGCCACGAGACCCATCGCCGCGCTCACCAGCGCCAGCAGCATGCCTTTACCGATCACCGATCGCAGAACATCGCCGCGGTGCGCCCCCAGCGCCATGCGAATCCCAATCTCATGCGTTCGCTGAGCGACGGCATATGCCACCACGCCGTAGATCCCCACTGCCGCCAGCACCAGCGCCATGGCGCCGAAAATTGCGAGCAGGGTGTCGAACACGTAATCGCCGCCTTGCTGTTCATCGATCATGCGCGATAGCGTACGCACGCTCGCGACAGGTTGATCGGGATCCACCGACCACACCGCGCTCCGCAGCGCACGCGCCAGTTGATTCGGATCGCCCGCCGAGCGCACCGCCAGCCACATCTCCGGTTCCGTGGGAACCTGCAAGTACGGCTCGTAAACTTGTGCATCTTCTTCTTTCTGGCCATAAAACGATTTGATGTTGCCGGCGATGCCGACAATCTCGCTCCAGTCCGGCGCATCGTGGTCGACACGGATGTAGCGCCCCAGCGGGTTTTGTCCCGGAAAGAACCGGTCCGCGAATGCCTTGTTGATGACAGCCACTCGTGGAGCGCGCGCGTTATCGGAATCGCGAATTGCGCGGCCTTGAATCAGCGGAATGCTCAGCACATGGAACTGGCCGGGACTCACCAGGAAATATCGCGCTTTCGGCCGTTCCGCCGCTGACAAATCCGGTTGGCCCTGGATGCGGAAGCCACGACTCTCGGCGTTGAACGGCACGGCATTCGTAATTCCCGCGGCTTCGACTCCGGGCATCGCCCCAAGCTTCTCGACCACGCTTTGAAAGAAAGCATATCGCCGGGCCGGTTCATGGTATCGGACATCCGTCAAAGAAACAGCGGCGGTCAGCACACGCTTCGGATCAAAACCATAATCGCCGCCCAGGTCCTCCGCCGTGGCCTTGATAATGAGGCCCGCGCCGGTCACCAGCACCATCGCCACCGCGATTTCACTGCCCACCAGTACGTTGCGCCCCCAACCATGCCTCAGGTCTCCCATGCGGCCTCCCTGCCGCAGCGTGCTCTGTGGATCGGTGCCCGAGGCCCGGATCGCCGGCGCCAGTCCGAACAACAGCGCCGCTCCCATCGAGATCAGACTCGTGAACGCCAGCACACGTTGATCCAGCGCGATGTCACCGGCAATCGCGCCGACGTACTCATTGAAGTTGAGCATCCCGCGCAGAACAGGAATGGCCCAGTACGCGGCAATCAGACCGGCGCACCCGCCGATCAGCGCAATCAGAAGGCTCTCCACCAGCAACTGGCGGATCACACGCATGCGCCCCGCTCCAATCGCCGTGCGAATCGCGATCTCCTGCTGGCGCTTCGCGGCTCGTGCGAGCAGCAAATTCGCGATATTCGCGCACGCGATCACCAAAACCAGCGCAACTGCAGTCATGAGCAACATCAGGCCCGGCCGAATGACGTCTTCCTCGATGCCGTATTCCTGAAGCGTCATGACGTTTGCGCCCCAGCCTTTTTCGGACGCCGGATAGCTTTGCTCCGCGCGATGTGCCAGGGTGCTCATCTCTGCCCGTGCACGCTGAAGATCAACGCCGGACCTCAACCGGCCGAAAAGCACGAAATCACGTGCATCTCGAGCTTTCGGCTCCGCCGGCTGCGTAAGCACAAGCGGAGTCCACAGGCGCGGCAGAAACGCGACTTGCCGGCAGGAGGCCGGCAGCACGCCGACGATCACATACTTCTCGCCATCGAGCGCTACCGTTTTTCCAATAATGTTCGCATCAGACGCAAACCGCCGCTGCCAAAGGCCGTAAGACAGCACCACGAGGTGATCGCGGCCCGCCTGATCTTCCCCCGCCAGGAATGTGCGCCCCAGAACCGGTGACACTCCGAGCACTCGGAAATAGTTCGCGGTCACCCGCATTCCTGTCAGGCGCTCCGGCTCGCCGCCGCCCGTGAGGCTGAAATCGTGATAGGGATCCGCCGCAGCCAGGTCCGCAAACACGTGGTTCGCTGGGCGCCACGCCAGAAAATCAGCCGCTGAGATCCGTCCCCGCTCCACGGCTCTCTTCGGGTTCGTGGCGACCACCGCAACCGCGCGGTCCGGATCTGCAATGTTGGGCTTCTTGAGCAGCCAGCCGCTGATCACGCTGAAGATGCTCGAATTGACTGCGATCCCCAGCGCCAGCGTGGCCGTCGCGACAAAAGTAAATCCCGGATTCTTGCGCAACATGCGCGCGCCGTACCGCAGGTCTTGCATGAGCGTCTCCAGCCACACCCATCCCCACATCTCGCGGCTTTGCTCGCGCAGTAGCATCGGATTCCCGAACTGCCGCCGCGCGGCGTAACGAGCGTCTTTGTTTCCGCCGCCGGCGTCTGCTTTCATTTCCAGGTGAAGGCGCATCTCTTCCTCGAGATCGCCTTCAAACCGTTTGCGCCGGATTGCAAACTGCAACTTCCGCCAGAGCCTAGTCATGATCTTTGTCGCCCCGTCTCCCCGTCTCCGTGTCCGCGATGCGCCGGCTCCCGCGTGGGCTACTCCTACGAAAGTGGGGCGGGCGCCCCCGCCCGCTGGCCGATGCCCTCGTCGGCCGTCTGGCGGGTCCAGGGGACCCGCACGGACCAGGGGGTCCGCCCCCCACTTTCATGCCTCGTTGTGGGCCCTAGGGACCATGAATTACTCATACCTCAGTGCCTCCACCGGATCGACCCGGCTGGCCCGCCGCGCCGGCAGATATCCCGCGATCGCCGCCACCAACAATAACGTCATTACCGCCAGTCCCATCGTTAGCGGGTCTAGCGGCTTCACTCCGAACAGCAAGCTTTCCAGGTATCGTGCTCCCATCCATATCATTGGAATTCCCACGCCCAGCCCGAGCGCCACCATCAGCAAGACATGGCGCAGCACCAGCCAGAGAACACTCGATCGTCCCGCGCCAAGGGCTGTGCGAATGCCAATCTCTCGCGTCCGGTGCGCGACGGCATAAGACATCACGCCGTAGAGTCCGATACACGTGAGCACGAGCGCCAGCGCTCCGAACGCGGTCGACAGCGCCGAGATCAGGCGTTCCTGGAGCAATGACTGATCCACCTGGTCGCGCAGCGTTGTTGTTTCTGTAATCAGAATGCCGCTACTCACTGCGCGAATCGCTCGCTGGATGCTCTGGGCCAACTGATAAGGCTGAGCCTGCGCACGAACAGCAAGCGCGAGGTTCTGCATAGGGTCGTGCGGCTGTGCAATCGGCAGGTACATCAACCGCTCCATTGGCTCGCTCAGGCTCCTGTGTTTCGTATCCCGGACCACGCCGACAATCTCTCGGCTGGGTGCATCTGGAGTGAGATCCATATGGATCCGCCTCCCCATCGGGTTTTGACTGCCGAAGTAGAAACGCGCTGCGGTTTCGTTGAGCAGAGCCACTCCTCCATCAGGCTGAAGATCGCCGTGTTCGCCCCAATGCCTAATGCCACCGACAGAACCGCCGCACCCGTGACCACCGGACTGCGGCGCATTGCCCGCCAGCCAAAAGCCAGGTCACGGAAGAGCGTTTCGATCCACACCCATCCCCACATCTCGCGGCTGGCTTCGCGCAACAACATCGAATTCCCAAACTGCCGCCGCGCCGCGTATCGAGCCTCTTCCGTTCCGCCGCCCGCTTCGGCCTTCATTTCCAGGTGCACGCGCATCTCGTCGTCAAGATCGCGCTCAAGTCGTTTTCTCCGGATTGCAAACAGCAACTTTCTCCAGAGCCCAGTCATGATCCTTGTCACCCTGTCTCCGCGTCCCCCCGTCCCTGTGTCCGCGATGCGAAGCATCGCCCGGCGCGTAGCGCCGGCTACTCCTACGAAAGTGGGGCGGGCGCCCCCGCCCGCTGGCCGACACCCTCGTCGGCCGTCTGGCGGGTCCAGGGGACCCGCGCGGACCAGGGGGTCCGCCCTACACTTTCATGCCTCGTTGTGGGCCCTAGGGACCATGAATTACTCATACCGCAGCGCCTCCATTGGGTCGATCCGCGCCGCGCGCCACGCGGGGATCAAACTGCCCACTGCCGCCACGCTCACCGCCAGCAGCGAAACTCCCGCAAACGTCACCGGGTCATTCGGGCCGACGCCGAACAGCAAGCTCGCGAGAAAGCGTGTCAAGATCAATGCGCCGCCTATGCCCAGCGCCACACCGCCCGCCGCCAGCAGTAGGCCTTGTCCCACAACCAGCAGCAAAACCTCTTCGCGTTTCGCACCCAACGCCATCCGGATGCCGATCTCGTGCGTGCGCTGGCTCACTGAATACGACATCAACCCATAAATGCCAATGGCAGCGAGCGCCAGCGCTAACGAGGCAAATAGCGCCATCAGCGCCATCTGAAATCGCCTGCCGGCGACCGAATCGGAGACCACCTGCTGCATGGTTTGGATCTGAAGCACCGGCTGATCTTTATCTATGGCCATCACCCCATGCCGGATCGCCCCGGTCAGCGCCGCCGGCTCCACGCGTGTCCGCACTGCCAGCGCCAGGTAAGGTACAGGAGACTGCAGCAGCGGAGCATAGACTTCCGGACGTGCCGCCTCGACCAGGCCGTCCTGCCGTACGTCCCCGACAATGCCGATCACCTGCCGCCAGACGGGCGCGCTGCCGTCTTCGAGCTTCACCCGCCTACCCATGGCATCTGCATTCGGCCAGTACTCGCGCGCTGCTGCCTCGTTGATCATGGCCACCGGCAGCGAGCTTTCGTTGTCGGCCCAGGTGAACGTCCGGCCGCGCACCAAGCGCATTCCCATCGCACGGAAATAATCCGGAGTGATTTTCGGCCGTTCCGCTTGAATTACCTGTTCACCCGGTCTCGCTTCATGACCTTCGATGGAAACCGTGCCCGCGTCATTGGTCAGCATGGGCGCGGAGTCAGCTCCGCCCGCGCATTCCACCCCGGGGATCGACGCGATGCGATCTATTACCTCGCGGAAAAATGCGGCCTGGCTTCGCGGGTCCGGGTACTTCGCCGGCGACAGCATCACGAACGCCGTCAGAAGATTCTTTGCGTTGAACCCGGGGTCGATCTGTTCGACATTCAGGAAACTCCGGAGCAGCAAACACGCGCCGGCCAGCAGCATCAGCGCCAGCGCCATCTCCGCGATCACCAGGCTGCTGCGCACGCGGGCGCGATCGGAACTGCCGGTCAACCGGCTTCCCGATTCCTTGAGCGCATTCTGTAGATCCATCTTTGACCCTTGCCATGCCGGGACGACGCCAAAGATAAGCCCGGTTCCAAGTGTTAATACCGCGCTGAAGAGGAGCACGCGCGGATCTATGGCCGTCTCGTTCAGCCGTGGGATATCCGGAGCCAACTGGATAAATAGGCGCAAGCCCTGGTAGGCCAGCAGCAGGCCGGCCGTTCCGCCGAAAGTTGCCAGTAGCACGCTCTCGGTGAGTAACTGCCGGATGAGGCGTGCGCGACCCGCGCCCAGCGCCTGCCGGAGCGCGGCTTCGCGCTGGCGCACAGCTCCGCGTGCAAGCAACAGGTTCGCCACGTTGGCGCAAGCAATCAGCAGCACCAGGCTGATCGCACCTAACAGAATCATTAACGCCGGACGAACCTCGCTCCCCACTTGCTGCTGCCATCCCGCGACCTTAACACCGAGATCGCGATCTTCCCAATGCCGCTCCGCCAGTCCATGGTGAATGGCATCCATTTCGGCTTGGGCCTGCGCGACCGTGATACCGGGCTTCAGGCGCGCGACAACGTAATAGTTGTTGCTTTCGCGTTCGTTCCGGCTGGGATCTGGTGCTGGTGGGAGCCACGCGTCGATGCTCCAGGAAGCGGTAAGATCAGGCGGAAATCGAAATCCCGGCGGCATTACGCCAATCACGGTGTAGCTCTGCTGGTCGATATCGACCGCGCGCCCGATCACCGTAGGATCGGAACCAAAGCGCCGCTGCCACAAGCCGTGGCTCAGAATAATCACGTGGTCATGGCCGGGCTGGTCCTCTTCCGGCAAAAACGTCCGGCCTAGCAGCGGCTGCACGCGCAACACCTGAAACAGCCGGGACGAGGTTACGACTACATGCAAAGCCTCGGGGTGATCGCCGCCGCTGAGGTTTATTACCCAGAATCGCACTGCGGCCATGTCCTCGAACCTAGTCGCCAGACGTCGCCAATCCAAAAATCTCGGATACGCTGTCCAGATGCCCCACCGGTTGGTGTTTGCTTTCGTCGACCACATCTGCACCAACCGTTCCGAATCCGGATACGGCAGAGGGCGAAGCAGCACGGTGTCCACTACGCTGAAAACCGCTGTATTGGCCCCAATTCCCAACGCCAGCGTCAAAACCGCAACGGCAGTGAATCCCGGGCTGCGGCGCAACATGCGGAATGTGTAGCGCAGATCCTGCGCGAGCGTCTCAAGCCAGGCCCATCCCCACATCTCGCGGCTTTGCTCGCGCAACAGCATCGTATTCCCAAACTTCCGTCGCGCGGCATAACGGGCGTCCACGGTTCCGCCTCCGGCTCCCGCTTTCATTTCCAGATGCGTGCATATCTCGTCTTCAAGATCGCGGTCAAACTGTGAGCGCCGGATCAGGAATAGCAGCTTTCGCCAGAGTTTGCCCATATTCTTCCTCACCGTGGCTCCGTGCCGGCTACGCTGTCTGGATTACGCGGCCGATCGCCCGAATGACTCGCTGGAATTCCGAGAGTTCATGATCCAGTTGTTTGCGCCCAGCCTTGGTCAGCCGGTAAAATCTCGCCCGCCGGTTGTTCGCCGATTGCCCCCATTCCGCCGACACCCATCCTTGAATCAGCAGCCGCTGCAGCGCCGGATAGAGCGAGCCTTCCTCCACCTCCAGCACGTCTTCCGACATCTGGTGGATGTGCTCGGCGATGCCGTAACCGTGCATGGGCCCTCGCGAGAGCGTCTTCAAGATCAACATGTCCAGCGTGCCGGGCGGAATTTCCGTCCGGCGCACATCCCGTGTTCCCATAGACTCTCTTTCCTATAGATAGACTATGGAAAGTCTAAAAGGTTAGCAGGACAATGTCAATTTGTTTTTGGAGATTACGTACTGGGGAGGAACGGCTTAGATCTGGAAGTACGTGATCAGCGCGCCTTCGCCGCTGACGGAAGCGTCAAGAAAGTACTCTGACAGTTGCAGCGAATTGTGCCCGTCCCGTACCTCCAGCAGGAAGGAATCCGCCGGTCCCGACACCGACGGCGCATTAAACACGATCATCACGCCGGCCAGCGAGTTTCGATCGAGACCGCCGCCGCCGAGGTAGACGTTACCGGTCAACCCGGGAATGGTGGCCACCAGGATGGCACACGCGCGGAGGGTTGGATCGGTACTGAGCGGAACCGGCGTGCCGGCGGATGCCACGGTCACTTTTCCCAGGAAGGTTGCTTGCATCGCTAGTCGAAAATCACCACAACGTTGGTGGCACCCGAAGTGACCACGCAAATTCCGGCGCTGAAGACCTGGCTGAATTCCAGGCTGAAGGGATTGGTGAGCGTGGAGGGCAGCGTGATCACACCCGCCGCTCCGGAACCGGGCGTCCCGCTGCACGAGGCCGCCGCCACGTTGAACAGCTTCACGGTTGCGCTCGCCACACCCGTGCCCACAATGATGCGGCGCAGAATGCCGGCCGTGCCTTTTACCGAGGTAGTGACCGCGGCGGTGATGTTGGTCCCCGAGGAGCCCGCCGTCACCAGCCGCCCCGATGTATCCGTCGAGAAGGCGCGCAAGTTTGCCCCGTCCGAGCCGCCTATTTGTGCCGTCGTCGGCGGAACCGCGCTTCCCGCGGGCCCTGCAAAGAGCGCCGGCCAATCGCGCACCTGGCCGCCGCGCAATAACACGGTGATCGTTCCGCTGGTGAATGCGCTGGCACGTACGCGCGCATGCGAGGCCCCCGTGGCGCAGACGATGGCGTAAGCCCCGTTTGCCAATACCGTCGCTACATACTGAGCCGTGTTTGGAATCTTGAAAAACGTCGCCACCCACGTGGCCCCGCCATCGAAGGAAAGCTCGGGAGTGAGAGTAGCGGTCCACGTCCCGGAGAGAGTTACACCCGCGCCTGCCTGGCCCGTCACGGCGATCTGTGCGGTTCCGTTCAAAGCCGTGATCGACTGGGAGGTGGGCGCTGTGTCCAGTGTAGCTACCGGGACGTTGCCCGACACGTTAAGCTGCGCGAGAGCCGTGCAGGCGCACAAGTACGCGGTGAGAAGCGCGGCGACTGGTTTCACAATTTATTGATAAGCAACGACCGTCCCGGTCATGCCCGTACCGCCAGCCGACCATTTGATGCCGCTGGTCATCTGCGATCCGAAGAGCGGAAAGGTCACCTGTGAATTCGCGGGCACGGAGAAGGCATTGATGACGGTCACCGGAGTTCCCTGGCCGTCCGTAACGGTTACGGCCTGTGCCGTAGCATTGGTGTTGGTAACGATAATGGCGAGGACGCAGGAGGTCGTCGAGGTGAGCGAAGTCGTGCTGGTAGGCACGGCCTGCCACGCGGGGGTGAAGGCTGAGGTGCCACACGCGGTCTTGGGAATTGTTTGCACCTGCCCGATGACATTTGCTCCTGTTGGCAGCGAGCCGGTTACGTTAAACCCGGTATTGGAAATCGAGCCCGTGATGGTGAGCGGCGTCATGGAAGCTGCTCCCTGCACCGTGATCACGTCGGCGGATGGCGTCCCCGCCGTTCCCAGCGCGGGCTGTTTCGCAGCGGTTGCGGCGCCGGTGGGGAGCGATACGGTTCCGGAGATATTGTTGATGTTCCACGTGCCGGCCTGTGTGGCCGTTACGGCGCTGCCCGGTCCGCCGGATTGCTGCAACTGCGCGTAGACCGGACCCAAAATTCCTGCGGCAACCAGCAGGAGAAACAGCGTCGCGGTCATATACACGGCGGTTGAGTGTTTGGTCATTTGGTTTTCCTGGGAATCAGAAGCTGCCACCACGCGCGTCTTTCCCGCTGGCCGGAGATAGCGAGCAAAGCGCGGAACACGCTGATTTCCACGGCGCGGCGCTCACCCTCGTTCGGCGGCAAGACGATACGGACGGCACGATCGTTCTTGACTCCAATCCCGGTATGAATCTCAAGCGGCGTGGATGTCTGTTTGCGAAGGTGCCTCAAAATGGCCTGCTCGAGTTCGCCGGCAATACCGTCGATTTGGGGACGGACGGCGCCGGGCTGCTCCTCGATGGTCACTGTCAGATCCGGCGCGTGGCCGGTCAGATGGAAGTCGTGGCGCGCCAGGTATCCGCGTATGGCTTTCGCCGTGGGACAATCGCCCGCAATGAGGACCCGCATCCTACCTCACAAAGCGCACCTTGACGGTGCCTGTGCCGGAAACGGTCTGCAAATACGCCACGGTGCTGCCGGGCATGAACCGGTAGGGGCTGGCCGTCGCGTCCCTCCAGAACGGAGCTCCGGAGAGCGGCGCCACGACGGCTTCTTGAACCAGCGAAGAGATGATGTCCTGGTCGGGGCGCGAGAGGTCGGTGCAGATTTTGAGATCCGAAGGCAGTGTGTTTTTGATGGCGATGTTGTTGCAGCCGAAGGGGGCCACCACGGGAGTCCAGTTCTGCGGATCTACGTCAACGTCGAGAATCTCAAAGGGGGCGGGCATGCGTTGCTAATCTCATGCTAGTGATGCAGACCCAACCGTTTGTCCGGTAATCGAGTTCACTGTGCCGCAAGTGCTGATGGATGAGCGGCTAAGAAAATTGCCGGCAGGATGTGAACGGCAACGGCGGCCTCAGCCGAGCAGGACCCGCACGCCCTGCTCGAGCGCCGCCGCTCCCGCCGCCCCGGTCAGCGCAGGCATGAATGCCGGGAGCGCACCGCGGCGCTTCCATTCGCCGTGTACGGCGTGGAATCCAAGATAGAAGAAGAATCCACCCGCGATGGCCACGGGATAGCTGAGCCAAGCCTGGCCGAGGAAGGGCTCGAGTTCGAGACCCGCGGCCGCGCCGACGAGGGTGACGCCTTCGGCCAACAGGCACCATCCCAACGCTGCGCTGCGCGATCTGACCGCGGCCCGCAGAATGGCTCCCAGCGCGATGCCTTCGGGAATCTTATGCAGAACGACCGCCATGGGCAGGGCCAGGCGGACGCCCAGCGGCGCTGCGAATTGCGCGGTGACGATACTCCAGCCATCCAGGCTGCTGTGAACCGCGGCGGCCACCACTAGCGGCGCGGCGAACCCATGCAAAGCGGTGTCGCAGGCCTCATGATTGTGATCGTGGGCACACGACGGGCAGACCGGGACAATATAGCGGTTGATGCCGCGCAGCACCAGATAGCCGACAGCGAACAGTGCCAGCCCGCCGCCCCATCCGATCTCCGAAACCAGCTCAGGAAACAGCCCGAAAACCGAAACGCCCACCAGCAACCCGCCGGCAAAGGGCACCAGATATCGCGCCTTGAGATGGGCGCCTCGAAGAAACACGCCGATCCCGGCGCCGAGTAGTGCAGCCACCGTGGCGATCAGCGAGATTCCGATTCCGCCGGATGAAACCAGGTGATTCAGAATTCCACTGTAGCGGGTTCTCGACGGCGGCGACAACCTGGGAGCCGGCGGGCGGGTGAAGGCTCGCTCACTCGATGCGGAAGGCTTTCCGGTGCGCCAGTGAGACTACCTGCCCCTTGAACTTCAGCTTCCCGTTCACCAGGCAATCCAGCGGGCGTTCGACGGGGTGATCAAACTCGAGCAGGTCTCCTTCCTGGAGACTGAGAAAATCCTCGATCGTAAGCGAAGCGCCTTCGAGCCGGCTGTCCAGCTCCACGCTGGCGCCTTCGAGAACGCGCAGCATTCGCTCCTGCTCGCTCTCGCTCGATTCGGCTCTGCGCACCGACCATTGCTGCTCGAACTTCTGGCGCATCATCTTGATGACGATGGCCGGCATGGCCATATTCATCATGCCGCTGGAATCCCCGGTGCGCATTTCCACGCCGACGGCGACCACAGCTTCGTTGGGTGCCAGGACCTGCAGTAACTGCGGTTCCTTTTCCACGGCTTCGATCTTGAAGTCAATGGTGGTGACGCCCTTCCACGCCTCCTTCAAATCGTGCAGGATGATGCGAAATAGACCGTCCAGCAGGTTCTGCTCGATCTCAGTGATCTCGCGCTGCAACACCGCGGGACTCTTGCCGCTGCCGCCGAGCAGCACCTCGAGAATGGGAAAGATGATGGATGGATTGAGCTCCAGCACCGCATTGCCCTCATACGGTTTGAGACCGAGCGAGGTAATACACGTGGGCGAGGGCAAACCCTCCAGAAACTCGGCATAGGAAAGCTGTTCCACGCTCACCAGATTAACTGTGAGGTAGGAGCGCAGGTAGGCGGAGAGGCTCGAGCCCAGGTTGCGCACGAAGGTGTCGTGGAGCAGGTGGATGGCGCGGAGCTGGGATTTCGCGATACGGTCCAGGCGGCGGAAATCAAAGCGGGCCCCCCTCTGGGCGGCGGATGCTTTGGTATTCCGGTCCTCCAGGTTCTCAAATACGGCGTCGATTTCCTGTTGCGAGAGCTGGCGGTTCATTCCTTCTGTTTATGTATCGCTTGGCGGGCGCAGATTCTTTAGCCGCCGGATCGCAAGTAATCAAACAGGCTGGTTCTGGGCATCTGAGCGCGGGCCTGCAAGGTCGCCTGTTCCTGGATCTGGGTCTGGTTGAGTTCCGTGATAGCCTGCGTCAGATCGGCGTCCTGCTTGTCACTAAGCGCGGTCTGGTAATCGAGCGCCAGGTTCTGGGCCAAGTTGGTGGCAGCGCTGACGCGGTTCTGGGCCGCGCCGTAAAACCCGAGCTGGTTGTTGAGGAAATCGTCGGCCTGGGTGACCGCGTCGAGGGAACTCTGGATCGCGTCAACATCATTGCTCTGGAGAGCGACACGAAGCTGGTTTATGGCCACGAAGACGTTATTGGAGGTGGGCGTGCCATCCGGGTTCTGGTCGTCAAAGATCTGCTGCGCGGTGAGGTCGACGGTAAAAGTGTTGCCGAGTGGATCCTGGATCTGGCGGGTGGCTTGAACGGTGGTTTGCTGGACCACGCCGCCACCTGCGTCCGGGTTGTTGGTATCGGCCGCGTACGGAGCCGACTGCGGCGCATCGCCGCCGAACACGTACCAGTTCCCGACTTGACTGTTGGCCAGCGAGATCAACTGATCGTGGATGGCCTGAACCTGCTGCGCAAGGGCATTGCGCGTCTGGGCGGTCTGGGTACCGGTGAGGCCCTGAGCGGCCAGGGTGCGGGCCTGTTCCACGAGCTGCTCGGCGTTGGACACGGCCTGCTCCGCAGCATCCACCTGGGTCTTGACATTGCCCAAATTTGATTGCACCTGCGTGTTGCGGCTGATATCGGCGCGCAACGAGAGGATGTCGCTGACTTGGTCGGGCGCATCCGAGGCATCCTGAAACTTGAGCCCGGAGGAGACTTGCCGCTGCGCGGTATTCATTCTGGCCTGCGTTTGCGCCAAATCCGCCAGGAATTGTGCTGCCGAAGGATCGATTCCGGAAACCATCTCGTTCAGCCTCCTCCCTTCCCCTTTTTCCTGCGGCGTCAGGCTCCAGGCTGCAGCATGTTGACCGCCGTTTGGGTCAGGCTGTTCAAAACCGCAAAGAGCTGCGCGTTGGCCTGGTAGGCGCGCTGGTATTCGACCAGCCACGCCGCCTGCTCATCGAGCGACACGCCCGAAATCTGCTGGCGCAAGCTCTGCGCCTGCGTCAACACCTGCTGCTGAATGCTCTGCTGGTCGGTGGCTGCCGACAGTTGACGGCCCACGCCAGCCGCCAGGTTGCCGAAGAACTCCACATAGCTGCTGTTGCTGATCTCGTCGGCAGGGTCCTGCGGGTTGGCCAGCGCCGCCAGTTTGACTGCCGTCCCGTTGCTGACGTACGGCGGCCCGGGATCTATGGCGGCCAGTTGGTCCGCAGTGACTCCGGGCGCGAGCGCTAACGTAGAGGCCGCATTGGTAGCGTTGCTGGTGTCATAGGAGAACAAGGCCACGCCCGCGACCGGGGGCGGACCGTCGGAGACGTTGCCCGCCATCAGCAGTTGGTTCACGCGATCGGCGAAAGTCTGCGCCAGCTGATTCAGGGCTCCGGGCTGGCTGGCATCTCCCAGAAGCGATGCCAATACCTGGTTGTGCGTCTGGAGCAAGGCGCCGAGGCTACCGCCCGAGACTTGCGCGGTGACGTCGCGGCCGGAACCGTCGAGAATACTCGCCGAAGGAGGAACGCCTGGATTCCCCGCCGGCAAGCTGGCTGGATCCGCGATCCGCGCGGTGACCGTGTAGGTGTGATCTGCCACCACCAGCGGAGTCTGGCCGGCCACCAGCACGGTGATCGTGCCGTCCGCCTGGGTGGCGGCCGTGAAGTTCACAATTTGGCCGAGGTTCTCAAGGGTGTTGTGGATCTTGGCGTCGAGCGCGGCATCGCCGCGGTCTCCATTCCGGATTTGGGCGTTGTAGCTGGCCAGCTGCTGGGCGTCCGCGTTGATCTGATCCACGGCTTGGCCGATCTGGCGCTCCGTATCCTGCTGCACTTGTTGCAGGTTGGTGACCGTGGTGTGGAAACTATCCGCTACGGCTTGTGCGCTGGTCATCACCGCCTGCCGGTTCGGCTCACTCGCCGGATCCTGGCTCCAGGCGGAAAAGCTCTGGAACAAGGCGCCCAGCGTGGCAGGGATGCCATTGGAAGCCGACAGATTCAGCGCGCTCTGGACTGCGGTCAGGCTGGCGGATTGCTGGGTGGCGGTGCCCAGCGAGGTCTGTGCCCGGTCAACGGCTGCCTCTGCGAACTCATCGCGCGAACTTTGCACATCGCCCGCCTGGACCCCGCCGTCAACGCCCGCCGCCGGATCGAACGGCAGCGCGTTCATGACGAGCCGCTGGGCGGCGTAGCCCGGAGTGGAGGCGTTGGCGACATTGTTTTGGGTGACAATCACCGCGCGGTCGAACGCGTTCAAGGCGCTCGACGAGTTGGTGAGAGAGGCCAGCAGCGACATGTTTTTCCTCCCCTAGGCTTCCATCGAGACCCGGCGCCCCGCCAGCCTCGGCAGTTGTTCTTCTCCGCGCGGCGAGTAGCCCGCCTCCGAGCCCGGCGTGAGCAGGCGCATCAGCCCGCCATAAAACCCGCCGGCGTGCTCATGGAGCACGCGAGCCTTCCCGAGTTCGCGGCGAAAACGATCGAGGGCATTCCAGCCGGTGGCATCTTCCCGTTCACGCATCGCCGCCAGGGCCCGTGCCAGCAGCCGTGCAGCCTGCTCCAGATGAGGCCGGCAGGCGTCGAGGTCCCGGGCGCTACCCACCTGCATGAGCCGGCTCACGGATTCGAGAGCGGCACGAGCCTGGCCGATCGAGGCCGGTGCGTCCGTCGGCTGCATCATGTGCCTGTCTGCCCGGCCGGTTCGCCAGCGCCGGAGCTCAGGCTTTCGTTGACAATGGCGCGGCTGGTCTGGCGGGAGTCCCAACGCAGACTGCCGGACTGGTAGTTTCGCGCCAGGGCTGCGATCCGCTGGGACCGCGCCTGGGCGTCAGCTCGCAACGTGCTTCCCAGCCTCCCGGCAAAACCCGACAGCTCCACACGGTCGTCCGTTCCCGGACGCTCCGAAGTACTGCCCTTTGCGCTGCCGGGCGCCGTCGCCGGCGTGGTGGCGATCGATGCTGCCGTCAGATTGGGATCTTCGATTTTCATATCGGTTTCGATGTGCGCCGGGCAGCGGTTCCGGCGCTACTGCGCTTATCGGCCGATTCTGTTGCGGACTTTAGGTCCGGCCGCACCGGACCGCCCACCGCCCGTTCCATCACCAGCCGGTGCACCTTCAGGAGCAGACGCACTTCGCCGGCGGGCATCCGCAGTGAAGAAGAGATCTGTTCCGGCGTTTCGCCGCGGCGGAAAAGACGCAGCGCCTGGCTCCGGCGGCTCAGGTTCATGCCGGGCCGAAACTCACCGGCCGGCCCCGTGTCATCAGCTGCGGCCGCAGACGGTTGGGTGACTGGCTGGCGCGCGGCCAGTTCCTCCAGCCGCTGCTTGAGTGCGAGGATCTCGGAATCCGATACGCGCCCGGCTTGCCTGGCGCGACCGCGCACCCGGACTTTCACCGTGCGGACCAGGTCGAGCGCAAATGCCAGCGCCGTCACCACCAGGGCGCACTGCGTAAACGGATGAGTCATCCAGGTCATATCGCTACCCGGCGTTGGCGCGCCGATGCGGCCATCACCTCAGGCTCCGCAGCCGGTCCTGCCGGCTCATGATCTGGTGGATTCGCACCCCGTAATTGCCTTCGATCACCACCACCTCGCCCCGCGCTACGATGCAATTGTTGACGATCACTTCCACCGGCTCGCTCACGGAGCGATTTAACTCGACAATGGAGCCGGTGGTGAGCTTGAGGATCTCTTTGATGGGGATGCGCGTGCGGCCGAACGACACACTCACAGGCAGATCCACATCGAGCAACAGGTCCAGGGTCTTGGATGGCGCGGTGCCAGGTGCCTCCCCGGATGCCGCCCGAACCTGAGGCGTTACGCTCTCCTGGCTCGCTGCCGGCGGACCGGGTTCAAGCGCTGCGACCAGACCCGCCGCAAGAGCGGCCTCCAGCGCCAGTTCTCCCTCCCGAAAACGCAGCGTAACGGAGAAGCGCGTGGCGGCCGGATCCGCCAGTTCCCGCTCGCATCCCCGCTCGCAAACGACCTCCTTCGCCAGCCGCGCACTGAGGCTTTGCGCCAGGCTTGAGAGGGACTGGTTCAAAATCTCCAGATAGGTGTTGCGCGCGTCGGCCGGCTCAGCGGTTTCAATTCCGGCGGCGCGCAGTGTGCGGCGGCCCATGTCCAGCCACGTCTTCTCCGGGGCCTTCACCCACAGACCCGGGTGAGGGATCCCTTCAAAGCTCTGCTCCCAACAAAGAGCTTCGCCCTCGGCCGGCATCCCGGTTGCCGGCGTGAATGACGCCTCCGGCCGCTCGTCGGTCATCGAGTCCAGGGCCGCGGCCAGGGCTGCGGTCCATTGTTCCATGAGCCAGCTTACGTTTTCTTCCGGCGTTTGCGGCATATTCGAGCCCGGCTTCAGATCCCCCGCTCCATGGGCCAGCGCTTGGCGATGTAAGCGCGCAGCCGCAGGATGGCCTGCGATTTGAGTTGCGAGATGCGGGACTGGTGCAGATGAACGACCTCGGCGATCTCGCGCAACGTGAGCTCCTCCAGATAATACAGGCTGATCACGGTGCGATCCATGGCCGGCATCTGGTCGATGGCTTCGGCCAGCAGCTTCTCCAGCTCGCTGCGCTCCAGCAGGCGCAACGGCAGCTTTTCTTCATCGTCGGGCGTGTAGGCCAGCAGGTCGCGTCCCTCCTCGGCGGCGCTCTCGAGCGTGCCCATGCCGAGCCCCTGCAAATCAGCCAGCCACTGGTGATACTCCGCCAGGTCCAGCTCCAGCTCCTGGGCGATCTCTTCTTCGGTGGGATCGCGATGCAGCCGCTGGCTGGCAGCCAGAATGGCGGATTCCACCTGGCGCGCCATGCGTCGCTTCTGGCGCGGCGCCCAGTCGAGGCCGCGCAGGCTGTCCAGAATGGCCCCGCGAATCTTGTACTCGGCGTAGGTCTTGAGCTTGACTTTGTGTTTGGGATCGAAATGATCGATGGCGGAAATCAACCCCACCACGCCCGCTGAGATCAGGTCGTCGAGGGTCACATTGCCGGGCACCCGCTCGTGAATGCGCCGCGCAATCAGCCGGACCTGCGGCAGGTGTTCGAGAATCAGCCGCTCCCGCTCTGCGGCGCTGATCTCTTCAGGAGTGGAGTAATGGGTCATGCGCTTTGTCGAACCCTCATGCGGCCGCCCGGAAACGGTCTGGAAGCACCAGGTCTACGATCCGGCGCTTGCTCGCCGGTTCCAGGTCTTCCGGGATCGACTGGCCGGTGGTAAAGAAGGACAGGGGCTTGCCGGTGCGCGCCGCTTCGCTCCAAACAGGCCCCAGCGCTCGGGTTTCGTCCAGCCGCGTAAACAGCAGTTTGGCGGGCTGAAAAATCTCGAACCGATCCACCGCACGGGTAATATCGGCGGATTTCATGGAAGCCGATAGGACCAGGTGGGTATCAATGTCGGAGTGCGAGGCAAGGTGCGCAGCCAGGTCGGCTCCCTGGTCCATCTCCGCGGCGGCGAGACCGGGGGTATCGATTAGAATCAACCCCTTGGCGCTGTGCAGCTCGAGCGCCTGGTCGAGCGCGCGGGTCGTTTCAACCAGCTCGAAACCCACGCCCAGAATGGCGGCCGAGGAGCGCAGCTGCTCGGCCGCGGCAATGCGGAGGGTGTCGGCGGAAATCAGCACCGCCGGCCGCCTCGCCGCCAGGCCGTAGAGGACCGCCAGCTTGACCAGCGTCGCCGTCTTCCCCGATCCGGGAGGTCCGACCAGCGCCGCGATGCGACAGGCGGCGCCTTGGCGGCCTAGCGTGGCGTCCACCGTGAAGCGGCTCTCAATCTCCGCCACGGCAGCCTGACGCGCGAGCGCGACGTTGTCCGGTCCCGATTGCGCGGCCGCGGCCTCGGCGATTTCGCTCGCCAAGCCCGCTTCTGTCTCGCTCTCCAGCAGCGCTTCAAAAATCTCCGCGGCTCCGGAACCCAGCGCAGGCGGCATTGCCGGACGCGACACGGACCACCGTAGGCCATCCAACTGGCGGCGCATGCGGGCGATCTCTCGCGCCAGCGGCTCACCGGTTCCCGCCGGCGTATCGGCAGCCGCGGGCGATGGCACCGACTTCAAAAGCGGCGGGGCGGCCGCGAGCACCACTTCGTATCGCCCCAGGTGCTGCGCTTCAGGGGGCGCTTTTCTCGATTGCACGATCAGCGCTTCGGGTCCCAGCTCCCGGCTGCCTTCGGCCAGCGCGGCTTCCACTGTTGCAGCGAAAAACGATTTCACCAGCATCCGTCAACCCTCCTGGCGCCGCATCCCGCGGCACCCATGTTCCCGGCGGTTTTCGATCTTCCCATTACCCGGCAACCCCCAGCGACACCACCTTCACCCCGGGCGGCACTTCGTTATGCGACAGCACGAACACGTTGGGGAGCACGGCTTCCAGCATCTGGCGCAGGAAGTAGCGCGCCCCGGCGCTCGTGATCACCACCACCGGCGAATCTGGCGTGCCGGTTTTTTGCGCAATGCGGTGAATGATGTCGCGTAGGGCCTGCGGATCGAGCCCCAGCGCACTCGCCTGCTCGCCATGCTCCACGGCTTTCTCCACCATCTGCTCGATGGCGCTGTCCGCGAAGTAGGCAGGCAGCTCGCCCGCCGCGTTGAGGTACGGCTTCACGACAGCGCGCCGCATGATTTGCCGCACATATTCAGTGAGCAGCACGGGGTTGCGGCTGGAGGTGGCGGCCTCGCCCAGCGCCTCCAGAATGGTCGCCGCATCGCGGATGGAGACGCGCTCGCGCAGCAGATTCTGCAGGACGCGCTGCACGGTGGCGAGCGGCAACAGCTTGGGCACCAGGTCCTCGATCAGGCGCGGGTTGTCGAGAGCCACGCGGTCAGCCAGTTTCTTGGCGTCCTGCCGCGAGAACAGTTCGTGAGCATAGCGCCGGGAGATCTCGGAAAGATGCGTGCCCAGCACGCTGACGGCGTCCACCACCGTGTAACCGGCGCTACGCGCTTTCTCGGCGCCTTCGGCGGGAATCCAGAAAGCCGGCAGGCCGAAGGCGGGCTCGCGCGTCGGCTGGCCTTCGAGCGGCGGCCCGGTGCGTCCGGCCGCAATCGCAAGTTCCGAGCCTTGCGGCAGCTCATAGCGCGCGATCTCGCTGCCTTTGAGCAGGACCACGTATTCGCGCGCGCGCAGCGCCAGGTTGTCCGTCACACGCACCGGCGGCAACAGGTATCCGAGATCGGCGGCCAGCTGGCGCCGGATACCGGCGATGCGGCGCAACAGCGGCGACTGTGCGCCGCCGTCAGCCAGCCCGACCAGTCCCAGCCCGACTTCCACCGCCAGAGGCTCCACCTTGAGCAGCGATTCCAGGTTCTCCTTCGCCGGCTCGCGCTCGGCCTGAGCGGTGGCTTGAGCCTCGACCGCATGGGTCTGGCGCATGCGCCAGGCCACCGCGCCCAAGCCCGCTCCGAGGAGCAGGAAAGGAGGTCGGGGGAGGCCGGGGAAGGCGGCCAGCGCCACCAGCACTCCACTCGCCAGCAGCAGGGGCTGCGCGGCGCCGAAGACCTGGCGGCGGAATTCCACCCCCAGCCGCACATCCGCACCGGCGCGCGTGACGATCAGGGCGCCGGAGATCGAGATCATGAGCGCCGGGACCACCGTGACGAGCCCGTCGCCGATGGTCAGCACCGTGTAAGTCTCGATGGCGCGGCGGAAATCCATGCCGTTCTGGAAGACTCCGATCAGCAGCCCGGCGATGATGTTGATCCCGGTGATCAGCACGCTGGCCACGGCGTCCCGCTGCGTGAAGCGCGAGGCGCCGTCCATGGCTCCGTAGAACTCGGCCTCGTGAGCCAGTTGCTTGCGGCGGCGCCGCGCTTCGGCTTCGTCGATCAGCCCGCCGTTCAGGTCCGAGTCGATGGACATCTGCTTGCCGGGCAGCGCGTCGAGGGTGAAGCGCGCCGTGACTTCCGAGATGCGCACCGCGCCGTGATTGATGACCACGTACTGAATGGCGATCAGCACCAGAAAGATCACCGCGCCCACGATGTAATTGCCGCCGACCACGAAGTTGCCGAATGCCTGGATCACCTCTCCCGCGGCGCTCGTGCCGGTATTTCCGTTGAGCAAAATCAGCCGGGAGGAGGAGATGTTGAGGGCCAGGCGAAACAGAGTCATTAACAAAAGCGTGGTAGGAAACACGCTGAACTCGACCGGGCGCATGATGTACATCGAGACCATCAGCACGATCACCGACATCATGATGTCGGTGACCAGCAGGACATCCAAAACAAAACCGGGGATGGGGGTGATCAGCGCCAGGATAATGGCCAGCACGGCGATGGGAACCGCCATCTCGCTCCAGCTAATGCGGGATGCGGCTGGCACCTGCAGGGTGAGAGCTTTTGCCTCCGCCATTTACGCCATCCCCGGCAGACGCCCGTGCATCAGGCGGTAAAGGTAAGCCAGGATCTCGGCCACCGCGCGATACAGATGAGCCGGAATTTCCTGCCCCACCGAGGTGGAGCGGTAGAGCGCCTGGGCCAGCAGCGGGTTCTCGATCACCGGCACCTGGTGGTACACGGCTTTGGCGCGGATGCGCAGCGCCAGGTAGTTTTTGCCCTTAGCCACCACCACCGGCGCCGCCATGGATTCCGAGCGGTAGCGCAGGGCGACGGCATAATGCGTGGGATTCATGATGACCGCGGTGGCGGTGGGGATTTCCTTCATCATCTGCCGCCGCAGCAGATCGCGCTGCAGCCGGCGGATGCGCTGTTTGATCTGCGGGTCGCCCTCGGATTCCTTGGCTTCATCGCGCACCTCCTGGCGGCTCATGCGCAGATCCTGCTGGTAACGCCGTCTCTGGCGCACCAGATCCACAACGCCGAAAACCAGGAACACGGCGCTGGCCTTCCACAGCAACTGCAGGATGGACGCGCCCAACTGTCCCGCGCCGGTCTCGGCACTCGCGAGCGGCATCCGGAAGAAAGCTTCGTAGCGGTCGCGCGCAATCGCGTAAACCGCGTAGCCGAACAGCGGAATCAGCACCGCCGCCTGAACCAGGGAGGGCAGGTTCTGGCGGGGCAACTCGCGCAATTTGCGCATAGGGTTGAGACGCTTGAAGTCTGGCGCGGCTTTCTTCAGGCTGACTCCCATTTGGGTCGAGGCCAGTTGCACGGCCAGGGTTATCCCGAGGAGCAACGCGCCCGCCAGTCCCAGCGGAAGACAAACCCTCCGAGCGATGTCGGCGACCGAGCGCACAAGCTCCTCTTCGCTGACGCCGGACTGGAAGGCCCGCTCGAGCAGCCATCGCATGGTCAGCCGCATCTGAGCGATCCAGGCTGCGCCCCAGCCCGCCAGCATAGCGGCGAAGGCCAGAAACTGGAGCGCGCTGACCATCTCACGCGCCACCGGGAAATTGCCCTCACGCCGGGCCTTTTCCAGGCGCTTGGGTGTGGGTTTCTCGGTTCTTTGTCCGCGGTCCGCCATGAGGCTTCAGCTCCCCAACAGGCGCGCGATCGCGCTCAAGGTGTGGCGGGCCGTGGCGGCGTACATGCGAGGAACCAGCACGGCGAGCGAGGCCAGCGCCGCCAGAGTGGCCAGCATCTTGAGCGGAAAGGCCAGCAGCAGCAACTGGAGGTGAGCGTTCAATCTCCCCACCAGGGCCAGCGCGACATCGACCAGCATCAGCAGCGCCACTACCGGCAATGCCAGGCGTATGCCGGAGGAGAAAATCTCCGAAGTCAGACGGGCCATCATCGCTGCCAAAGGCCCGGTGACGGCGAAACTCCCCGCCGGATGGCTTTCCAGACTGCGGGCCAGGCCGCGCAGGATCTCGCGGTCGAGACCGAAGGCGAAGAACAGAAGGCCGGCCACGAGCTGCGCCACTACCAGCAGAATGGAGGCATCCGCCTGCGTGGTGGGATCGATGGTGGACGCATAGCCGTAGCCTGCTTGCAGACCCACGATTTGCATGGTCATGAGCAGCGCCTCGGCCAGGCAGGCAACCATGAGCCCCACGGTGAGGCCCAGCGCCAGTTCGGACAGTAAGGTCGCAACCAGCGCGCCCAAGGAAGGCTCCGCGCCCGGCGCCGGCCAGTGGGGAAATAACGCCAGCGTGAATCCCAATGCCAGGACGATGCGCGGAACCGCCGGCGAGTCCTTGCCGCCGGGCAGGGGAAGAAAGGCAAAGAAACCCGCGATGCGGCTGAGTACCAGAAGGAACGGGAGTAGGATCGAGTGCCCCATCAGTGCGCGTACCGGCCGAGATCCCCCAGCACCGCCACGGTATACGCGGTAATTTGCTTGAGCATCCACGGCATAAGCAGCAGCGTGCTGACCAGAAACACGGCCAGCCGCGGAATAGTGCTGAAGGCGGCGTCCTGAATCGAGGTGATCACCTGCACCAGGCTCATGACGATTCCAGCCGCGAAACCGATCAGCAATAAGGGCGCGCTCAGCCACAGCGCGGTCATGAGCGCCTGCCGCAGAATCTGGACCACGAACTCGGGGGTCATGGACGCCGCCTCATACCGGGGTGTAGAAACTCCGCAGCAGAGAGCCCACCACCAGGTTCCAGCCGTCCACCAGCACGAACAGCAGGATCTTGAAGGGCGCCGATACCATGACCGGCGGGAGCTGCATCATGCCCAGTGATAGGGTCACCGAAGCCACCACCAGATCGATGATCAGAAAAGGCAGGAATAACACGGCGCCGATCTGAAAGCCGGTTTTGAGCTCGGACAGAATGTAGGCCGGGATGAGGACGGTGAGTTCCACGTCGCCGGGCGTGCGCGGCGCCGGCCGGTGCGACGCTTCGAGAAAAAGCCGGATGTCTTTTTCGCGCGCGAAGCGCAGCAGAAACGTGCGCAGGGGCTGAGAGCCCGCGTCCATGGCCTGCTGCCAGGTGATCTGCCCCTGGTCCAGCGGCTCCCAAGCTTTGTGGTAAATCTCCGATCCCACCGGCTGCATGATCAGCACGGTGAGAAAGAGGGATAGCCCGATGAGCACCTGGTTGGATGGAGTGGATTGAGTGCCCAGAGCCTGCCGCAGAAAGTGCAGCACCACGGTGAGGCGTAGAAACGGGGTCACCGACATGATCGCCGCGGGCAGCAGGGTGAGCGCCGTGAGTAGCAGAATGATCTGCATGGGCATACTGGGCACGCCCGCAGCGTGCCAGCCGAGGCCCGGAATCGAAGACGGCGGCCGCGCGGCCGCCCGTGCCGCGGCCGGAAGAAACGCAGCCATGGCGAGCGCATTCCGCGCACTCATGCGTGTTCCGCTGCGGCCCGCAGGCTCGCGGTACCACCGCCGTCGAGCAAGGCCAGCCCCGAGGGCGATTCCGCCACCAGAAGGGTGCGCTCATCCAGCCGCACCAGGTACAGCGTGTGATGCGGGGATAGCGGCAGCCGCTCCATCGACTCCAGGCGCCGCACCCGCGGCCGCACCTGCGGGCAGAAGAAGCGCAGCGCCCCTTTCTTGCGCAGCCACCACAGGGCCGCCGCCATCACCGCCAGAACGCCGAGCACCGCCGGCATGGGATCCGTCATCTCCACAGATCAATCCTCGATGTTGAAATCCGTGATGCGGACGCCGATGCGGCTCTCAATCAGCACGATCTCGCCGTAGCCCACCAGCTTGCCGCCCACGTAGAGGTCGATGTTCTCTCCCGCCGACCGGGTCATGCCGATCACGCTGCCCTCTTCCAGATCCAGAATCTCCCGAACCGAGAGCACCCGGCGGTCAAGTTCGACCTCGACCTCAATGGGTACATCGGCAAAACGCGCGACTTCGTTTAGGGCCATCGCCTGAGTTCCCGGCTACGCGCTGAGTTAGCGGATCAGGTTCATGGTGTCCTGGCTCAGTTGATCGGCGGTATTCACCACTTTGGCGTTGGCTTCATACCCGCGCTGGTAGACGATCATGTTGGTGAACTCTTTGGCGATGTCGACGGTCGAAGCTTCGAGCTCGCCGCCCAGAATTTTGCCCCGTCCTCCGGTGTTGGGAACGCCGATGGCCGGCGTGGCTGTGAGCGAGCTCGATTGGAAGTTGTTGTCGCCCACCGCGATGAGGGACTCGGGGTTGCGGATTCCGGCCATGGCGAGCTGCCCCACGACGGTTTGCTGGCCGTTAGAATACTGAGCCAGGATGTTGCCCCCGTCGGAGAGTCCCACGCGCACCAGTTGCGCCGCCGGCTGGCCGTCCTGACCGTTCGAGGACACGGCGGAGATCTGCGCGAACTGCGTCAGTCGGGGTGCGTTGTTGGCATCGTACAGATCCCAGTTCACGTTCAAATCCGCCGCTCCGTCGACCAGCCCGGTGGCCGGAATATTGATGAGCCGGCCGGTGACATCCGGGGAGGTGAGATTGCCCGAAGAATCGAAGGTCAGCTGGCCCGTGGTCAGAACGGAAGGCGTGCCGGCGGTGCCGCCCGTCAGATCTTCGCCCGGAATACTCACCGAGTAATCCCAGGCGCCGCCGCCCGTCTTGTTGAACGTGATGGTCAGCACGTGCGAGGTGCCCAGAGAGTCGATGACTTCCATGGGATAGGAGAACGTGCCATCGGTTGAACCCACGGCGGCCGCGGCGTTCAAGTTCATGTCCAGCGAAAACGTCGAGGTGGCCCGGGGCGCCTGCAGGGTGCCGACCGGTACGGTGATGGCCCCGATCGGACCGTTGGTGTTGACCTGGCCGTTGTTCTGCGTCCAGCCCAGCACGGAGTCTCCCGCCGCACTCAAAAGGTGGCCTTGTGCGTCCACTTGAAAATTGCCCGCACGCGAAAACAATTGGGCGCCGGAGGAATCCTGCAACACGAAAAACCCGTCGCCCTGAATGGCGGCGTCGAGGACGCCGGAGGTGGCTTGCAGGGCACCCTGCGTGAACTGGCGGGTGGTTAGCGGCACTCCGGTGCCGAAGCCTACCTGGGTCTCGCCCAGACCGGCACCCAGCGACTGTGTCACCAGGTCGCGAAAGGCAACGGCGCTGGATTTGAATCCCGTGGTGCTCAGGTTGGCCAGGTTGTTGCCCACCACGTCGATGGCCGTGGTGTTGGCGTTGAGCGCGGATAGTGCGGAGGAAAACGAAGTAAACGGCATGGTTGTGAGTCTCCTTTACTTTTTATTCTTGACGGGCTATGGTGCCGGCGTGGTCGGCGGCGGCGCGCTGTTTTGCGCGTTCTGATCGAGATCCTGCTTGATCCCGTCCAGATCCTGTTTCATGGCGATGGATTGCTCAAGCTGAGTGAATTGCGCGAGTTGGGTCACAAACTGCATGGGGTCCTGAGGACTTGCCGGGTCCTGATTTTCCAGCTGGGACACCAGCAGTTTGAGAAACGTCTGCTCGTTAGCCAACGGGTCAGCGGTTTGGCCCGGAGATGATGTCTGGGAACTGTTCTGTGAGGCGATGGGGGACGTCAGCGGGTTGATTGGGGTGGCCATGTAAATGGACTCCTGTTTGTGGTGTGATTCAAGTTCTTTTCCAGCTCTTCTACCCAGGCCGGCTGCTGCTGGCGCTGTGGAGGGCGCTGCTGCTCGCCACCCGGCTGCTCCTGCTGCCCTCCGCGGCCGAATGCGCCGCCTGAGTCGCGCTGGGCATTATCGGAAAACGATGGCGGCCCGGGATGCCAGGTCTCGGTTTCATAACCCCGCTGCCCGAGCCGCGCTACCAAGTCCGGCAGGCCGGCCCGAACCGACTCCAAAGTAGCGGCGTCCGGCGAGTGCACGGCGACACGCACTTCCCCTCCGCGGTCCATGACGCGCACTTCGACCGCCGGATTCTGGTCCGTGGAAAGCCGGACCGAGATGTTGTGCGCCGGACCGGGAGCCGCCGCCTGTCGCGGTTCCATGCTGCTCAGGAGTTGCGCCGCGGCGAGTTCGTCCGCTTTGGCGGGTGGCGCGGCAGCGGCTTGAGGCGCCGGTGGCGTCTCGAACGCCGCAGCGTGCTGGGTGCTATCGCGCTCCAGGGCTGGCGGGATCCCGGCTTTGTCGAAATTCAGGAGGCTGTCTCGCCGCACGGCTCTCGGCGACGACGGCAGGTTTTCCGCGTCTTCGCGCTGCACCGCGGGTGCCTGGACCTCGGCGGGCGGGTTGCCTGGTATGTCAGTATGTTCTGGCCGCGCGGTTTGCGGCGGAGAGGGTGTAGCGTCCTGAAACGCAGACGGTGCGGCATTCTTAGGCGCAGGCGGCGCGGCGGGAGCGGCAGCGCCTTGGGTTGCCGGTCCAATCGGAATGGGAGGCGTGGTTTCGGGCTCCGCGGGTACGGACATCTGCGGAGTGCGGATGTCGCCTGGCGCACCTTCGGCAACGGGCGGCTCGACCCATCGCGCCTCGAACGGGATCGGGTGCGGCGACGACACCCGGCGCATTGCCTCGTTTCCGCCGGCGGACGCCGTTTCGGTCGAAGTACTGCGGATCGCCTCCGGCTCGGCTTCGTTCGCGGGCGGCTCGACCCATCGCTCCGCCAACGCGAGCGAAGGCGGCGTCGAGACCGGGCGCATCGCTTCGGTTGCGGCGGATGCCGGCACCGGAGTGCGGATCTCGTCTGGCCCAGCCTGGCTTGCGGGCTGCTCGACCAACCGCGCCGCGAAGGCGAGCGTGTGGGGCGCCGGAACCGGGCGTATCGCATCGTTTCCACCGGATGACGTGTCGGCTGAAGACCCTGTCTTCGGCAACTCGAACGGGTGGTCGACAATTCCCGAAGGCGCTGTTTCGGCTACCGGTACCGAAGCGGCAGCGGGAACGATGCTGGTGGCGGGCGGAGCCGGTGCATCGTATCCTGCGAGCGAAACCCGATCTTGCTTCTCGGTGGTAGAACCCGGCGGGAGCCGGCGCGGAACGGAGGGTTGCAACACGAGAGCCGGCAGCGGTTGCGTGGCACTCATACCGAGGGCAGCAGACGCTGCCGAGAGGGATAGGGATGCCGAGTTTGGAGATGCCGCGGTCGCCGCTTGCGCTGCAGGCAACGCAGGTTCCACGGTCACGTCCGGCGTACGCGGCAGAGAAATCGATGCTTCTAAGACGAATGGAGTGGGCTTCCCGGTTTGCAGAAGCGACGCCGCGCCCTGGATGGCGGCGTCTGCCCCAGGCATCTGCGGCGCAGCCTGTCGGACGGGCTTAGGGGACTGGCTGCGGCTTGCCGGAGAGTCAAGGTCTGCGAGCAGCGGTTTCGAGAAACTGCCCAGCACGGCAGAGAATGCCCTGGGAGAAGAATCATTCGTGAGCGTGGGCGCTGCCGGCACACCAGCAGTGGAACCGGGCGCAACATCCGGATGGCTCCGATCACTGGCACGCGGATTCGCTCGAGCCGCAGACGATGGCGGGGGCCTGAGCCCGGCTGGCAGACCTCTTCCGGACTCCGGTGCCGCACCGGCTGGCGGACGGGAGGCCGGCGCCATGGGGAGCGCGGTCGAGGGAGGCGCCGAGATGTTCACGCTGGGGGTATTGCAGATGGCAAGCCAAAGGGGTAAGACCCTTTTTTCATCTGGTTAGAGGAGGGGGCGCGCGGCAAGATCATGCCGCTCGCGCCGGTTCGACAGGATCTTGGCGCCTCGCTCTATCCTTCTCTTCGGCGCCGGCGCGTGAATTTTTAGACAGTTATGATGCTGCCTCGCTTCGGTCAGGCATTTGCTCTTCCCCAGGCGGAGCTCCCATGGACCCACTTACCATTTCAGCCGCCGGCGGTCTCAGGTCGCGCATGGAATCGCTCGACATGCTGGCCAACAACATTGCCAACGCCTCGACCAGCGGGTACAAAGCCGATCGCGAGTTCTACAGCTTGTATGCGGCGCCCGAAGCCGCCGGCGTGATCTCCGGCCCCGACACCCTGCCGCTGATCGAGCGGCCGTGGACGGATTTCTCGCAAGGCGAACTCCGGCCGACCGGCAACTCTCTGGATCTGGCGCTAACCGGCAAAGGATTTTTCTCCATAAATGGCCCGGCAGGCCCGCTGTACACGCGGGACGGCAGCTTTCGGGTTTCCGCGGCGGCGGGCCAGCTCGTCACCGCGGACGGATACGCCGTGCGCGGTGTGGATGGCAACCCGATCGAGCTGTCAACGGAGTCGCCGGTCGAGATCTCGCCCGACGGCACGGTGCGCCAGGACGGCCAAACCGCCGGGCAGATTGCCATCGTCGATTTCGCCGACCCCGCGGCGCTGGGCAAACAAGGCCATAATTATTTCCGGCCGGCGGAAGGCGCCAGCGCGGCGCCCGCCTCCGGCTACGAGGTGCAACAAGGAAAGCTGGAAAACTCCAATGCTTCGAGCTCCGAAGCCGCCGTACGCCTGGTGAGCGTGATGCGCCAGTTCGAGATGTTGCAGAAGGCGGCGGCGCTGGGCGGCGAGATGAACCGCAAAGCGGTGGAAGAAGTGGCGCGCGTGTCCTAGCGCAGGCGGCGCCCAATGATTTTCAGGAGGGATTTCTCATGATCCGAGCTCTTTTTAGCGCCGCCAGCGGCATGACGGCGCAGCAGTTGAACGTAGACAGTATCGCCAACAACCTGGCCAACTCCAACACCACCGGCTTCAAGGCGCGGCACGCGCAGTTTCAGGACCTGCTGTATCAGAACCTGATCCAGCCGGGCACGTCCGCGGGCCAGCAAACCGTGGTTCCCACGGGCCTGCAGGTCGGTCTGGGAACGCGCACGTCCTCGAATGAAATCATCTTCACGCAGGGCAACTTCCAGCAAACCGACAACCCGCTCGACGTGGTGATCCAGGGCCCGGGGTTCTTCCAGATCCGCAGGCCTGCCGGCGACCTGGCATACACCCGGGCGGGCTCGTTCCATCTGGACCGGGATGGCAACGTGGTGACCGGTGACGGCGACCCGATCGAGCCGCAGATCACGCTGCCGGCAGATGCGCAGAACATCACCATCGCCACCGACGGCACGGTCAGCTACTCGCTGCCCAACCAGACCGCGGCGCAGCTCGCCGGGCAGATCCAGCTCGCCAACTTCCCCAACCCGGCCGGACTGAACAGCATCGGGCGCAACCTGTATCTGCCAACGGACGCTTCCGGCGATCCGACGGTGGGCAACCCCGGTGGGCAGGAAGGCATGGGCACGCTGCAGCAGGGATATATCGAGCAATCCAACGTGAGCGTAGTCGAGGAGTTTATCAGCTTGATCGTGGCGCAGCGGGCTTATGAGGCCAACTCGAAAGTCGTGAAGGCCTCCGACGAAATGTATCAGATGGTCAACAACCTAAGGCAATGATGGCGATCCTGGTGGCGGCCGCTGCCTCCTGCGTGGCGGTGGATGGAGATCGGATCCTGGCGCACGATCTGGCGCCCGCCTCGGCGGCGTTCGCCGCCCTGGCACCGGATGCGGAGTTGGGCTACTCCCCCGCGCCAGGCGCGCACCGCATTTTTCATGCGGCGGAACTCGCGCGGATAATCACTCGCTACGGGGGCGTTCGCGGCGAACCGGGACCGATTTGCGTCGAGCGCGCCACCGAGCCGATCACGCCCGAGCGGCTCGAGGCCGCGCTGCGCGCCGCCGCCGGCAATCCGCAGGCGCGCATCGAACTGCTGGACTGGAGCCGTATCGCAATTCCGCACGGCCAGGTGCAATTCCCGCGGGGAGGGATGGCGGCGTTTCGCTCGGGCGAAGGGATCTGGCGCGGATACGTGCAATATGGATCGAACCGGCGCTTCGCGGTCTGGGCGCGCGTGCGCATCCTGGTGCGCCAGCAGCGGGTGGTGGCGATTGCCGGACTGCCTGCGGGAAAGCCCATCCGGAGCGAGCAGGTGGCTATGGAGGAAGTAGACGCGTTTCCTTTCGGGCCGCAGCCAGCGGCATCGCTCGATGACGTCGTGGGGCAGGTGGCGCGCCGCTCGATTGCCGCAGGTGCGCCCATCTTTCCAGCTCAATTGCAGGCTCCTCCAGAGATTCACACCGGGGACCAGGTCGCGGTAGAGGTTTCGAGCGGCCAGGCGCGGCTGAGCTTCGAAGGCCGGGCGGCAGCGGTTGGCCGCCGCGGAGACTGGATTCCGGTGCGCAACCCGGCGACCGGAAAAACGTTGCGTGCGCGCGTGGAGAGTGCCGGCAAAGTGACGATGGGTGCAGCCCCACAAGGAGAGAAATAGAATGCCGTCGAAGCTCATGTTGTTTCTGCTGGCATGCACGGCGCTGGCCGGCAGCTCCAATCAGCCCAAAGCGCCGGAACCGACGGCGCTCGACCGCTATGTCGAAGAGGCCACACGAGGTCATGCGGGCGCAACGGCGCAAACTTCGCCCGGCTCGATCTGGTCGCCCGATGCCGTTCTCCTCGACCTGACCCGTGAGCTGCGCGCCAGCCGCGTGGATGACGTCGTGACCATCCTGGTGGCCGAGCAGGCCTCGGCGGTGGCGAGCGGCGCCACCAAGACGGCGCGCACTTCCGCTGCCACCGCCTCGATTAACGCGCTCGCGGGCAAGGTGAACGCGGGCGGACCCTGGGCCAATCTGGCGAACGTGAGCGGAAAATCGACGCTCGATGGCTCAGGCACAACCAGCCGCAACGTCACGCTCACCACCACGCTGACCGCGCGAGTGACCCATGTGCTGCCCAACGGTTACCTGGTCGTCGAGGGATCCAAGGACATCCAGGTGAATTCCGAGCACCAGGCGGTCACGGTGCGCGGCGTGGTCCGGCCGGCCGATCTGTCGACAGGCAACGTGGTACGCAGTGATCACCTGGGCCAGATGGAGATCCGGCTGAACGGCAAGGGCGTGGTGAATGATGCCGTGCGCCGGCCGTTCATCCTTTACCGCCTGCTGATGGGACTGCTGCCTTTTTAAGCCATGCGCTCTCTAATCACTTTTGCCCTTTTGCTGTTCCTGACGGCCGGGCTGCTGCGCCCGGACGAGCCCGTAGCACTGACGGCAGTCCGCCTCAAAGACCTGGTGACGCTCGAAGGCGTACGGGAGAACCAGTTGATCGGCTATGGGCTGGTGGCAGGCCTGGCAGGTCAGGGCGACCGGCAGCAGACCATCTTCCCGCTGCAGAGCCTGACGAACATGCTGGAACGCATGGGCGTGTCCGTTTCGCCGGCAGCGATTCAGGTGAAAAATACGGCGGCGGTGATGGTTACCGCAACGTTACCTCCCTTTGCCGAGCCCGGTGCACACATCGACGTGACCGTATCATCGATCGGCGATGCCCGGACGCTGCAAGGCGGGCTGTTGCTCCTCACTCCGATGAAAGGAGTGGATGGCCGGACCTATGCCGTGGCGCAGGGGCCGCTCGTCACCGGCGGCTTTGTGGCGGGCAAAGGCGGCACCAGCCAGACCGTGAATCACCCGACGGTGGGGCGGGTACCGAACGGGGCGATCGTGGAGCAGCCGGCGCCCTCGCGTGCGCCCGACAATCACATCCGCCTGCAACTGCGCCAGGCAGATTTCACGACCGCGGCACGCATCGCAAAAGTAGTGAATGGCAAGTATGGAACGAGCGCTACGCCGGTGGCGCGTGCCGACAATGCGGGGATCGTCAGCGTTACTTTGCCGGCCGAATATGCATCCCGCACCACCGAATTCGTGGCAGATATGGAAACGCTGGCGGTCCCGGTCGACCGCGCGGCGCGCGTGGTGATCAACGAGCGCACCGGGACCATCGTGATGGGCAAAGACGTTCGGATCGGCCCGGTGGCCATTCTGCAAGGCAATCTCACGGTCGAGATTCAAACCGGCTTCGCCGTTTCTCAGCCGGCGCCTCTGGGAAATGGAACCACCGAGGTCGTCCCGCAAGTGGGCGTCGCCGCCAAGCAGGAGAAGACGCGGAACGTGGTGCTGAAACAGGGCGCCACGGTGGAGGAACTGGTGCGCGCGTTGAATGCCATCGGCTCGACAGCCCGCGACGTCATCGTGATTCTGCAAAATCTGCGGGCCGCGGGGGCGCTCGACGCCGAGCTGGAGGTGATCTGATGAACGGAATCAGCGGAGCGAGCTTCACGCCGGTAGCCCCGGCAGTTACCAAAGCACCCGACGACCCGCAGCGAGTGGCCGATGCCGCCAAGCAATTTGAGTCGCTGCTGATCGCCCAGCTTCTGAAATCCATGCGAGAGTCAGGGGAAGGCGGATGGCTCGGAACGGGTGAGGATCAAGCCGGTGCACACGCCATGGAGCTGGCAGAAGAGCAAATGGCGCAGGCGCTCGCTCAACAAGGCGGTTTGGGTCTGGCGCGGCTGGTGGTTGCCGGACTGCGGAAAGCATCCGATGCGCAGAAATTGGAAGCCGCCGGCGGTCCCACAAACCGCGCGGCTTCCGCTCAAAAGCTCCAGCCCTGAGCTGCGGGCGCGGGCTCGGCCTGCGGGTTCCAAGCCTGGGGGACGGCGACCGGCGTGGAAAACGCCGCGGCCGGCACCTGATTCCAGGCCCCGGCCAGAGTTTCGAGCAAGCCGAGCACCTCGGCGAGCGGGGCATCCGCTTGTTCGAGATTGGCCGCCAGGAGCCGGTGCTGCATGTAGTCGTAAAGCTCGGCCAGGCGGCGGCTCAGTTCCGGGGCGCGTTCATGGTCGAGCGACACGATGAGTTCGCCCAGAATCTCGAACCCCTTGGAGATCGCTGCGGAACGGCCGCGGATATCCCGCGCACCGAGGCATCGCCGCGCCGCTTCGACGGCCTCCACGGCGCCCTTGTAGAGCAAGCGCACCAGCTCGATGGGATCGGCGGCAACGATCTTTTCTATCCGGTACGCTTCCAGCGCTCGCGTCGACATCGTAGTGCCTCCACACCTCATATCGGTCAACGGATATGGCGCTTGAGGAAGTTATCCTTCGTCGCGTCCGGCATCCGCCGCCAGGCTCAGTACTTCTTCAGAGGGAATCTGCCGGATCAGGTCCCGCGATTTGCGTCTGACCAGGCGAACGGCGGCGCGCCCTGTGCCACGTTTCAGAACGTAAGTCAGCTCGCTATCCTCGCCGAAGAGTTCCGCAGCGTTGATGGCATGGACGGCCTGGATCAACTGGCGGTTTTCGGCCTGGATCTCCGCGGATCCAGGTGCGGGAGCCGGCGTCGCGGCCAGCGGTGCGGTATGCAAAGGTGCGACGTCCATAGATATTCTCGACCGCCATTGGAAACGCGCGGGAGAATGGCGGGCAGGCGGTCTCTTCAGACCCCTCACCTAGTCTTATCGGCCGCGCCAGAGTCGTTTCGAGCGGGCTGTGCCGGGATTTGAGCCGCAGAGGACGCAACCGGCTTGCCGTCATAAGCGGCCAGCGCGCGGCCCCAGTCTCCGTGATTGGCGTCGAGAAGCTGTTTCAAAAGACGCGCGCCCGCCGCCAGGTTTTGCCGCGGATCGAAGGCATCAGCCACGCCCAAGGCTTCGAGGGCCTCGGGCATCAACTGCATCAGCCCTTGCGCTCCGCCGGGCGAGACCGCGCAGGGCCGGCTGCCGGATTTTTGCCGGACCACAGCGGCGAGCCCGTCGGCCTTGAGCCCGTAGGCATGCGCCGCCTCTTCCACCAGCGGTTGCAGGTCCGGCTCGCCAAGGGCGGCACAGTCGGCGAGATTCCCAACCTGGGCCGGCGGCGACAGCGGCGCAGGCGGGGGCAGGATGAAGAATCCTCCGGCGGGCTCGCCGGCTGAGACCTGCTTGCGGATGGCGGAGCGCTGCCTTTCAATCGACGCATCCATGGCTGCGAACGGCTTGCCCGCCGGCGTCTCTCCCGCGAACAGGACCAAGAGCAATGTCCAGAGCATGGGCGCCACTGGAATCCATCGGCACTTTTTGTGCGCGGCGTGCCAGCCTTCGCAAAATAAAACGGCTCAAAACATTCACAGGTCGGTCCGAAATGTGACAGTGGAGGCCTAATGCACGGGAATGCCACGCAATCCGGCTGCTGTTCGATGATCGGGTTGAGGCCCGAGGAGCTCGAGTGGGTGCGTCTGCTGGTCAGGCTGCTCCGGTACCCCGATCCGCTGGCGCCCGAACTGGCGCGGCAAGCGCTCGAGTACGTGCGGACGGTCGCCTCCGGCGGCATTAGGGAACGGCGCATGAACGGTTAGTCCGGGGTGAGATCAGCGGGTGCCTCTTAGACTGACGGCGGCGAAAATCTGTCTGCGCCAAGTTTTTGGCTCTCCCCCGGACCGGCATCCGATTTGAAATCAATACGGCATGATGGCAACGCGCGTGCACTTCCACGGTCGGCATGCTGGACCCGGTAGCCCTGCACATCGAGCAGTACATGGACTTGCTCAGCGCACGCCAGAAGCTGGTGGCTGCGAATATCGCCAACGCCGACACCCCTGGATACAAGACGAAAGACCTGGACTTCCAGGCTGAATTTCAGAGCGCCACCTCTCACCTCGCTGGCGGGCCGCCGGCGGCGGTGGAAGTGCCCGGTCTCAAAGTCAAAAATGACGGTAACAATGTGAGCGTCGATCGCGAGGCGCGGCTGCTGGCGGAAAACGCATTGCGCTTCCACATGGCCACGGAGCTGATGCGCTCCGAGCTCCGCATGGTGCGGTCGGCCGTTACGGAAGGGAAAAACGCATGAGCCTGTTCTCCGCGCTGTCCGTCAGTTCCTCGGGCATGACCGCCCAACGGACTCGGGCCGAGCTGCTGGCGGAAAACCTGGCCAATGCGGAAACCACCCGGACCCCGGAAGGCGGACCGTACCGGCGCAAAGACACCGTCTTCGCGACCGAGTACACGGCCTCCCCCTTCGCATCCGTCTTCGAAGCGCAGATGAGCGCGGCGGCGGGCGCGGGACCGGAAGGAGTGGGCGTGGCCGACATCGTGGTGGATGACCGCGAGCCCGAGCGGCGCTACCTCCCCGGGCATCCCGACGCTGATGCGCAGGGTTACGTGGCCTTTCCCCGCGTGAATCCGGCCGAAGACATGGTGGACCTGATGGGCTCGGCGCAGAATTACGAAGCCAACGTGGCCGCCATTTCCGCCGTCAAGGACATGATCAATCACTCGCTGGATCTGTTCCGCTGATCCCATGCCTGCGCCTCTCGCATCGGTTTCGAACGTGGCGCCGCCGGCGGCTCCAGCGCCCGCGACCCGCACCCCAGCCGCTGGGGCCGGTTTCGGGGCGTTGCTCGAGAATGCCATCCACGGCGTCGAAAACATCCGGCAGGAAAGCACCCAGACCGTAGAAAAATTTCTCGCGGGCGAAGGCGGAGAGCTGCATACCACGGTGCTCGCCACGCAACGCGCCGAACTGGCTTTCCAGATGTTTCTGCAGGTGCGCAATAAAGTGGTGGACGCTTATCAGGAGATCATGCGCATGCAGACCTAACGCCCATCTGATGCGGGCCGAACATGAACCAACTCACGAACCTAGTCAACAGTCTGTCGGTGCGGCAACGCGTCACCATCCTGCTCGTCGCCGCCGCGGTGGTGGCCGGGTTGGTCAGCTTTTCGCACTGGCGGCGGGAAAGTGATTTCCACCCGCTCTACGGATCGCTGGCGGCCGAAGATGCCGGGGCGGTAGTTCAGAAACTCAAAGAATCCGGCGTGGAATACCGTCTGGCCGACAATGGCGCCACCGTGCTGGTGCCCTCCGCCCGGGTGGCGGAAGCCCGGCTGGGGCTGGCGGCAGCGGGCCTGCCCAAAAGCGGCCGCATGGGGTTCGAGCTGTTTGACAAGACCAATCTCGGCGCCACCGAGTTCGCCGAGCACATCAATTATCACCGCGCTCTCGAGGGGGAACTGGAGCGCTCGGTGATGTGCCTGGGCGAAGTCGAGCAGGCTCGCGTGCATGTCACCTTCCCCAAGGAGTCCCTTTACACCGAAGAGCGCCAGCCGGCCAAAGCCAGCGTGCTGGTGCGGCTCAAGCCGGGAGCGCGAATTTCACCCGCCAACGTGACGGCCATCAGCTACCTGGTCTCGAGCGCGGTCGAGGGACTGGCGCCCGAGGCCATCTCGGTCGTGGACATGCAAGGCAACCTGCTGAGCCGGCCGCGGCGGTCCGGCAACCCGGGCGAGGAGCCCTCGGAGGCGCTGCTGGATTTCCGCCACGGCATCGAACGCGACCTGCTCAACAAGATTAACGCCACGCTCGAGCCCCTGGTGGGAGCCGACAGGTTCCACGCCGGCGTTTCGGTGGATTGCGATTTTTCGAGTGTAGAACAGAGCGAAGAGATTCTCGATCCCAGCCGCTCGGTGATGGTGAGCTCGCAAAAGAGCGAAGACATCAGCAGCGGCACCGGCGCTTCCGGGGTGCCGGGCACGGCCTCCAATTTACCGCGGCCCACGTCCCGGCCGGGAACGCTGGTCGGCGGGGTTTCGCGCCGCACCGAAAACATCGCCTATCAATCCACCCGCACCGTGCGGCATACGCGCCTGCCCCAGGGCGCGATCCGGCGGTTGTCGCTCGCGGTACTGGTGGACCAGGCGGTGCGGTGGGAAGGCGAGGGGGCCAAGCGCAGGCGCGTGCTGGTCCCGCCCGCGCCTGAGACGCTGAAGGCGATCCATGACCTGGTGGCGGGCGTGGCGGGCTTCACACCGGACCGCGGCGACCAGCTCATCGTAGAGACTCTTCCGTTCGAAACCACGCTGCACCCTGAACCCGAGATCGGACCCGCAGCGCCGCCGGCGCCTGCGGCGTCCGCCAGCCAGCCGTTGCCGAGGTGGCTGGACGCGCTGCGCACCCCTAAGATCGGCGGGGCGGTGGCGGGCGGAGCCGCGGTGTTAGCGGTGGCGGTGTTTCTGGTGTTTCGCAGAAGGCGGCACCCCGCCAGCGCTTCCACGCCTGCGGCGTTGGAAAGCGCCGAGGCCGAGCCTACTCTCGAAGAACGCGTGCAAGCGCAACTCGCCGAGCAGGCCCGGCTCGAGAAGCAGCTCGAGCAGGAGGCCCTGAGCGCCATCAAGCTGCCGAAAGTGACCACCAAGAAGGCCGACGTGCTGGCCAAGCAGATCAGGGAAACCACCAAGAAGGATGCGGCTGCAGGCGCGCACGTGCTGCGCGAATGGATCGGGGAGCAGATACCGAAAAAGACTCCGTACTGACGGGCCGCCCACACCATGATAGCCAATGTCGAGAAAACCTCCGAACTGATCCTGCCTGGCCTGCGCAAAGCAGCCATTCTGCTGGTGGTCCTGGGAGACCAGGCCGGCGCGGAACTCGTGCGGCTGCTCTCGGAAGAAGAAGTCCAGCAGGTCAGCAAAGAGGTGGCGCGCATCAGCGCCATCACGCCGGAACAGGCCGAATCGGTGCTGGAAGAGTTTTATCAGACTACTGTCGCGCGCGACTTCGTGGTCAAAGGGGGTCTCGACTACGCGCGCAACATGCTGGTCAATGCTTTCGGCCCCGACGCCGCGAAAAGAATCATCGAGCGACTCACCAAAGCCCTGGGCAACGAGGCGATCAGCCTGGATGCGCTACAGAAGGCGGATCCGCAGCAGCTGGCCAAGTTCGTGCACAGCGAGCATCCCCAGACGATCGCTCTGGTGCTCTCGCACCTGGAGCCCATCCAGGCGGCGGCGTTGCTGGTCTCATTGCCCGCCAACCTGAGAGCCGACGTCGCCATGCGCATGGCCAATCTCGACCAGATCTCGCCCGAGATCATCCACAAGATTGCCGCGGTGATCGGCCAAAAGCTCAAGGCGCTCGGCGAATTCAGCCGCGAATCCTACGGTGGCGTGCGCGCGGTGGCGGAGTTGCTCAACCGGCTGGACTCCAGCACCAGCAAAGAAATTCTGGAACATGTCGAACAGCAGGACACTACCTTGGGCGAGACCATCCGGCATCTCATGTTCGTGTTCGAAGACATGCTCATGATCGATCCCAACGGCATGAAAGAAGTGCTGGCCAAGATCGACCGCAAGGTGCTAACCGTGGCGCTCAAAGGAACCAGCGAGCAGCTCAAGAATCATTTCCTGGAGTCCATGTCGCAGCGCGGCGCCGAGATGCTGCGCGAGGATATGGACGCGCTGGGCCCCACCAAGATCAAGGACGTCGAGGCCGCCCAGCAGCAGATCATCGCGGTGGTGCGGCAGCTAGAAGCCGACGGTGTCTTGAGCCTCAAGGGAGCGGTGGGCGAGCAATATGTCGTCTAGGGTGCGGGTCAGGCGAAAAGGCGGTGAAGTTCCTTCCATCGCATGGCTGGCAGCGGGCGCACCGGCCGTAACGGCTCCGCCCCCGCAACGGGAGGCCGAGCCCCTCCCGGAAGCGCCGCCGGAGGCGCTGCAGGCGGCCTTCCGCGAAGGAGAAGCCGCGGGACGGGCAGCGGCGCAGAGCCAAATACGCCCGCTCGTCGAACGGGTTGCGCATACCATCGAGGAACTGGCGGCGGTGCGGCCTCGCTTGCGAGAGCAGGCGGAGAGGGATGTGGTGCGGCTGGCGGTGGCCATTGCGCGGCGAATCGTGCGGCGCGAGCTGACGATCGATCCGCAAGCCGTTGCCGGGCTGGTTAAGGCCGCGATTGAGCAACTCGCCGCCGCAGAACGGATTCGTGTGCGCGTACATCCTGATGACGCCGCGGCGGTGCGCAACTCGCTCGCGCAGGCCGGGCGGGCGGAGTCTATCGAGGTCACGGGCGACGCGGCTCTCGAGCGCGGCAGCGCCATTTTCGAAACCGAGGGTGGAACCCTGGACGCCTCCGCGGAAACGCAAACGGCGGAGATCGAACGCGGTTTGACGGACCGGTTGCGGGAGAATACGTGAGCCCCCTGGATCTCGAGCCGTATTTCACGCGCTTGGCGGCGCTCGATCCGGTGCGCCGCTCAGGAGTGGTGGTGGGCCTCACCGGGCTACTGGTTGAATCGGAGGGTCCGGCCGCCGCGATTGGCGACTTCTGCGAGATTCAGGTGGCGGACGGACGGCCCGTGCGCACGCAGGTAATCGGGTTTCGCGACGGGAAGGTGCTGTCGATTCCGCTCGAAGAGACCGGCGGGTTGCGGCTCGGCGACCCGGTAGTAGCGCGCCGCGAGGATGCGCGCATGGAGGTGGGCGACGGGCTGCTCGGCCGCATTCTGGATGGTTTCGGCCGGCCCATGGACGGTGGGCCGCCGGTCAAAGCGGCCGCCTGTTACGACCTCTACCGCACACCGCCCAACGCTCTGGAGCGCGAACACATCACCGAGCCCCTGACCACGGGCATCCGCGCCATCGACAGCCTGCTGGCTTGCGGCGCGGGACAGCGGGTGGGGATTTTCGGAGGCAGCGGCGTGGGTAAGAGCACGCTGCTGGCCTCGATGGCGCGCAATCACGGCGCCGATGTCACCGTGATCGCCATGATCGGCGAGCGCAACCGCGAGGTACGCGCTTTCCTCGAACAGGAACTAGGAGCAGAGGGCCGGCGCCGGGCCGTGGTGGTGACGGCCACGTCCGACCAGCCAGCGCCGCTGCGCGTTCGCGCCTGCTTCGTCGCCCTGGCGGTCGCCGAATACTTCCGCGACTCCGGCGCCAAAGTGCTTCTGGTCCTCGATTCGGTCACGCGCCTGGCCATGGCGCAGCGCGAGATCGGTCTGGCGGGCGGCGAGCCCCCCAGCCAAAAGGGCTACACGCCCTCGGTCTTTCATCTGCTGCCCAAAGTGTTCGAGCGTGCCGGAAACTTCAGGTCCGGCTCCATCACCGGATTTTTCACCGTGCTGGTCGAAGGAGACGATTTCAACGAACCCATCTGCGACGCAGTGCGCGGCATTCTGGATGGGCACATTGTGCTCTCCCGCCGTCTGGCCGATGCCGGGCACTACCCCGCCATCGACATTTTGCAATCGGTCAGCCGCCTCATCGGACGCGTGGCGCCCCCCGAGCAGCAGGAAGCGGCCCGGAAAATTCGGGAAGCCATGGCGATTTACCAGCAGTCCGAGGATCTGATCCAACTGGGCGCCTATGCCGCAGGATCGAACCCGCGGCTGGACGCCAGTATTCGCGTGCGCAACGGGCTGATGGACTTTTTGCGCCAGGACGCGCACGCCACCTCGCCTCGCGCCGAAACGCTCGACCGGCTGAAGGCGCTCGCGGCCGCTTTGGCCTGAGCCGCCATGCGGAACTTCCGGTTTTCGCTGGAAAAGATTCTGAGCTGGCGGAGCACGGAACTGCAGGCTGAGGAGGCGCGCCTGGCACTTCTGTTTACCGAGCGCAGCCGGCTGGACGCTCGGAGAGCCGCAGTCAGCGACGCGCGGGAGAACGCGGCCCGCCGGCTGCTGGCGGAGGGAGCGGTCGACGGGAGCGAGCTCGAGTCCTTGCAAGGCTACCGCGGGCGGCTGGAAAAGGAGCTGATCGCCATGGATCGCCGCAGGGCGCAATCCGCCGAGCAGATTGCCTTGCAGCAAGCCCGGGTGGTGGATGCCCAGCGGCGCGTCCGCCTACTCGAAAAGCTCAGAGCCCGGCGGCTTGAGGAATGGCGGACCGCGTGGCAGCGTGAGGTCGAAAACTTCGCCTCCGAAGCGTTTCTGGCGCGCTGGCATCGGGACTAGAGTTTCCAAAGCCAGGATCGCCAGCACCCCAAACTCAGCGGAGGCTCTAATCCTCCGGGCCAACCTCGCCGATCATTTATCCAGTGGGAGAACGGCATGCCTCTGGATGTACTGATCGTTGATGATTCCGCTGCAATTCGGAAGATCCTGCAGCGGGTTCTAACGCAGACCAACCTGCCTTTAGGGAAGGTGCTGGAGGCCGGGGACGGCCGCGAGGCGTTGGATGCGATGGCCCAGGCCAAGGTCGATCTCATCCTGTCGGACATCAATATGCCCAACATGGACGGTTTGCAATTTCTGGGCGAGCTGAAATCCAACGACCAATGGAAAGGGATCCCCGTGCTGATGATCAGCACCGAAGGCAGCCAGGCCAAAGTGATGGAAGCGGTCCAACTGGGAGCCCGGGGATTCGTGCGCAAGCCGTTCACACCGGATCAGATCAAGGAGAAGTTGGCCAGTATCTTCTAGCGGAGGTCGCAGCGCATGGCGGCGGACCGCAGTCAGGAGAAGCGATGTCAGACGAACTCGATCAAGCCCGGGTCGTAGCCGGCCTCAGCCAGGCCACGGTGGAGGTGTTCACCACCATGCTGGGCATGGAACTGGTAGCGCAGCCAGCTTACCGCCAAGGCGGCAAGCCGGAGCCCACCAATGGAGTCGTGACCCTCATTGGCCTAGCAGGCAAATGGGTGGGCACGGGGAGTATCTGGTGCGTGCCGGAGATGGCCCGCAAGATCTCCGGACAGCTTCTCATGTCGGAATTCGCAAACGTAGATCAAGAAGTTCTCGATGCCATGGGCGAAGTAACGAACATGATCATCGGCAATTTCAAGAACTCCATCGAGGACCTTGCGGGGCCTCTGGGCCTCAGCATTCCGGTCGTGATCTTCGGCCACAATTTTACGGCCAGCAGCCTGCACGCGGCGGAGTGGACAGTGGTTCCCTTCCAGTGCCCGGACGGGAAGATGGAGATCAAGATCTGCCTCTCGCTGCAACCGGAACCATCGCAGAATCGGCGCTACGCACACCTCAATGCGCAAGTGGCCGTTTGAGCACCGCCAGGCGCACGAACACGGCTGAAGTGCTTTCCGGAGCTGCAGTTAGACGGCATTGAGGGCGTCCCGCCGCTTTGTTATAATTTTGCTAGATGGTAGTTGATCCAGCCCGAGTGCACGGGCACCAAGTATTATCCCCTTCCAGTCTCTGTTCGGCATTCGCGCCGGTCCTCGTCGAGTGCGCGTCCATCCATGCATAATCGGAAGTATCCAGATACCCGCTAAATGAAAGTCAGCGTATCCATCGCTCGCGGAATTGAAAGCCTGTTCGGCACTCGCGACGAGAACATTCGCCTCCTCGAAACCGGCCTCAACATCAACACGCAGCTCATTGACGACTCGCTTGAAATCGAAGGCGAACCGGCCAACGTTACGCGCGCGGAAAACATTCTTGAAGATTACGCCGCGCTGGTGCGCGAAGGCCACGTCTTCAATAACGGCGACCTCAACAGTTACCTCCGGGTGTGCACTGAGGATCCCGAAGTGAGCTTGCGCGCCCTGGTTTCGAGCGGGCGGCAGCGTACGTTTGGCAAGAAGGCGGTCACACCGAAAACCATCACCCAGCGCCGCTATATGGAAGCCATTGAACGCAACGATCTGGTGTTCGGGGTCGGTCCGGCGGGCACGGGAAAGACCTATCTGGCAGTAGCCATGGGAGTATCGGCGCTGCTCTCGAAGCGCGTGAGCCGCATCATTCTCACGCGGCCGGCGGTGGAGGCCGGCGAGCGGCTGGGCTTCCTCCCCGGAACGTTGCAGGAGAAGGTGGATCCGTACCTGCGGCCGTTGTACGATGCTTTGCATGACATGTTGGAGCCCGAGAAAGTGGAAAAGCTTCTGGAACGCTCCATCATCGAAGTCGCCCCTATCGCGTTCATGCGGGGCCGCACCCTCAACGACAGCTTCATCATTCTCGACGAGGCGCAGAACTCCACTGCCGAGCAGATGAAGATGGTGCTCACGCGGCAGGGTTTTAATTCCAAAATGGTCGTCAACGGAGACATCACCCAGATCGACTTGCCGATGGGGAGGCGCAGCGGTTTGCTGGACGCACTCGAGGTCCTGCGCGGCATTGCGGGCATCAGTTTTGTCAATTTCGATGAGCGCGACGTGGTGCGGCATAACCTGGTGCAGCGCATAGTGAAGGCATACGAAAAATACAACGAAACGGTGGGTGCCGGGCGGCAACTCACCCTCAAACTCATCGACAACGGCGTCGAAGCGGCAGCTGAGCCGGCCCCTGCGGCGGCAACCGAAAAAACCGCGGAAGTCCCCAACGCCTGAGGGCGTTCCCATGTCTCGTTCCGAGCCCATGGTTCTCATACGCCGTACTTCCTCCGGACTGCAGCGGGGTCCGCTTGAGGTGTTCGCGCGCCAGTTGCGCGAACGCGTCACTGGCGGGCGCTGGTTCCAGTGCCTAATCACCGGGGATCGCGAGCTCCAAAGATTGAACCGCCAGTTCTTGGGGAAAAACTACCCGACCGATGTCCTGTCGTTTCCGGCCGCGGAGAACGCTGGAACATTTGCGGGACTCGGAGAGGTCGCCGTCTCGTACCAACGAGCTCGCGAGCAAGCTCGCGCACTGGGGCATTCCGTTGACGACGAAATCCGCATCCTCATGCTGCATGGCGCTCTGCACCTGATGGGTATGGATCACGAGCGCGACCGCGGCGCCATGGCTCGCGCCGAGATCGGCTGGCGCCATAAGCTTGGCCTGCCCGCCAGCCTGATCGAAAGGGCGAGCGCATGAGTTGGGTGCTCGTCGGCATCACCGCAATTGCCGTGTTTCTCCTGGCGCTGGCAAGTTCCGTGCAGCTGCTCTACCTGGAAAGCCTGCGGCTGCGCACGCGCGACCTCCCGGCACTGGAGTTCTTCAAGAGCACCATCGAAGAAAAAATTGGCCTCGAAACCGACCGTGGCGCGTTGACCTTCTCCCTTCTTAAGCACCTGACGCTGGCGCTGCTGGGGGTGCTGGTGCTGGGCAGTTTTCTCGGCCACACTTTCACTTGGCTGCCGGTTCTGGAAGCCTGCATGATGTCCGTGGTGCTGATGCTGATTGCGGGCTACGCCATACCGCAGATTTTGTATCGACGGTCGGCGGGCACGTGGCTCGTGCCTCTGGTCCCCCTGGTGCGTGCGCTAGCCGTGGCCCTGAAGCCCCTGACTGCCGTATTCAACTTTTTCTATTCCTTGCTGGACATCGCTGACGAGAACAGCGGGGGTGAGGAGCCGGCCACCCCGGCCGAGAACATCGACGCGCTCATTTCGGCCGGAACCGAGGAAGGATTGATCGAGGAGCAAGACCGCAAGCTCATCCAATCCGTGGTGGAGTTCGGCGACAAGGTGGTTCGCGAAGTGATGACGCCGCGCCCCAACATCGTGGCCATTTCGGCTGATGCCACACTGGAACAGTTGCGCCAGCTCGTCATCAACGAGCAATACTCCCGGATTCCAGTCTACGAGGGGTCGATCGATCAGATCATCGGATTTGTGCATGCGCGCGACATGTTCGAACTGGAAGAAGACGAGCGTCTGCAGCGCAGCGTGCGCGAGCTGCTTCGGCCTATTCGATTCGTGCCCGAAACCAAGCCCGTCAACGACCTGATGCGCGAGATGCAGGCGGACAACACCCACATGGTTATCGTGGTGGACGAATATGGAAATACCGCGGGGCTGGCCAGCATGGAGGATCTGGTCGAAGTCATTCTGGGCGAGATCCGCGACGAGCACGAACCGGATTCGGACGTCAAAGAGGATGGGTCGGGCGGCTACATCGTTTCCGGCAGTTTCGATCTTGCGCGCCTGGAAGACATGCTGGAGTTTCGCCCGCAGGGGGAGATCGAATCCACAACCGTGGGCGGCTTGGTGACGGAGTGGTTGGGGCGCGTGCCGCAGCCCGGCGAATCCGTGGAGCGCGATGGGATCCGCATTGACGTGCTGGCCAGTGATGAGCTGCGCGTCGAGCAGGTGCGCGTGCGGCGCTGGCAGGCTGTGGCGCATGAGTGAAGGTGTGGCGCGGCAGGAAGGCGCTGATTTTCGTTCCGGTTTTGTCTCCATTCTCGGCCGCCCGAACGCAGGCAAGTCGACACTGCTCAACGCGCTGGTCGGCACGAAGATCGCGATCGTGGCGGATAAGCCCCAGACCACGCGTGCCAGCATTCAGGGCGTCGTCACCACCGAACGTTCCCAGATAGTGTTCGTTGACACTCCAGGGATTCACGAGGCCGACTCGCCGATCAACAAGCGCATGATGGAAACGGTGCGCGCTGCGCTGGAAGAACGAGACCTGCTGCTTTTTGTCGCAGACGCCTCGCGCGAATTTGTCCCGGCGGATGCGCAGGCCGTTCACCTGACCGAGAAGACCAATACGCCAGTCATCCTGCTGTTGAACAAGATCGACCTCCTCCAGGACAAATCGCGCCTGCTCCCGTTGATCGACCGTTACCGCGAGCTGCGCGATTTTGCCGAATGCATTCCGATGTCGGCCGTGCGCGGTGAGAACCTGGACAAGCTCCGGGAGGCCATTGTGTCACGACTGCCCGAAGGCCCGGCTTATTTCCCGCCGGATCATCTGACCGACCAGCCCGAGCGGTTCCTGGCAGCCGAACTGGTGCGTGAGAAGATACTGCTCGAAACCCGGCAGGAAGTTCCGCACTCGGTAGCCGTGCTGGTCGACAAATGGGAGGAAGGAGCCAGACTGATTCGCATCTACGCCACCATTTACGTCGAGAAGGAAGGCCAGAAGGGGATCCTGATAGGCGCGGGCGGCTCGAAGCTCAAGCGCATCGGCAGCCTGGCGCGCGAAGAGATGGAGCGATTTTTCGGCCGGAAGATCTACCTCGATCTGCACGTCAAAGTGCAACCTGGGTGGCGCGAGACGCCGGCCTTTCTGGACGCACTCGACTGGCGTACAATGGCCGGGAAGGATGAAATATAAGTCGATTCTCTTCGCCGCCGCACTGTCGGCGGCGCTCGCGGCGCCAATGGGCGCCAGAACACCATCCCCGCTAATCCACCGTCTGTACTTTGCCGACAAGCCAGTATCTGACGACGCGCTGCACGATATGGTGATGCGCAGGTTAGCCAACGACGCCGACGTCAAGGGCAGCGGGCTTCAGATCGAGGTCAAAGACGGCGTGGTTACGCTGCGGGGAAAGCTGGATACGGAAAAGCAAATCCAGAGGGCTGAAAAGCTCGCTAAAAAAATAAGCGGCGTCAAGAAAGTGATCAACGAAATCACGCTCTCCAAAAAATGATGGGCCAGCCGATCACCCGCCGGCAGCTTGGCGCCTCGGTGCTTGGCATTTGGGGCTCGGCAGCGCTCGGTCAGGAGGATCACCAGATTGACCGGGTGGCGGGTGGGTTTCGATTCACCGAAGGCCCGGTCTGGTCGCGGGAAGGCTTTCTTCTGTTCAGCGACGTGCCCAACAATCAGATCCTGCAGTACGTACCTGGGGAGAAGCCCACGATCTTCCGCGAGAGCTCGAACGGTGCGAATGGAAACGCCTTCGATGCACAAGGCCGCTTCTACACCTGCGAAAGCCGCACGCGGCGCGTGGTCCGCTCGGACAAGAAGGGCAACCTGCAAGTCCTGGCCGACAAGTGGGAAGGAAAGCGTTTGAATGCACCCAACGACATCGTTGTGCGCAAGGATGGCCACGTGTATTTCACGGACCCGGCGTTCGGCAATCAGCAGGACACCCGCGAGCTGGATTTTTACGGCGTGTACCACATCACGCCCAAAGGAGAACTGCGCCTGGTCGCGAAACCCGGCGGCCGTCCGAACGGAATCGCGCTCTCGCCCAATGGACGCGTGCTCTACGTAGGCAACTCCGACGAACACAGCGTTCGTGCTTACGACGTGGATCACAACGGCGAGGCCTCCAACGAGCGCGTGGTCATTTCCGAAGTGAACGGCGTGCCTGATGGCGTGCGCGTTGACGAAAAGGGAAACCTCTACGTTGCCGCCAATGCAGTCGCGATCTACGATGCGCACGGCAAGCTGGCCGAGACCATCGAACTCGCCGAAAAGCCGGCAAACTGCGCGTTCGGCGACTCCGATCTCCAAACGCTCTACATTACCGCCAGGACAGCGCTGTATCGCGTGCGCCGCAATGCCAAAGGGGCGACGCAATATTAAGCGCCGCGCCCCCCAGGACGGCCGCCGCTACCCGGCACACCCGATCCTGGGTGTGGGCGCTATCATTTTTCGCCGCGATCGCGTCTTGCTGGTGGAGCGCGGCAAGTCTCCCTTGAAGGGTTACTGGTCGTTGCCCGGCGGCGCGGTAGAGACCGGAGAGCGCCTGGAAGATGCCATCCGGCGCGAGGTGTTGGAAGAGACGGGGCTGGTGGTCAAGCCGGTGCGGGTGGCGACGATCTTTGAACGCATCATGCGAGATGTGCACGGAGAGCCTGAATATCACTTCGTGCTGGTGGATTACGTTTGCCGGGTCGCGGGGGGCTCGCTAACAGCGGCGAGCGATGTGAGCCGTGCCGAGTGGGTTCCGAGGACGGCGCTCTCGCGTTACAAAATCACGGAAGGCACGCTGCCCGTGATCGAGCAGGCTTTCCGGGAACGATGACCATGCGGGCAACCAGCGCTGAGGTTCTGGAGTTCGAGGCGCTCCGCGAGCTGATGGCGCGCTACATTGCCAGCCCTCTGGGCCGCGCGGAACTCGACAAAATGCAGCCACGCGCGGACCGCCAGCAGCTCGAGGAAGAACTGGCCGATGCCGAGGAGGCCACCGAGTACCTGCGCGCGGCATCCCGGCCCCAGTCCGCCGGACGTGGCGCCGCCATTCGCATCAATTTCAGCTCCATTCCCGACCTCACCGAGGCCGTTCACAAGCTGCGCATTGAAGGCGCAGTGCTCGATCCGAAAGAGATTGCCGACGTGGTGGGGTTTCTGGATCGTGCCGCGGATGCCCGGTCGATTCTCCAGAGTGTGACCGAGCGATTCCCGCGGCTGGGCAAGCGCTCGCAGGCCCTCGGTGAATTCCGGTCCTTATTGAATGACTTAACCGGAAAGATCGCGCCCGATGGCTCGGTCCCCGATCACGCCAGCGTGGCGTTAGGCCGCCTGCGCCGCGATATCGAGAAACAGAAGAGCGCCATCCAGGAATCGCTCGAGCGCTTTCTGCGCGCGCACCGTGAAGAGGGCGTGCTGCAGGAGGAGTTTGTCACCATCCGCAACGAACGCTTCGTGGTTCCCTTGATCGCGGGGCAGCGGAAGAAGATCGATGGCGTCATCCACGGCGCGAGTTCGAGCGGCCACACGCTTTTCGTCGAACCGCTCGAAACCATCGACCTTAACAATGAGCTGGTGCGCTTATCCGAAGAGGAGCTGCGCGAGGTGCATCGCATCCTGCGCGAACTCACTGAACGTCTTCGCGGCTACAGCGATTCCATCCTCAGTACTCTGATCACTATGGGCGAGCTGGAGTGGATTTTCGCCAAGGCAAAGTTCGCCATCGAATTCGATTGTGTGCGGCCCCGCTTCAGCCCGGAGAATGGGCGGCGACTGGTGCTCAAGGATGCGCGCCACCCGCTGCTTGCAGACGTCCTTCGCCGGCAGCAGAAACGAGTGGTGCCCATCAGCCTGGCGCTCGACTCCGCGTGTCAAACCCTGTTAATCAGCGGTCCGAACACAGGCGGAAAAACCGTCGCGCTCAAAACCATCGGTCTGCTGGCGCTTATGGCGCAGGCCGGTCTTCCGGTTCCGTCGAGCGAAGCGGAATTCCCGATCTCCGAACAGGTTCTTGCCGACATCGGCGACTATCAGTCCATCGAACAGAATCTGAGCACGTTTTCCGCGCACATCTCGCACATCCGGGAGATGATTCTCGACGTGACGCCGGACACGCTGGTGCTGCTGGATGAAATCGGATCAGCTACCGACCCCGAGGAGGGCGGCGCGCTAGGTATAGCGATGGTGGACCATTTCCGGACATCCGGCGCATTCACGCTAGCCTCCACGCATTTGGTGGCGCTGAAGATCTATGGGGCCAATACGGATGGCGTGCTGAACGCGTCCATGGGATTCGACGAAGCCACGCTCGCGCCCACGTACAGGCTGGCCGTGGGTCTGCCAGGTAAGTCCGCCGGACTGGATATTGCCGCGCGGCTGGGCATGCCGGAATCCATCATGCGCCGCGCGCGCGAATCCATGAGCGATCGCGACCGCGACATCGCGCGATTCTTGAGCGAACTGCATCGCAGAAATGAAGAGGCAGCCGCTCGTGAGCGCCGCTTGGACGAGATGCAAGCGGCGCTGGCCGCGCGTGAGAAGGAACTGGCACGGGAGTGGGAAAAGCGGGAGTCAGCCAAGCTGAAGGAACTGGAACGGCGCTGCGAACTTGTGATCGCGAACTTCGAATCGCAGGCGCGTGACACCATCGACCGCATCGCGCAAACGGCTGAGCGTAAGAAAGCCGTCGAGCTGGGCCAGCGCAGTGTCGCCAAAGCCAAACGCGAGCTGCGCGAGGAATTCGAGACAACGGTGCTGGCCACGCACAACGACGCGCGGCAGGGCGAACTGGGCCGCAGGCCTAAGATCGAAGAGGGCGCCCGCGTGCGGCTGAAAAGTATCCATGGTCCGGCGAGGGTGCGACGGATCTTGGGCCCAGACCGTATTGAGGTGGAAGCCGGCTTCATGAAGTTGCAGGTGTCCGTAGATGATGTGATCGAGGTGCTGCCTGAGGCCGACTCTGGTGCCAAGCTTCCCAAGAACGTGAGCTTCCGCCCGGCGCCGCAGCTCAACCCCATGGTGCAGGAAATCAACGTGATCGGCGAGCATGCCGACGAGGCTTGCGACCGCGTGGAAAAGTTCCTGGACAGCGCCGTGATGGCCACAGCCAGCCGCGTGCGCATCGTGCACGGCCACGGAATGGGCATCCTGCGCAAAGCCATTTGGCAGTTGCTGGGGGAAAGCCCGCACGTCGAGAAGTACTATCAGGCCCCGCAAAACGAAGGCGGCGCCGGCGCGACGATTGTGGAACTAAAGAGCTGACAGCACTTCTGCGGCGTGCCCAGCGGCCTTGACATTGGAAAAGATTTTCTCGATCTTCCCGTCCTCGCCGATCACAAACGTCGTGCGCGCAATGCCCATCACCTTCTTCCCGTACATGTTCTTCTCTTTGAAGACACCATAGCTGTCAGCTACTTTCTTGTCGACGTCGCAAAGAAGCGTGAAGGGCAAGTTGTGCTTTGCTTTGAACCGCGCCTGAGCGGCCGGGGTGTCAGGTGAAATGCCAAGCACCACGGTACCTTTCTTGCTGAACTGCTTGATCGCGTCACGAAACTCGTGAGCTTCGGTGGTTCAGCCGGGCGTGTCGGCGCGCGGGAAGAAATACAGCACTACTTTCTGGCCCTTCAGCTTCGAAAGCTGGAAGGGCTCGTTAGTGTCAGTCTGGAGCTTGATTTCGGGAGCTTTGTCGCCTTCTTTGAGCATGGAGCTTAAATTCTACCGCTGAGGCGCCGAGGCCGCTATGTCAATTTCTTGCGCAGCAGCTCATTAACTGCCGCCGGATTGGCCTGGCCGCGCGAGGCCTTCATTACCTGACCGACGAAGAAGCCGAGTACCGTGATCTTCCCGCCACGATACTGCTCAACCTGTTTAGGATTGGCGCTGATCACCTCATCGACGATCTTTGCGAGCGCGCCGATGTCGCTGACCTGCTTGAGCCCCTCGCGCTCGACGATAGATCCGGGAGTGTCGCCAGTGGAAAACATCTTGGCAAAGACCTCCTTTGCCTGCGCGCCGCTGATATCACCCTTCGCTTTTAATTGAATCAGCTCGCCCAAACTGCGCGCCGAGACCGGGGATTCGCTGATCTGCTTGTCCGCCGCCTTCAACGCCGCCGCCAGGTCGCCCATGATCCAATTGGCTGCAGCTTTCGGATCGCCGGCCACAGCAGCCGTTTCTTCGAAATACTCGCTAACGGTACGATCCGCGGTGAGCCAATTTGCGTCGTACTCAGAGAGTTTGTAGTCGGCAATGAACCGCTCACGCTTTTTCGCCGGCAGCTCGGGCATAGACGCCCGAACGCGCTCCCGCCACGCGTCGCTGATGCGCAGCGGTACGAGATCCGGCTCGGGAAAATAGCGGTAATCGTGTGCGTGCTCTTTGCTTCGCATGCCCACGGTTTCGCCCGTTGCAACGTTGTAAAGCCGCGTCTCCTGCTCAATGCGCCGGCCGGCTTCAAGCACCGAAACCTGGCGCGCAATTTCGTAATCCAGCGCCATTTTCAGAAACCGGAAGGAGTTCAGGTTCTTGACTTCGACCTTGGTGCCCAATTTCTCCGCGCCCTTCAGCCGCACTGAAACGTTGGCGTCGCAGCGCAACTGGCCTTTCTCCATGTCGCACGCCGATACCTCGACGAACTGCATGATCCGCTTCAGCTCGGTCAGAAAGTCATAAGCTTCATCGGAGCTGCGCATGTCCGGCTCGGTCACGATTTCAATCAGCGGTGTGCCGCACCGGTTGAGATCGACGTAGCTGTAGCGGTCGGAATCACTGAAACCTTCGTGAATGCTCTTGCCGGCGTCATCTTCCATGTGGACGCGCGTAATGCCGATCCGCTTGGGCTTGTTCTGGACCAGGACGTCCACCCAGCCGTGCTCAGCGATCGGCTCATCGTACTGAGAGATCTGGTAGCCCTTGGGCAGGTCCGGGTAGAAGTAATTTTTCCGTGCCATGCGCGATACCGGGCGGGTGGCGCAATTGAGCGCCATACCTGCGCGCATGGCCATCTCCACAGCTTCACGGCTCAGCACGGGCAGTGCGCCAGGCAAGCCCAGACACACCGGGCAGACGTTGGTGTTGGGCGGCGCGCCGAAACTCGTGGGACATCCGCAGAAGATCTTGCTGGCGGTGGCTAACTGCACGTGCACTTCCAGGCCAACGACCGGTTCGTACCTCGAGATCACTTCAGGCGGAGCAAGCTCCGCGGCCGGAGAAGTCATTGCAACCATTATAAGAAAGGAAGGAATGCACGCCAACGAAGCCGGATTGTATACTGGAATTTCAGCATGAACATGTGAGTCTCCTAAGCACGCAATACGCTTGAGCCTTGCCCGGCATCAGAGGAATTGGAATGAGTTCCATCGCGATTGACAGTCATCTGCACAAGGCGATCCGGTTTTACCAGGCATCCATCGGAAAGAAGGCCGTCATGGCCGTGACCGGCGTCATCCTGTTCGGCTACGTGGTGGGCCATCTCGCAGGGAACATGCAGGTTTACCTGGGCGCCGAGCAGATGGACAAATATGCGGCATTCCTCCATTCCCTGCCGGTGCTGCTGTGGGGAGTGCGCGCGCTGCTTGTCGCCTCGGTGGTCCTGCACATAACGGCGTCACTACAGCTCCAGAAGCTGAAACTGGACGCCCGCCCCACCGGCTACGTGAAGCAGACGGCGATTGAATCGAGCCTCGCCTCCCGATCGATGATCTGGAGCGGCCTGATGATTGCCGCGTTTGTCATTTACCACATTTTGGATCTGACCAACGGCGCTGCCAGCACCACGCAGTTCCGCGAGCTGCGGGCGTACGAGAACCTGGTCTACAGCTTCCGGCGCCTTCCGGTTTCGGGGTTCTACATTCTGGGAATGGTTCTTCTGGGGATGCACCTCTACCATGGCCTGTGGAGCATCTTCCAAACCGCGGGCTTAAGCCACCCGCGCTACACGCCGATCATCAAGCGCGTGGCGGCCTGGGTGGCCATTCTGATCGCAGCCGGCTTCATTTCTATTCCGATTGCTGTATTGACCGGCTTAGTGGGCTCAAACCTCTAATGGAACTGGATTCGAAAGCGCCTTCGGGACCAATTGAAAGCGCCTGGGACCGCGCCAAATTCGAGATGAAGCTGGTCAACCCGGCGAACAAGCGGAAGTACAACATCATCGTCGTCGGCTCCGGCCTGGCGGGAGCGTCCGCCGCGGCGACGCTTGGCGAACTGGGTTACAACGTCCAGTGTTTCTGCTTCCAGGACAGCCCGCGGCGCGCGCACTCTATCGCCGCGCAAGGCGGCATCAACGCGGCCAAGAATTATCAGAACGACGGCGACAGCATTTTTCGCCTCTTCTACGACACGGTCAAAGGCGGCGATTTCCGTTCGCGCGAAGCCAACGTGTACCGGCTGGCGCAGATCAGTGTCAACATCATCGACCAGTGCGTGGCGCAGGGCGTTCCCTTCGCGCGCGAATATGGCGGGACGCTGGCCAACCGCTCGTTCGGCGGCGCGCAGGTCTCGCGAACTTTCTACGCGCGCGGCCAGACAGGACAGCAGTTGCTGCTGGGAGCCTACCAGGCGCTCGAACGGCAGGTAGGAGCGGGCCAGGTCAAGATGTTTCCACGCACCGAGATGCTGAGCCTGGTGCTGGTAGAGGGCAAGGCTCGCGGCATTGTCACGCGCAACCTGATTACCGGAAAAATTGAATCGTACGCAGCGGATGCCGTGGTGCTGGCCACCGGTGGCTATGGTAACGTCTATAACCTTTCGACCAACGCGCGCGGCTCCAATTGCACAGCGATCTGGCGCGCCTACAAACACGGTGCGGCATTCGCCAATCCGTGTTTCACCCAGATCCACCCGACGTGCATCCCGGTCTCCGGCGATTATCAATCCAAGCTCACGCTGATGAGCGAATCGCTGCGCAACGATGGCCGCATCTGGGTACCGAAAACGCGTGGTGACAAGCGGCCGCCCGGCCAAGTTCCAGAAGAGGAGCGCGATTACTACCTGGAGCGGCGTTATCCGAGCTTCGGCAACCTGGTGCCGCGCGACGTGGCTTCCCGCAATGCCAAGGCGGTTTGCGACGAAGGGCGCGGCGTCGGGGAAACCGGCCTGGGTGTGTACCTGGATTTTTCGGACGCCATCCAAAGGGTGGGTGTCAGCGGAATCCGTGAGCGATACGGCAACCTGTTCGACATGTACGAACGCATTACCGGCGAGGATCCGTACAAAGTTCCCATGCGTATTTACCCGGCGATTCACTACACCATGGGCGGGCTCTGGGTCGACTACCAGTTGATGAGCACGATTCCGGGCTTGTTCGTCGCCGGGGAAGCCAATTTTTCCGATCATGGCGCCAACCGCCTGGGCGCCAGCGCGCTGATGCAGGGCCTGGCCGATGGGTACTTCATCCTGCCCTATACGCTCGGCAATTACCTTGCGAGCAACAAACTGGATGCCGTCAAAACGAACTACGCTGAGTTCCGGCGCGAAGAGGCCGAGGTCGCGGCCATGACCAAGCAGTTACTGGCCATTAAAGGAAAGCGCACGGTGGCTTCTTTTCATCGCGAACTTGGAAAACTGGCTTGGGAGAACTGCGGAATGTCGCGCAATGCGAAGGGGCTGCAAATCGCAATTGGCAAAATTCGCGAGCTGCGCGAGGAGTTCTGGAGAAACGTGGATGTGCTCGGCAGTGACAACGAATTGAACCAAGCGCTCGAACACGCCGGGCGCGTGGCCGATTTCCTTGAACTGGCCGGGTTGATGTGCATCGACGCGCTTCACCGCAGTGAATCCTGCGGCGGGCATTTTCGCGAAGAGTATCAGACGCCGGACGGCGAAGCGCTGAGAGACGACGAGCATTATTCGTACGTGGCCGCCTGGGAGTTTCGCGGGCTCGATCAGCCGCCGGAACTCAACAAGGAACCGTTACAGTTCGAGTACGTGCATCCCACGCAACGGAGCTACAAATAGATGCGCCTTACGCTACATGTATGGCGGCAGAAAAGCGCGAGCGATCCCGGCCGCATAATCCAGTACGAAGCCCGCGACGTAAACCCGGAGATGTCATTCCTGGAAATGCTGGACGTGGTGAATGAAGAGCTGACCGTGAAGGGTGAAGACCCCATTGCGTTTGACAGCGATTGCCGTGAAGGCATTTGCGGCATGTGCGGCTTCATAATCAACGGCGTAGCGCACGGGCCGCGGCGCGGCACCACCGTCTGCCAGCTCCACATGCGCAAGTTCAAAGACGGCGACGTCCTCTATCTCGAGCCATGGCGCGCGAGGGCTTTTCCAGTGGTCAAGGACCTGGTGGTGGACCGCAGCGCGTTCGATCGCGTCATCGCCGTAGGCGGCTACATTTCCGTTCCGGCGGGCAGCGCCCCCGACGGAAACGTGATCCTGGTGCCGAAACAGAACGCCGATCTCTCGATGGACGCCGCCGCGTGCATTGGCTGCGGCGCGTGTGTCGCGGCGTGCCCCAATGCGTCCGCTTCGCTGTTTACCGGAGCAAAAATTACTCACCTGGGCAGGCTCCCGCAAGGCCAGCCCGAGCGTTACGATCGCGCGTTGCGCATGGTAGCGCAGGCCGCAGCCGAGGGCTTTGGAAGCTGCACGAACATTGGTGAATGCGAAGCCGTCTGCCCCAAGGAGATCAAACTCGAAGTGATCGCGCGCATGAACCACGACTTCATCAAGGCGAGCTGGACCAACCGCCCCGCGTCGGCTGAGGCCGGCGTTGGCTAAGACCCACAGCGCAATTATGCGCAACCTGACACGGAGGCCCGATGGACTACACCTATCCCGATATCTGCAAGATGATCGATCACTCGCTGCTGAATCCCACCCTCACGCGCAACGATCTCGATCAGGGCATTCAGCTCGCGCTTGCCTATGATGTCGCGAGCGTCTGCATTCTGCCCTACTACCTGAAGTGTTGTGCGGAGTCGCTCGCGGGAAGTTCGGTCAAGGCCAGCACGACCATCGGTTTTCCGCATGGCGCACATACCACCGCGGTCAAAGTGGCGGAGGCCCGCCGCGCACTCGCCGATGGCGGTGAAGAGCTGGACATGGTTGTCAACATCAGCAAGGTGCTCAGCGGAGATTGGGGCTACGTCCGCGGCGACATCGCCGCCGTGATCGAAACAGCGCACGAGGCAGGTAAAAAGGTCAAAGTGATCTTCGAGAATTGCTACCTGAAGGACGATCACAAGATCCGGCTCTGCGAGATTTCGGGCGATCTGAACGCTGACTGGGTGAAAACTTCCACCGGCTATGGCTCCGGCGGCGCCACTTTGGAAGACCTGCAACTAATGCGGAAGCACACCCCCGCGCACGTCCAGGTGAAAGCCGCGGGCGGCGTCCGCGATCTGGACATGCTGCTACGCGTCAGAGAGATCGGGGTAACGCGCGTGGGCGCAACGCGAACGGCCGCCATGCTGGACGAATGCCGGCGCCGGCTTGGTCTACCGGCGTTGCAGGCCGCTCCCGCGGTTGTTCCAGGCTATTGAGCCGTCTAGTTCGAGCTGTGCCAGGTCAGCGCAATGAAGAGCGATCTTCCGGGCACAGGCAGCGTGTCGACCTGCTGGTAGAGAGCGATCGGGTCGGAGTATCTGACGCCGGCGAGGTTGCGCACGCCAGCCTGAAAATCGAAGTTGGAGGTCCCGTGCGCGGCGCTCACGGTGAGGTCCGTCAGAAACAGCGGCGCTAGCGTTGCCCCAGCGAGTGTTTGCCGCGCTCCCAGATACTGCGTACCGCTGGCCAGCGAGAGCCGCTGCGTAAACAGCGGGACGGAGAGGCGCAGCTTACCAATCTGGCCGGGAGAATTGGCTAGCGGATAGTTGTGGTCATTGTTAACGGCGCGTTGCACCGCCAGACTAGCCACCACCTCCAGCCAGCGAACCGGGTGGCCATTGAGTTCCGCCTCAAGGCCTGAGGAACGATCTCCGCCGGCGTTGCGATACTGGAATTCGCCGCCGGCAGTGTACTCTCCAACCAATAGATCGCTGACGTCATACCGGTACGCGGACAGCAGCGCATTGAGCCGGCGTGTGAGCTTGCGCTCGATGACGAACTCATATGTTGTTTCGCGCTCCGGCCGCGCCGATGGGTTGGCGAGCGTTGCCACTGATGGATCGGTGTAGAACAACTCAAAAGCGGTGGGATTCCGGAAGGCCCGTCCATAAAGAAACTTGTAAGAAACTCGTGTGGACGGCTGATAGATCAACGCGGCGCGTGGCGAGACGGAGCTATTCCGGTATTCGGAATGATCGAACCGCGCTCCCAGATCCAACTTCCACGTGCGCGTCAGGTCCCATTCATCTTGTGCAAAGACGCCGAAATACTGGTCGCGTTTGTCGATGCTGAGAGATGGCCCTTGGTCCGCCTGGTCGTATACGGCCTTTTGCAGAGCGCGCAGGTCGAACCGCCCTTCGCCGCCCACGGTGAGCGAGCCGAAATGAGGAACCGGAAAGCGGTAGCTCAACTGCGTGCCCGCCCAGTCGCCGTAGAAGAAATCGTAGTTGTCGGCGATATCGTCTGTTGTCAGGTAGCGGTAAATCCCCCGGAAGCGGTAATTGTCGTAGTACATTCGCCACTGCAAGCTTCGGGACTCTTCAAAGTTGTGGGTATAGGTAGCGTCAACAAAATTTCGGCAGTCAATCGCCCTGGTACCGCGATCGTTGAAAACGGTCGGCCCCCAGGACACGGGCTGGATCTTCGGCCGGGCGTCGAACACAGCAAGAACACTCCAGTCGTGGAAGGTGAGGTTGCCAAACAGGTGATATCCCTTTTCACCATCCATGTCGGTGGCGCGCCCCTCTCCAGGAATGTAGATGGAGTGCTCGCCCGTATCGTTGAACAACGCTCCGGAAAGCAGCAGCGTAGCTGCATGGCCGAGTGGAATAGAGGATGCTGCCTGCAGTTTCTTCTCGCCGAAAGTGCCGGCCTCGGCCCGCACCTGAGTGCCACCGAATTCCTCGGGGGCGATAGTCACCACATTGATTGTGGCGAACATCCCGTCGCTGCCATAGAGCGAGGATGACGGCCCGCGGATGATCTCAATCCGCTTCACCAGGGTCATGTCGATCGGGAAATCCTGCCCGAACCAGGTCGTCTGGCTAAGAATGTTATCGCCTAGGCTGTGCCCGTTCACCATCACCAGAAAGTGCTTCCCGTAATCCCCGGGCGTCGAGAAACCCCGCACTCCGAGAAAGTGATAGGTGTGGTCATAGCTTACGAACATCCCGCGGACGTAGCTCAGCGCCTCGCCAAGAGTCCGGTACCCATACCGGCGAATCTCATCCTGCGTGATCACGGTCACGGTGGCAGGCGCATCCTGGAGAGTCTGCTCATGCAGCGAGGCCGCCTCCACCTTAATCTGCATCAACTGCTCGAGGTCCAGGTTGGAGAGATCCTGCTGGTCCTGTGCGTTGTCCTTCGCCTGCACAAGGCCTGCACTCAACACTAAGAACAGCACCACCGCCAGCCGCAGCTTCACAGTGGATACATCGGCGGCTCAGTGTAAAACTTTAGACAGCCAACCTGACGGTCCCGCCCCCTGTGGCATACTGATCCCCATGATGAAACTAGGCTTCGTCAGCGCCATCTTGCCGGATTTGACTCTCTCTGAAGTAGCCGCTTTCGCCGCCACCAGCGG